>OOCW01000965.1_pt1 | contig 23441 bp, 18 predicted proteins | sample 1671201 | NCBI WGS metagenome assembly OOCW01 (sample SAMN06348132, study PRJEB24527) | human gut metagenome | biome: human gut; feature: ankylosing spondylitis patient; material: feces | host: Homo sapiens | place: China | collected 2015-10
TTTTGAGCAACGGACGAAGTCGTTGGCGACATGAGCGAAGCGAATTTTTTATTTATGTTTGATAAATATGTTATTAGTCAAATATAAATAAGGGTATTTGATTTTAAGATAATTAATTTTTTATAAAAGTAATTATTAAACAATAATATACACTTTATAAAAATAAATTAATTAAAGAAATCGATTTAATTTTAGGATTAATTATAATGGAAATTTATGTTATAATTTTCTTATACTTAAAGAAGGAGAGAGGTAGAATTATGGGAAGTGTTAAATTTGATTATAGTAAAGTAATAGGTTTTATAAAACAGCATGAAATAGATTGTATGCAATCTTATGTAGATCAAGCTCATAAAATGATTCATGAAAAAACAGGGTTAGGAAATGATTTTTTAGGATGGGTAGACCTACCAAAGAACTATAATAAAGAAGAGTTTTCTAGAATAAAGAAAGCAGCAGAAAAAGTAAAATCTGATTCAGATGTACTTTTAGTTATAGGTATAGGGGGATCTTACTTAGGTGCAAGAGCTGCTATAGAAATGGCAAGCCATTCATTTAGAAACAACTTATCAAAAGAAGATAGAAAATCTCCAGAAATATACTTTGTAGGACAGAATATAAGCTCTACATATATGATGGATTTATTAGATGTAATAAAAGACAAAGATGTATCTATAAATGTTATATCAAAATCAGGAACAACAACTGAGCCTGCAATTGCATTTAGAATATTTAAAGAATTTTTAGAAAAGAAATATGGAAAAGAAGAAGCAAGTAAAAGAATATATGCAACTACAGATTCATCAAAAGGTGCACTTAGAAAATTAGCAGATGAAGAAGGATATGAAACATTTATAATACCTGATGATGTAGGTGGACGTTTTTCTGTGTTAACACCAGTAGGATTACTACCTATAGCTTGCGCAGGTTTAGATATAGATGCGATGATGCAAGGTGCAGCTGATGCTTGTGAAGAATTTAAATCATCAGATTTAAAGACTAATGATAGTTATCAGTATGCAGTAGTTAGAAATGTATTACATAGAAAAGGAAAAGATATAGAATTATTAGTAAACTATGAACCTCAATTACATTACGTGGGAGAATGGTGGAAGCAGTTATATGGTGAAAGTGAAGGGAAAGATAATAAAGGTATATTCCCAGCAGCTGTAGACTTCTCAACAGACTTACATTCTATGGGTCAATATATACAAGAAGGTAAGAGAATATTATTTGAAACAGTTTTAAATGTAGAAAATGCTAAGAGAGAAATAACGATAGATGAAGTTGATGTTGATTTAGATGGATTAAATTATTTAGCTGGAAAAACTGTAGATTTTGTTAATAAGAAGGCATTCCAAGGAACTTTATTAGCACATACAGATGGTAATGTTCCAAACTTAATAGTTAATATTCCAAAATTAGATGAATATAACTTTGGATACTTAGTATACTTCTTTGAAAAAGCTTGTGCATTAAGTGGATATATATTAGGTGTTAATCCATTTGATCAACCAGGTGTTGAAGCATATAAGAAAAACATGTTTGCTTTATTAGGTAAACCAGGATTTGAAAAGGAAAAAGAAGAATTAGAAAAAAGACTTTAGTAGTTAAGGTTAAGTTAAGAATAACGTAATATAATGAAATCATCAATAAGATAATATATCTAGTTGGTGGTTTCATTTTTTATTTGTGTAATATTTATTATGGCATTATTAATATAAATATAATGCTGAAAGATGAAATTTGATAAAAGTAGAAAAAGAGTTTACTAATAGATTGAGAAATCAGTACTTAAGATATATATCAATATAACTAAAGTTAAATTAAATATCTATTAGTTAAAGAAAAATCATTTAGAATATTTATTGTTATCAAACGATAGATATTGTAAATAATAAGTAATAATATTTAAGTTAATTAAATTTATTAGGAGGGTATTTATGTCAAATAAAAGAGGAATTGGTTTAACAGTGCTTGTATGTATAATAACAAGTGTACTTACTAGTTTACTTACAATAGTAGTTATGAAAAATAATATTGGCGATACTAATCAAAATTCAGTTTCAAAGGAAATTGTAGTAAATGACAGTGGAAAAAGTCAAAATATATATCATGCGGTTAGTGATAAAGCAATGCCTTCTGTTGTAGGGATAACGACAACAACTATAAGTAATAATAATATATTTGCTATACCAACTCAATCAGAAGGTGTAGGAACAGGTGTTATAGTTGATTCAAAAGGTTATATACTTACAAATTCACATGTTGTATCAGATGGTCAAGCTGTAGATGTTAAAGTATTATTCAATGATGGTAGTACTACACAAGGTAAAGTTTTATGGAATGATGCAAAATTAGATTTAGCGATGGTTAAGGTGGATAAAACAGGCCTAACAGCTGCTGAATTAGGTGATAGTGATCAGGTAAGAGTAGGAGATATAGCAATAGCAATAGGAAATCCACTTGGTCTTGAATTCCAAAAATCTGTTACACAAGGTATAATAAGTGGATTAGATAGAACAATTCAAACAGAAAAAGAAACTATGACAGGACTTATGCAAACTGATGCAAGTATAAATCCAGGAAATAGTGGTGGACCACTATTAAATGAAAAAGGTCAAGTAATAGGTATAAACTCAGCTAAGGTATCTTCAGCTGAAGGTATAGGATTTTCTATACCTATAAATACAGCAAAACCCATAATAGAACAAGTTATAAAATCAGGAAACTTTGAAAAAGTTACTTTAGGTATAAAAGGTATAGATGTAACTACATTTGAATCATCAACAGGAACTGATTTAGCAGCAGATGAAGGTGTATATATAGTTGAAGTTGTATCAGATACACCAGCTCAAAAATCAGGTATACAAGCAGGTGATGTAATAGTTAAGGTGGGGAATGATGAAACTCCAACTATGACAGACCTTAATAAAGTTTTATATAAATATAAATCTGGTCAAAGTACTAAGGTAACTGTAAATAGAAGTGGAAAAGAAGTAACAGTAGATATTAAATTTTAATAAATAAAATAAGAGCTCATCTATAAGATTAAAATAATCAATAGATGAGCTCTTTATTTTGTATATCAAGGTTATATATTGCTTAATTTAGATAATAGTAAAAATTATTATTGTGCATCTTTAGATTTCTCTTCTACTTGAATAGAACAACTACCTTTGCTACTACAGCTAGAGCAGCTACTACAACCAGATGATTTTTTATTAAACATTCTTAAAAGTATAATTGTAGAAGCTAATAATATTATACCTGCTATAACAAATTCAGTTAAAGAAGCAGGACTATGAGAGAATATAGCTCCACCTATAATTCTGACTATAAATGCTCCTATCCAAGCAAGAACGAATTGATATATAAGTGATGTAAACATCATTTTATTTCCGTATTCTTTTCTCATAGTAGCAAGTGCTGCTATACATGGAGTATATAATGCACTAAATACTAAGAAACCATACGCTGTAACTCCAGTAAATACTGTTGGTAAAACTTTATCTAAATTACCGTAAAGTACTTCCATAGTAGATATAACTATTTCTTTGGCACCAAGACCAGTTAATATAGAAACTGAAGCTCTCCAGTCACCGAATCCTAAAGGTGCAAATAAAGGTGCTATAAGCTTACCTAAGTATGCTAAGAAACTATCATTCATATTTTCTGTAAAACCGTTAAAGTTAAATGATGATAATAACCATATAGCAACTGACATTGCAAACATTACAGTTACAACTCTTATTAAAAATCCTTTAGACTTATTCCAAGTATTTTTTAGTAATGCACTTAATGTAGGTAATTTATATTCAGGTAACTCTAGTACAAATGGTTCTATATCATTTTTAAATGATGTTCTATTTAAAACTAGAGCAACTAATATAGCTACTACGATTCCAAGTAAATATAAAGATGTAGTAACAAGTGCAGCATTTTTTGGGAAAAATATAGCAACAAAAACTGCATATATAGGTAACTTAGCACCACAAGTCATAAGTGGTGAAATAAGTGCAGTTATTTTTCTATCTTTTTCACTTTCTAAAGTTCTAGTAGCCATTATAGCTGGAGACGAACAACCAAGACCCATAACCATAGGTATGAACGCTTTACCAGATAGACCTACTTTTCTCATTATATTATCCATTAAGAAAGCAGCTCTAGACATATAACCGCTATCTTCAAATAATGATATACCAAAAAATAATGTAAATATTAATGGGAAAAATGGTAAAGTACCACAAACACCACCTAATATACCATCAACAATAAGTGATTTAAACCAAGGACTAGAATTTACTAGCATATCATTAATTGGAGATGATATATATGTCTCTATTAAAGTACCTAAACCTTCTTGTAAAGGTCCTCCAACCCAATCAAATGTAAATTTAAATAATAGTAACAGTGCACCTATAAAAATAGGATACGCTAAAATTGGGTTTAAAACTATATTATCTATTTTATCACTTATAGATATTTTTTTATCTGAATTAATCTTTGTGCATCTAGATAATATATCTTCTAATTTTTTATATGTTTGAACTTCATTTCCAAAATTTATATCATAATTTACAGTTTTATTTACTGAATTTTTTATAGCTAAAGATATTTTATCTACTCCATTTTTTTTCTTAGCTATTATAGGAACTACAGTAACTCCAAGTTCCTTTGAAAGATTATCAGAATCGATATATATACCTTTAGATTCTGCCACATCTAACATGTTAAGCAAAATAACAATGGGCTTATTAAATTCCATAAGCTGAGTTGTTAGATAAAGGTTTCTAGATAAATTGGATGCATCTACAATGTTAACTATAACATCCACATCTCCAGTTTCCAAAAATTCTTTTGATACTTTTTCCTCATTAGAGAAAGTATCCATAGCATATATACCAGGTAAGTCGACTATCTTTATGTCCTTACCTAAAAAACCTTCTTTTTTATCGATAGTAACACCAGGCCAGTTACCTACATATTGGTTTGAACCGGTAAGTAAGTTAAAAACTGTAGTTTTACCGACATTTGGGTTACCAAATAAAGCAACATTAATCATTATATAGCCTCCTGTCTTACTTTAGTGATATATTCTTAGCATCAGATTTTCTAAGAGCAAGATCAAAGCCTCTAAATCTAACTATAATTGGATCTCCTAATGGGGCAATTTTCTTAACTTCTATTTCTGTATCATTTATACATCCTAAAGCTAATAATCTCTTAACTAATTTTTCATTTCCATATATATTATCAATGATTCCTTTTTGGCCTACTTTTAAATCACAAACAGTCATGAGTGATACCTCCTAATGAAATTCATTATCAAAAAAATTATAACAATAATAAACTTAACTGTCAATTAAGGACAAGTACTTAACAAATGAGTCAAAGCATATAGATGTATTGGATTTTAAAATAAAATCATATTTTATAGGACTTCATTTTATAGTTAAGATTATTGACAGAGTATGTAAAAATTTGTTATTATATAAACAAAGAAAGAGATAAATTGGTGACCGTGGTGATTATATGGTGAATAGTGAATTAGAGATGTTAAAACAAGAAATAGATGCATTGAGGGAACAGATATATGCATATATGGAATATCCAGAAATTTTTAGAGATGAATTATTAGAATCAAGTAGTAAAATCGATATATTAATAAATAAATACATGGCTTTAACGAGTAAATAGTCCACATTAGTGGACTTTTTTTTATTCAAATTACAATTTTAAAATATATTTGCAGGTTTTTAAAAAGTAACTGAGACTAGTCATATATTATTTATTCAAGCATATAAATTTTATATTAAATACTTCTTTACTAAAGAGGATTATATAAATAGATAGGAGGTAATTATTATTATAAGTAATGGTGCTATAATAATAAGATTAATAATTGCTTTAATTATAGGAGGATTGACTGGATTAGAAAGAGAAAAATCACATCAATTTGCAGGATTTAGAACTCATATATTAGTAGCTGTAGGCTCATGTATAACAGCTATAACATCATTATCATTATTTGTTCAGTATAGTTCACAAGCTAGTATTGATCCAGCTAGATTAACAGCCCAGGTATTATCAGGTATTGGTTTTTTAGGAGCTGGAGCAATTTTGAAAACATCAAATGGTATAAGAGGATTAACTACAGCAGCAGGGATTTGGGCTACAGCTTGCATAGGTATAGCAGTAGGATATGGATACTATGTACTAAGTATTTGTGCATGGTCACTGGTAATGATAACTCTTTATATTTTAAAAAAAATTGATAAAATAATTTTTAAGAAAAAGCAAACTATATTTAGTGTAAAGGTAGATAATATAAATGTTATAACTATGTTATATAATATATTTCAAAAATCTCAAATTAGTGTTAAAAATATAGATATAGAAAATGTAGAAGATATATATTGGAAGTTAAGTTTTTTTATAGTATATGATAGAAGAATAATACTAGATGAACTTGTAAATGAACTAAATAATTCAAAAAATATAATAAGTGTAGATTATTTACATTAAAATAATATAAAATAAGATATAGTCATAATTAAAGTAGAGGTGCACAAATGAAAAGACATATAAAAATTATAACAGACGGATCATGTGATTTACCTAAAGAAGTTATTGAAAGGGTAAATCCTGGTATTATAGGTATAAATGTTTGCTTTGGTGAAGAAAGTTATATAGGTGGAGTAGAAATTGATGATAAAACTTTTTATGAAAAAATGAAAGTATCTAAAGAATTACCTAAAACATCAAGTCCCTCACCAGATAGATTTATAGAAGCTTATAAATGTGAAGAAGATGAAATATTAGTATTTACTTTAACATCTAAGCTTTCAGGAACACATAGTAATGCGGTATTAGCTAAAACTATGTATTTAGAAGAACATCCTGAAAAAAGAATTGAAGTAATCGATACACAAAGTGGTTCTATAGGTGTTGCATTAATGATGCTAAAATGTAATGAACTGATAGAACAAGGAAAAACTATGGATGAAATATTAAATGAAATAGAAAAATATAAAAAGGACATTATATTCTTTGGTGCATTAGATACTTTAGAGAATGCAATAAAAGGTGGTAGAGTAAATCCTTTAGCAGGAAAAGTAATGAATGCACTAAACTTAAAAGTAATAATTAGAATAGATGAAGGTTTAGTTAAACCTATAGATAAGGCTAGAGGTGGAGTAAATAGTATAAAGAAAGCTCTAGACTATGTAAAATCTCATGTAAATGATGAGAAAGAAAAAACTATTATAATAGCTCATGCAAATTGTCCTGAAAAAGCACATAAAATAAAATCTATAATAGAAGAAGATTCAAACTTTAAGGAAGTATTAATTGCTAGTATAGGCCCTATAATGGGAACATTTACAGCAGAAGGAGCTATATTAGTAGCTGTATTATAAAATTGTCGATAAGGAGTGAGAATATGGGAATAGATAGAAAAGATATAGATGATAAATATAAATGGAAAATAGATTTAATGTATTCAAGCCAAGAATCTATTGATAAAGATATATCAAAGATAAAATCCTATATAAATGAAATAAAAGAGTACAAGGGTAAATTATCACAAAGTAAAGAAAATATGTATGAAGCGCTTAATATATATGAAAAAGCTTCACAACTATTACAAAATCTATATGTATATACACATATGAAACAACATGAAGATACTAGAATAAATGAAAATCAAGCGATGGCAACTAAAACAGATATGTTATCTACAGAGCTATCTACAGCATCATCATATATGGTTCCAGAAATAATAGCCATAGATGAATCTAAACTTAAAGAATATTTAGAAGATGAAAAGCTATTATTCTATAAAAAATATATAGATGAGATATTAAGAGAAAAACCACATACATTATCAGAAAAGGAAGAGGAAATATTAGCCGCAGTTTCAGATTTAACATCAGTTCCGGAAAATGCTTATGATATGTTATCTTATGCTGATATGGATTTTCCAAAAATAGAAAATGAAGATGGAGAAATGGTTAAACTTACTCACTCTAATTTTTCAACATTCTTAAAAAGTAAAAATAATAAAGTTAGAAAAAATGCTTTTGATGCAATGTATAAAACATATGACAAGTATAAAAATACTTTTGCATCTATGTTATATGGAGGTATAAAGTCAGAAATATTCTATTCTAAAATTAGAAAATATGAATCTGCTTTATACGCATCTTTATTCCAAGATGATATAAGCGTTGATGTTTACAACAACCTTATAAAAGCAGTTGATGAAAATTTAGATACATTAAATAGATATGTAGATATCAAAAAGAAGTTTTTAGGATTAGAGGATATACATATGTATGACTTGTATGTTCCTTTAACTGAAAGCTTTGATATGAAAATACCTTATGAAGAAGCACAAGAAATAGTACTAAATGCACTAAAACCTTTAGGTGAGGAATATTTAGGATTAATAAAAAGAGCTTTTGAAGAAAATTGGATAGATGTTTATGAAAATGAAGGAAAACAAGGTGGAGCTTATTCTTGGGGAAGTTATGATTCACATCCTTATATATTAATGAATTATAAGGACGACCTAAACTCTTTATTTACATTAATACATGAGTTAGGACATTCTATGCACAGTTATTATTCTAAGAAAACTCAGCCTTATCTATATTCAGGTTATAAAATATTTGTAGCCGAAGTTGCATCTACATTAAATGAATTGCTTTTAATAAATTATTTATTAGAAAAAGCAGATTCAAAAGAAGAAAGAGTATATCTTCTAAATTATTACTTAGAGCAGTTTAGAACAACTGTATATAGACAAACAATGTTTGCTGAGTTTGAAAAATTAACTCATGCTAGTGTAGAGGACGGAAATCCTCTAACAGCTAAAGAATTTAACGATATATACTATGATTTAAATAAAAAATACTATGGAAATTCAACTGTAGTTGATGAACAAATTGCACTAGAATGGGCTAGAATACCTCATTTCTATTCAAATTTCTATGTGTATAAGTATGCTACAGGATTCTCTGCAGCAAGTGCATTAAGTCAAAAGATATTAACAGAAGGTAAAGTAGCTGTTGATAAATATATAGAATTTTTAAAGAGTGGAGGTTCTGATTATCCACTTAATCAATTAAAAGCAGCTGGTGTTGATATGGAAAAGAAAGAATCTGTGGATAAAGCATTAGAAGTATTTAAAGAATTAGTAGATAAATTAGAAAAAGAATATTAGATAAATGAAAGATGTCTTATATAAGGCATCTTTTTTCTTACAATGAAATTATGTTTTTGAGCAACGGATGTATCCGTAGCGTGAGCAAGGATATATCGTTGGCGAAATAAAATGATTCGCCGACACGTCGCTCAAACGAAGCGAATTTTTGTTTACATAGATTTAACATTATTTACATTTACTTAACCAATTCATAATAATTACTTAACAAAATAATTGTAATATTAAAGCATAAGAATAAGAAATTAAAAAACTTGAAATAAATTTAAAATTAATTGGAGGAATTTAAAATGTTAAATAAGAGAGTAGCAACACTTTTAATGGGGACTATACTAATGGGGTCATTAGCAGTAGGATGTGGTTCATCAGATAGTTCAAATTCAAACAAGATTACAATATCAGGGTCAACATCAGTAGGACCAGTAGTTGAAATATTAGGAGAAGATTTTGAAGCTAAAAATGAAGGTGTAAGTATAGAAGTTCAACAAATAGGTTCTTCAGCAGGTATAAAAAATGCTATAGATGGAACTTCACAAATAGGTATGGCATCAAGAGATTTAAAAGATGAAGAAAAGGCAGCAGGATTAAAAGAAACTCAAATAGCTATAGATGGAATAGCTGTTATAACTAATAAAAATAATACAGTAAAAGATTTAACTTTAGAGCAAGTAAAAGACATATATACAGGAAAAATAACTAACTGGAAAGAAGTTGGAGGAAATGATGCTCCTATAGTAGTTGTATCTAGAGAAGATGGTTCTGGAACTCGTGATGGATTCCAAGAAAATGTTGGATTCGAATCAGAAGAATTAACTAAGGATGCTCAAATAAGTGATGGTTCAGGAAATATAAAATCAATAGTTGAAGGAAATGAAAATGCAATAGGATATATTTCTTTTGGATATGTTGATGAAAATGTAAATGCATTAACTATAGATGGTGTTGAATTAAATGCTGAAAATGTAAAAAATGATAGCTATGCTATAGCGAGACCATTCTTATTTGCTAATAAAGAAGATGTAATAACTGAACAAGGTAAAAATTTCATAGATTTCATATTAAGTGAAGAAGGACAAAATGTAGTAGAAGAAAATGGATTTATAAGTGTAAACTAATATACATAAAGTACTATGCAATTAATATTGTATAGTACTTTTTTATATTTAAAGTAATTTACATTTTATCGTTTGTAATATACTCATTCAATTGGATTAAAAACTTAACATAAACTTAACTTTATAACATAAATCTAACATAAACCTAATATAGATTTAACTTTTAAAAGTTATTATTTAATTATAGAAAATTAATAGAATTAATTTAAAGGAGAGATTGATTTATGTTGGAAAAAACTCAATCAACAGAAATTGAGAATATATACAATAGGAATAAAAATAAATACATTTTAGAGAAAGTATCAAAGAATATATTCTTTATAAGTTCATTAATAGCAGTTTTAAGCTTACTGTTAATAATCGGATTTGTATTTTATAAAGGATTAACACCATTTATATTCAAGGGATATTCTTTCATAGATTTCTTTACTGGAAGCGATTGGTTGCCAGGAAGTGATAAATTTGGTATAGCAACGATGGTTGTAGCATCAATAGTTGCTACAGTAGGAGCACTTATAATAGGGGTTCCAATTGGAATATTAACAGCAGTATTTATAGCTGAAGTTGCTCCAAAGAAGGTAGCGAAAATTATATCACCAGCAGTTGAATTATTAGCAGGTATACCATCAGTATTATACGGAATATTTGGATTAGCAGTTATAGTGCCTAATATACAAAATATATTTAATTTACCAAAGGGACAAAGTTTACTTGCTGTAATAATAGTTTTATCGATAATGATGTTACCAACAATAATATCAGTATCAGAAACAGCAATAAGAGCAGTTCCAAAGGCTTATAAAGAAGGTTCTTTAGCACTTGGAGCATCTAAGATAGAAACAATATTTAAAGTTGTATTACCAGCAGCTAAGTCAGGAATTTTAGCAGCTGTAGTATTAGGAATTGGTAGGGCTTTAGGTGAAACAATGGCAGTTATACTTGTAGCAGGAAATTCACCAGTTATGCCATCATCATTAATGGATAGTGTAAGACCACTTACGACTAATATAGCGTTAGAGATGGGATACGCATTTGGAACTCATCAAGAAATGCTATTTGCAACAGGTGTTGTGTTATTTACGTTCATACTAATATTAAATTTAGTATTAAATAAACTTTCAAACAAGGCGGGAAATTAATATGAGAAAGTTAAAAGAAAATTTATTAAAGTCATTAATTTATCTATCAGCATTTTTCACTGTATCAATGCTTGTAGTAATTGTAGGGTATATATTTATAAAAGGAATTGGTGGAGTAAATCTATCATTCTTAACTAGTGATTATTCAGCAGATGGAAGTGGAGGAATACTTCCAATGATAGTTACAACAGTGTACACAGTTATACTTTCTATAGCAATAGCTACACCTATAGGAATTTTATCTGCTATATACTTACAAGAATATGCTAAAAAAGGAAAAGTAGTAAACGCAATAAGATTTGCTACAGAAAGTTTAGCAGGGATACCATCTATAATATACGGATTGTTTGGTGGAATATTCTTCGTAGTAGTTTTAAATTTAAAATATTCAATATTATCAGGAGCTCTTACCGTAGCGATAATAATATTACCAGTAATAATAAGAACAACAGAAGAAGCTTTAAAAACAGTTCAAGATGGATACAGAGAAGCATCTTTAGCCTTAGGTTCAACTAAATTCCAAACATTATACAAAGTAGTATTACCAAGTGCAATACCAGGAATATTATCGGGTGTAATTTTATCAGTAGGGCGTGTAGTTGGAGAGTCAGCTGCAATATTATTAACATCTGGTACAGTAGCACAAATGCCAGGAGGTATATTTGATAGTGCTAGAAACTTAACTGTACATGCATATCTTTTAACTAAAGAGAAAGGAGATATAGCATCAGCTGCTAGTATAGGTATTGTTTTAATATTTATAGTGTTATTTTTAAATACAGTTGCTAAGTTTGTAGCAAAGAAATTAAATAAAGCAAATTATTAAAGAAGATTTTACGAGGTGTAAATATGAGTTTAGATAATGTTAAATTAAGTATAAAGAATTTAGATTTATTCTATGGAGATAATCAAGCATTAAAAGATATAAATATAGATATAAAAGAAAATAAAGTTACAGCTTTAATAGGTCCTTCTGGATGTGGAAAGTCAACTTTTTTAAGAACATTAAATAGAATGAATGATTTAATAGAAAATGTAACAATAAAAGGTAAAATTGAGGTTGATGGCGAAGATATATATAAAACTGAAGATGTTATAAAATTACGTACTAAGGTAGGGATGGTATTCCAAAAGCCAAATCCATTTCCAATGAGTATATATGATAATATAGCTTATGGCCCTCGTATACATGGTATAAGAGATAAGAAAATTTTAGATAAAATAGTTGAAGAAAGTCTAAGAGGTGCAGCTATATGGGATGAAGTAAAGGATAGATTAAAAACATCTGCACTTGGATTATCTGGAGGACAACAGCAACGTATATGTATAGCAAGAGCTATAGCTATGAAACCAGAAGTAATATTAATGGATGAACCTACATCTGCTCTAGACCCAATTTCAACATCTAAAGTTGAGGAATTAATAGAAGAGCTAAAAAAAGATTATACTATTGTAATAGTAACTCACAATATGCAACAAGCTGCTCGTATATCTGATGATACTGCATTTTTCCTAAATGGAGTATTAGTAGAATATAGTGAAACAAAAGATATGTTTACTGCTCCTAAGGATAAGAGAACGGAAGATTATATAACAGGAAGATTTGGATAAAATTTGAATGATAACAATTATAAATTAAATGAGTTAAAGGGGGCAATATGCTGAATACAAATTTAGGACTGAGTATAGACACTTTAAAACAATATACTATAAATATGATAGAAGAATGTGTTAGTATACTAGATTTATCAGTTGAGTGTATGTTAAAACAAGACATTGAAGGATGTAAAAAAGTAATAAAACAAGATGATAAAATAGATGAATTAAGAGAATATATAAGAGATAGAAGTATTGAGCTATTAGTATTAAAGCAGCCAATGGCTAGAGATTTAAGATATATATATGCATTAGGATTTATAGCACTAGAATTAGAGCGTATAGGTGATTATGCAGTAAATATAGCAGAAGAAACTATAAAGATATGTCAAGACGAATATATAAAAGATTTAATCGATATACCTAAGATGTATGAAGAATGTAAAAAGATGATTTTAGAAGTAAAAGAATCCTTAGAAAATGAAAATGAAGATTTAGCTAGAGAGATAGCTTTACAGGATGATAAAATAGATAGTTTATATAATAGAGTACAAGAGGATTGTTTAAGAGTAATGAATGCGAATCCTCAGACTATAAATCAAGGTGTAAATCTTTTATTTATAGGAAGATATCTTGAAAGAATAGGAGATCATATAACTAATATATGCGAAATGATAATCTTTGCAATTAACGGAGAAATGACAGAAATAGGATAAAGCGTTAGCTTTATCCTATTTTTATATATTTAGAAATTATATAGTATATGAATAATTTTACAATAATTACAATAGAAATAACTATAAATAGAAGAATTACTAAAATGGGTATGTTTAAAAATCTATTTAAATAATAAAAAAATATTTTATATTATGATTAAGTAATATAGGTAAATGCATAAACTAATTATAAGATAAAGTAAATAATAATTATTTAAATAAGGTATTTTTCTTAAAAGATTTATTTAAATATAGAAAAGCTTTAATAGGAAGATTTAAATAAATTTTAACAAAAACATATTAAAAATGTTTTTAAGAAATAATAGAATTTACTTGAAAGGTGCTTTTATATAAAAGGGGGCTGTTAAAATGGGATTTGAAAATAAAGATGTATTAGGAAACACTATTGAAGCACAAGCTAAAGAAACTATAGAGAAAATTATAAATCAAGTAAAGGCTAGAAATATAGGTGAGAGTGAATTTCACCAAACAATAGAAGAAGTACTACATTCATTAGAACCTGTATTAGTTAAGCATCCAGAGTATATAAAGCAAAATATATTAGGGAGAATAGTTGAACCTGATAGACAAATAATGTTTAGAGTTCCTTGGGTAGATGATAATGGAAATGTTCAAGTTAACAGAGGGTTTCGAGTACAATTTAACAATGCTATAGGACCATACAAAGGTGGACTTAGATTTCATCCATCAGTTAACTTAAGCATAATAAAGTTTCTAGGATTTGAGCAAATATTTAAAAATTCTTTGACAGGTTTACCTATAGGTGGTGGTAAAGGTGGTTCAGATTTTAACCCTAAAGGAAAGTCAGATAATGAAATAATGAGATTCTGTCAAAGCTTTATGACTGAATTATGTAGACATATAGGTCCAAACTTAGATGTTCCAGCTGGAGACATAGGTGTTGGAGCAAGGGAAATAGGATATTTATTTGGACAATATAAAAGATTAAGAAATTCTTATGATGCTGGTGTCTTAACCGGCAAAGGATTAGCTTATGGTGGGTCTTTAGCTAGAAAAGAAGCTACAGGATTTGGCGTTATATATTTTGTAAATGAAATGTTAAATTATCATGGCCAAAGTTTTGAAAATAAGAGAGTTGTAATTTCAGGCTCTGGTAATGTTGCAATATATGCAGCTGAGAAAGCTATAGACTATGGAGCTAAAGTAGTTGCAATGTGTGACTCATCTGGATATATAGTAGATGAAAATGGAATAGATTTAAGTATAGTTAAACAAATAAAAGAAGTAGAAAGAAATAGAATAAAAGAATATATAGCTAGAAAAGAGGGAGCTCAGTATTTTGAAGGTCAGAAGGGAATATGGACAGTTAAGTGCGATATAGCTCTTCCATGTGCTACTCAAAATGATATAAACTTAGATGATGCTAAAATATTAGTTGAAAATGGAACTACAGTAATAGGAGAAGGTGCTAACATGCCTTGTACAAACGAAGCTGTAAAATATTTCTTAGAAAAAGGATTATTAGTAGCTCCAGCCAAGGCTGCAAATGCAGGTGGAGTTGCAACTTCAGCACTTGAAATGTCTCAAAATAGTATGAGGTTATCTTGGACGTTTGAAGAAGTAGATGAAAAATTACAGATAATAATGAAAAATATATTTAAAGTATCTAAAGATGCAGCTGAAAACTATGGAGCTCCAGGAAATTATGTAATTGGAGCCAATATAGCAGGATTCTTAAAAGTAGCAGATGCTATGGTAAGTCAAGGGATAGTATAGTAGCTTAATTTTATAATTAGGTTAATGTATTAATAAGGATCGCCAACGATATATCTTTGCTGCCGCTGCGGATAAATCCGTTGCTAAAAAGTAGCAGATGCAATGATGAGCCAAGGAATAATATAATTACAATATAAAAATAATAGATAAAAATCTGATATTTTATCTATTATTTTTTTATTTATAAACTAATAAAGTGTATTAAAAAATAAAAGAGCGTAGGCTTTGTCTACGCTCTGAAAAAGAGGGATTATATATGATTTAATCATAATAATAACCTCTTTATTTTTAATTAAATTGATTTAATAGCATTATTACTTAAATTATTTGAATGAGATAAATTATTTTTAATATTGATAAAATTATTTAAAATAAGTTTATTAAAATGACAATCTTTTGCATCCATAAGTCTAACAACATCGTCATTAGATAAGTTATTATTTATAATATAATTAAAATCTTTTTCTAAACTAGCTTTATCAATTGAATTTTTATCATGAGTGTAAAGTAAACTTTCGAAAGCTATTACATCATTTATAAAAATATTTTGATTATAAATAAATTCATCCACATCTTTAGAATTTAAAGTAGTATTGTTGTAAGCTATATATTTATTAAGCCATGTATTTCTAATTATTAAAGGTTGTACATTTTTAGCAAATGTTTCAACAGATATATCTTTTTTAGATAATAAATCAACTATTTCTTTATTAGTAGCAATTGATTTATTGATAGCTGATTGCGTATACTTATAAGCATAAGTTGGGAATATAAGTCTATCTGCAATTATAGCAATAACACAACCTATTAATACAAAGATTAATCTTTGTATAGCTATAAAAGGTATATTAGCACCAACAGATATAGATCCTAATGCGAATAATGTAATACATATTACACTATATGTATACTTAGTAATATAAGTCATAGCATATCCTACAGGAAGTAGAAGTGCCATTCTAACTGAATCATCTTTAACTATAGAGTAAACAACAAAGAATATTGCAGCACCTACAAGAGTACCAATCATTCTATCACGAAGTTTTATATTAGCCTTATCTAAATAAGGTTGATTTATAGCTGCTAAAGTAAAGATTATCCACTTACCGTTTTCTATATTAAATAAAGCTACTAAGAATACTCCAATACTTAAAAGTAAAGCACCTCTAAAAGCAAAAGTAAATTTAGCAGATTTAAAAGATAAATCATTTTTTAAGTTAAAGTTTTCAAAGAATTTACTTCTAGAGTATTCATTGATAATTTTATCAGCGTTAGTTTGTTGTAAGTCTCTTTTTAATTTTGCAACATAAGGATATACTACTAAATTTAAATTATTATTGTAGTTTTCTAGATTTTTAGACTCGTATACAGATATACTATCTAAAATACTATCTATATTTGATTCATTATTTACATATAATTTTATGCTATTAAGTAAAGCTGATAAATCTTCTGTATTTGTAAATTTATTAGTTTTATTTAACTCTATATTTAAACTATCTAAAAATTGAGCAATAGATAAATATTTAAGTAAATCTATAGATACTTTAGATTTATTTTGGTTAATAGCAAATGTAAAAGATTCTATTAATTGATTTAAATTTACTTCAGCATCTTTATTTAAGCTTAATCTTTCTGTAGAATTAGTGTTTACTAATTCTATTTGTTTATTAATAGATTCTAAAGCATTGTTTAATTTAGATACAGATTCTTTTTTTAGTCTATCTTTGTTAGCTAATATTTGTAATAACATTATAGCAAGTCCACAAACAATTAAACCTAGGAATCTTTTTGGTAACTGTTGAGCAGTTACAGGATCATAAAGCATATAAATGAATGCTAATGAAAATGGTAGAAAAGCAGGTTTTTTTGTATTGTAAGTGAAAGTATAAAATATATAAAACATCATTAAAAATGTACTTATTATTGCTAAGTAAGGATTTAAAGAAGCTATATATGCAGCTAAACCAATAGTCAATTCAAGAAGTACAAAATATATAGTGTTTTTAACTGGATTTAGACTGAAGTCAATAGTTAAAAGAAATAATACCGCTGCAGTACCTTGAACACCAACTAATACGTTTTCTCCTCCAAATATACCTGAAAATAATAGAACAATAGAAGTTGTAATGAAAAATACTATTGTACTAGATATAATTTTTTTCTTATCCACAATATCATCCTCCTATAAATTATTGTGTTTTAAATTTAACTATATTAAGCAAAATTAAATAAATTTAGACAATATATACATATTATCATACGACGTTATTCGACAACAACTGATGAAATGTGAATCAATTGATATATATTGACTCAACTGATTCAATGTATGTATAAGTATTCAATATTTGGTTTTGTATGAAAGTATGTTATTATACATATATATAAGTTGTATATTCAAATCGAAGGAGTCCAAATATGGTAAACATGGAATTTGGTAAAAATATTGAGAAATTGATACAATTTTCAGGTCAAAAGAATTACTCATTAGCAAAAGAATTAGGATATGACGTATCTTATATAAGTAAGTGGATAAGTGGTGCAATGCTTCCTGCATCAAAGAATATAAAAAATATTTGTGAGAAGACTGCTAAATTTGTAGTAGATAATGCAACAGAAATACATAAGTGTGAAATTTTAGCGTATTATAAACTAGATATAAATAAGTATAGTAGTGATGAAAGTATAATACAGTATATACAAGATATGCTTAATGAATCATATTTATTTAGTAGTCAGAAGAAAGCTAATAAAAATTATATCAAAGTAGGAAAAGAAAATACAGAGCAATGTAATAGTTTATTATATATAAAACCAAGATTATTAAAGAAACATTTAGATGAAGAGATTATAGATTTGACTAAAAAAGAAATAAAAAATGATGTAATCTTATTAGCTGATTTATTTTCTCTAGGAAAAGATGATAAACTTCATATTGCAGGAATAAGAAGTGGTTCTACTATAAAAACAGAAATGAAAAATGTAAGAATTAGATTTTTAATAAGTTTTGATGAAAATGCAGAGGATATAATTTTTAATACAATATTACTTATGAATATGATTAAAATTTATTCAAATATTAACTTTACATTTTATAGTTGTAAACATGCTCAATACTCACTAACATCAGTAATAAAAGAAAATAGCTTTACTTATACTGTATATACAGATACTAAACAATGCTTGTTTACAAATGTTTCACAAGATCCGAAAGTAGTACAAGATATATATGAATCTCTTGAAGAAATGATAGAGACTAGGTCTAGAATTACATTTTTAGAAAAAAATCCAAGAGAGATTATATTAGAAAAGAATTATATAGAATATATGATAGGAAGAGATTTAAGATGGTTGATAGGAAATATGAGTGAATTATTTATGCCATCAGATTTATTCTTAGAAATAGGTAAAATAGTCTTCGGAGAATCAAAAGAAATAGTTGATGAATTAAAAAATATAGATGCTATACTTCAAAATGCTATATATAAATCAAACATACAAATACTTATGTACGAAAATGCTATTAGACAATATATATCTAATGGTAGACTAAGTTTCTTTAATACAACCATAACCTTATCTTTAAAACAAAGGCAAAGGCATATAGAGTATATGGAAAAGATTCTTAAAGAAAATGAAGATATTGATATAAAATTGATAAATGGAAATTTAGTAGATGATTTTAAAAATAAGGAAAATCCAACAGCTTATTTATCTAGAAATATTAATATTATAAAAGGAAATTTTGATGAATACTCAGAATATGAAAATAAATATCTAATAATAAGAGATAATAGGTTAGATAATATATTTAAAAGATTCTTTAAGGAAGTATGGGAAAGCGAAAGATATAATATAAGTAAGTTTAAAGAAGAAGCAATAATAAGAATATCAGACTTGTTAAATTATATAAATATATTAAAAAGTACGGTAGAAAAGTAATAAAAATACTATTATAGTATTTTTTTAGCTATATTGTAGATAAATAGCCATTTTTAATTTGCATAAAATGGCTATTTCTTTTTTTATGAAGATTTTTATTTATAAGATACTAAATATAGAAGTTAGACTCAACTTACTGGATGTATCTTTATACATCAAATTAGTCAATTTTTTAGGCATATGCATAAGAAAATAAGGCTAACCTTCATATGAGTTTTCGATAAAACTCTCAATTTTGTATACTTCACATAATATTTATATTTTCTATCTAAAAAATACTTAATTGCTTCTTTATATTTGCTGTAAACTTCTTATATTAGGATATATAAACATGAAAAAATTGTTAAAGATTAAGATTTAAATGAATTATTTATATTATTATAGTAAAATAAATAGTTGACAAAGTATTTATATCATTAGGAGGAAACAAGGTGAAGTTGCAGAAGATCGGTATGAGAACTGTTAAAACAGGTATAGCTGTTTCTCTTTGTACATTATTGGCACAGTATTTAGTGGAAAATCCAATGTTTGCAGGCGTAGGGTGTGTAGCATCAGTACAAGATACGGTAAAAGGGTCTTTAAAGTTAGGATTTAATAGGGTAAAGGGAACGATGATAGGTGGATTAGTAGGTTTTTTATGCGTATTGATTAACCCAGGTAACCCTATATTAGCTGGTCTTGGAATAATGACTACTATATATAGTTGTACAGCACTTGGGATAAATTCTGGAATAATAGTTTCTAGTGTCACGTTCTTATCTATACATTTAGGCATTATAGATTCAAACCCAGCTTATTATTCTATACAGAGAGTAATGGACACATCTGTAGGCGTTGTTATAGGTGTAATTATAAATTATGTATTAGCAAGACCTGATTACTTAGAAATAACTGATAAAAGCTTAAAAAATGCTAGGAGAATTGTAGGAGAGTGTATTAAATCTGGAATAATAAATAATGGAGTTTTCGATAGAGAGAGACTAAGAAAGAAAATTAGTAAATTAGAGACGATATATCAAAAGTTAGTTGATGAAATGAAATATACTAAAAATCAAGTAAATATAGATATAATAGAAAATGAGATTTTACTATATAAATCAATAAATCATCATATTAAATCTATACAGCTTATTGATGAAGAGATATATATAAATAATGATAATTATTTAAAAATTAAAGAAATGTATAATGTAGATATTTTAAATTGGAAGATAGATAATGAAAAAAGTCCAGTATTCAACTATCATTTATCAAAGATATTAGAAGAAATAAATATAATAGATAGATTAAAAAATATAGATTGAAAATACAGTATATCATAAGTCTTAAAAGTATAGATTTATGATGTACTGTATTTTTTATGAGAAATTATATTAGAACATTGTATCAAATCAATAATCATAATGTTAATAACTTAGAAATTAAGAATGTTTAATAAATAATTAGCATAACTATTTTTAAAGAGAATAGAATTTTTATGGGAAAAATAAGTAAAAACAAATTGCTTATATTTTTAATCTATATTTTTAAATATACAAGATGCAATTAGTTTTAGGAGTTAGAGAAGGAGCGTTGGGGGATGAAAGCCAATTTTAAGGGGAATTCAAAATTAATATTTATTTCTTTATTAATAATGGTACTATGTTCATTAGTATTAAAAAAAATTTTTTTAAAAGAAGATGTAAGTTATTATAATAATGAGGTTTATAGGACTATAAAAACTAGGACTATAACTGAAATAATTAATCAAGACTTAGAAAGTTCAGTGAAAAGTAGCAATATAACTTATGATAAAGTAGCTTATATAACTATTGATGATGGACCGTCAAAGTTTACAAATCAAATATTGGATATACTAGATAAAAATGATGTTAAGGCTACTTTTTTTATGATAAATAGAAATATGAATACATATAAAGACGAAGTTAAGAGAATACAACAAGAAGGACATGGAGCTGGATTTCATAGTGTAAGTCATGATGTAAAAACATTATATAAGACACCACAATCTACACTTGAGGAGTTTTCTATATGTAGGAATACATTTGAAGAAATAACGGGTGAAACTTCAAATTTAATAAGAATTCCATATGGAAGTAAACCAAATACTCCAGAAGAATCATATAAAATATTAGTCGAAAATGGATTTTTAGTATGGGATTGGAATTTAGATACAGAAGACTGGAAATCTACAACTGATAATATTGTAAGTAATGTTCTTTTAAATGGAAGAAATAAAGATGAATTAGTCTTATTAGTACATGAGAAAGAGCAAACAGTTGAAGCATTAGATGGTATTATAATGATATTAAAAGAAAGAGGATATAAAATACTTCCGATAACAGAAGAGAAAGAGGCTATGAATTTTTGGAATAAAAACTTATAAATATATATTTTCAAAATAAGATATATTATCATAAATAATTGACAATAATAATGTTAATTAGATATAATTAAGAAATAAATTAAATATAAGACGTTGATGAAGAGGAGTATGTAAATACTACTAAAAGAGAGAAAAATTCGTAGGCTGAAAAATTTTTCAAGTATAGGTTTACAGAAGGTAGCTTCGGAGTTTCTAGACTGAAATAATAGTAAGTTTAGACGGTGAGAATCGATAAAATCTATTGAGAGTCATGATTTTATTATTTATTATATAATAAATATATAAGCATGGAATTAAGGTGGTAACGCGAGCTTTTCGTCCTTATTTATAGGATGAAAAGCTCTTTTTTATGCTCAATATATTTGAGTAAAATAGATTTCACTAATAAATATGAAACAAAGTAATTTATTACATAAAACTAAGGAGGAAATGAAATGGAAAATACTAATTTACCAAAAACGTATAATCCAAAAGACTTTGAATCAAGATTATATTCAAAGTGGGTTGAAGATGGATTATTTAAATCTAAGCCAAACCCAAATAAGAAGCCATTTACAATAATGCTTCCACCGCCAAATATAACAGGACAATTACATATGGGACATGCTCTTGACCATACTTTACAAGATATACTTGTAAGATGGAAGAGAATGGATGGATATGAAACATTATGGCAACCAGGAACTGACCATGCTTCTATAGCAACAGAAGTTAAGGTTGTTGAAAGAATAAAAGAACAAGAAGGAAAAACAAAGTACGAATTAGGAAGAGAAGAATTCTTAAAGAGAGCTATGGACTGGAGAAATGAATTTGGTAGAAAAATAGTAGACCAAATGAAACAGTTAGGAGATTCTTGTGACTGGGATAGAGAAAGATTTACAATGGATGAAGGATGTAACGAAGCTGTTACTGAGTTCTTCGTGAAACTTTATGAAAAAGGTCAAATATACAGAGGAAACAGAATAATAAACTGGTGTCCAGATTGTAAAACAACTTTATCAGATGCTGAAGTTGAACATGAAGAACATGATGGAAAGTTCTATCACTTAAAGTATCCAATAGCAGGTAGTGATGAATTCTTAGAAATAGCTACAACTAGACCAGAAACAATGTTAGGAGATACTGGTATAGCTGTAAATCCAGAAGATGAAAGATATAAGCATTTGGTAGGTAAGCATGCTATACTTCCTTTAATAGGTAGAGAACTTATAATAGTTGCTGATGATTATGTAGATTTAGAGTTTGGTACAGGAGCAGTTAAAATGACTCCAGCTCACGACCCTAATGACTTTGAAGTAGGTCAAAGACATAATCTTGAAAAGATAAATGTAATGAACGAAGATGGAACAATGAATAAGTTAGCTGGTAAGTACGAAGGTATGGACAGATATGAGTGCAGAAAGCAACTTATAGCTGACTTAGATGAAGCAGGATACTTAATAGCGATAAAAGACCATAACCACAATGTAGGTTCTTGCTACAGATGTAGAACTGTTGTTGAGCCAAGATTATCAGATCAATGGTTCGTTAAGATGGATGAATTAGCTAAACCAGCTT
>OOCW01000967.1_pt1 | contig 23412 bp, 22 predicted proteins | sample 1671201 | NCBI WGS metagenome assembly OOCW01 (sample SAMN06348132, study PRJEB24527) | human gut metagenome | biome: human gut; feature: ankylosing spondylitis patient; material: feces | host: Homo sapiens | place: China | collected 2015-10
CCTGGAGGTTATATCATTAATTTTTCGGCTCCACGTGACGAACAATATTATTCAGTTGTTCGTTAAAAAAAGGAACGCGAAAGCGTTCCTTTTTATATTATCTTGGATTTTTAACTTGTGCTTGTGCTGCTGCAAGTCTTGCAACTGGTACTCTAAATGGTGAACAAGATACATAGTTTAATCCAACGTTATGGCAGAATTCAACTGATGATGGATCTCCACCATGTTCTCCACAAATACCTAACTTAATGTTTGGTCTTGTAGCTCTACCTTTCTCTGCTGCAATTTTAACTAATTGACCTACACCTGTTTGATCAAGTTTAGCAAATGGATCTTGTTCATATATCTTTCTTTCATAATAGTCTGATAAGAATTTAGCAGCATCATCTCTTGAGAATCCAAATGTCATTTGTGTTAAGTCATTTGTTCCAAATGAGAAGAATTCAGCTTCTTTTGCTATTTCATCAGCTGTTATAGCAGCTCTAGGAATTTCAATCATTGTACCAACATGATAATCTAATTTAACTCCCTTTTCGTTCATAACTTCTTCTGCTGTTTTAACAACTATGTCTTTAACAAATTTTAACTCTTTAACTTCACCAACTAATGGAATCATAATTTCAGGAACTATATCATATCCCTTAGTAGTTTTTACTTCTATAGCAGCTTCTATTACTGCTCTAGTTTGCATTTCTGCAATTTCAGGATAAGAAACAGCTAATCTACATCCTCTATGACCCATCATTGGGTTGAACTCATGTAAGCTTTCAACTGTAGATTTTAACTCTTCAAAAGTTAATCCCATAGTATTTGCAAGTTCTGCTATCTCATCATCTGTATGAGGTAAGAATTCATGTAATGGTGGATCTAAGAATCTTATTGTAGCTGGCATTCCTTGAAGTGCTTCATAAATTCCAATAAAGTCTTTCTTTTGCATTGGAAGTAATTTTTCAAGGGCTGCTCTTCTTTCCTCTTCATTCTTAGCTACTATCATTTCTCTCATAGCCATAATTCTATCTTCTTCAAAGAACATATGCTCTGTTCTGCAAAGTCCTATACCTTCTGCTCCAAATTCAACTGCTTGTTTAGTATCCCTTGGATTATCAGCATTAGTTCTAACATTAAGTTTTCTTATTTCATCTGCCCATCCCATGAATGTTGCAAAATGACCAGAAATTTCAGGAGTAACAGTCTTAATAGCTTCTCCATATACACTTCCTGTAGAACCATCTATTGAAATATAATCATTAGTTGTATAAATTTTACCGTTTGCTTCTAATGTTTTTTCTTCTTCATTAACCTTTAAGTCTCCACATCCAGCTACACAACAAGTACCCATACCTCTTGCTACAACTGCAGCGTGAGAAGTCATTCCTCCTCTAACTGTTAAGATACCTTCAGCTGCTATCATACCTTCAATATCTTCTGGTGAAGTTTCAAGTCTTACTAAAACAACCTTTTCTCCTTTTTCTGCTCTTTCTTTAGCTTCTTCTGCAGTAAATGCAACCTTACCACAAGCAGCTCCCGGAGATGCTGGAAGTCCTTTTGCTATTACAGTAGCTTTTTTCATTTCAGCTGCATCAAATGTTGGGTGTAATAAAGAATCTAATTGCTTAGGTTCAACCTTAAGAATAGCTTCTTCCTTTGTCAACATTCCTTCTTCAACTAAATCAACAGCAATTTTTAAAGCAGCTTGAGCTGTTCTCTTACCATTTCTTGTTTGTAAGAAATATAACTTACCTTCTTCAATAGTAAACTCCATATCTTGCATATCTCTATAATGATTTTCAAGTGTATTAACTATATCTATAAATTGTTTGTATATAGCTGGATTTTGTTCTTCTAATTTAGCTATTGGAAGTGGTGTTCTAATACCAGCAACAACGTCTTCACCTTGTGCATTCATTAAATATTCACCATATATTTCTTTCTCTCCAGTTGCAGCATTTCTTGAAAATGCAACACCTGTTCCAGAAGTATTTCCTTTATTACCAAATACCATTTGTTGAACATTAACAGCAGTTCCCCATTCACCTGGAATATCATTTAATCTTCTATAAACAATAGCTCTTGGATTATCCCATGATCTAAATACAGCTGTAATAGCTTCAATCAATTGTACTGTTGGATTTTGAGGAAATTCTTCCCCCTTTTCCTTTTTGTATAATTCCTTATACTTTACAACTAATTCTTTTAAGTCATTTTCATCTAAGTCAGTGTCATATTTAACACCTTTTTCTTCTTTTGCTTCATCTATTAAATTCTCAAATAATCTCTTTTCTATTCCCATAACAACATCTGAGAACATTTGAATAAATCTTCTATAAGAATCATAAGCGAATCTTGGATTTCCTGTTGCTGATGCAACAGCTTCTACTGCAACATCATTTAAACCAAGATTTAATATTGTATCCATCATACCTGGCATTGAAACTCTTGCCCCAGATCTTACAGAAACTAATAATGGATTTGTGTTGCTTCCAAATTCTTTTCCTGTTATTCTTTCTAATTCTTTGATATTTGCATGGATTTCTTCTACAATTGAATTTGTAATTTGTTTTCCATCCTCATAATACTTGTTACAAGCTTCAGTTGTAACTATAAATCCTTGAGGAACAGGAATCCCTATTCTAGTCATTTCTGCCAAATTTGCCCCTTTACCTCCAAGAAGGTTTCTCATTGAACCATCACCTTCACTAAAAAGGTAAACATACTTTTTCTTCTCCATCTCAATACTCCTCCGTTCATACAATAAATATATACTAACAAGACTTAGTCTCGTAGTTACCATAGTTACCCTTTAAATTACCCTTAATTTGCTTCTCCAAGATTAACGAATAGTTTTGTTATGTTAGTCTTAGAAATTTTACCAACTATCTTTAAATTAACTTTTCCATTGTCTGATTCGCAGGATTTTTCTACTATTGGTATACTATCAATTTCATGTTCTATTATTTTTTTAGCTAGTGAATAAGCACTATCCTCCGGATAACCATAAATTATATTCGGCATTCTTGTCATGATAACACCTACCGGAACTTTATGTATATCTGTTCCCCCAATTGCTATCTTAAGAAAATCCTTTCTTGAGGCTGCTCCAACTAAATTACCATTGTTTTCAACAAATAATGTTCCTACATCATGTAAAAACAAATGAACAATTGCATCATATACAGTAGTAGCATCGTTAACGGTTACAGGCTTTGACATAATGTCACCAACCTTTATTTTGGATAGATTTTCCAATATTTCCCCGTCAATCTTTTTCCCTAAATACACATAACCTACTTTAGGTCTAGCATCTAAAGTACCAGTCATTGTAAGTATTGCTAGGTCTGCTCTTAAAGCAGCTCTTGTAACTCCAAGCTTTTCCGCTATGGATTCACTTGTAATTGGCTGCCCATCTTTAACTATCTTAATTATTGCCTCTTGTCTTTTTGTAAACTTCAATGCTATCCCTCTTTTCGACTATTTAAGGAATATTCAGATAATTAAGAATATTTTTTTATTTACAGTATAATTATAACATTTTCTCACTTTTTGACTATGCTTAATTTTCTGAAAAATCACTCATTTTAGCTGAATATTCCTACTCTCCCTAATTATTCTAGACTATATCATTGTTTTTCTTTAATTTTCTATTTTTTACCATCTTCATCATCAAAATTTACAGTATAAGTAAAAGTAGTACTTTCATCTTGTTCCTTTTCTTTAAATTTATTTGGCATCTTTATTCCATCTAAATTTACATCTTGAACTTTTTCCTTAACCTTATCTGCAAAATCATTTGCTTTATCTTTTACTTCATTAACAGCAGCTGATATATACTTATTAACAACTTCTACTGTTCCATCAGCTTTTGTTATTTCAATTGTAACTTGAGTTACTACTGCTGCTACTACAACAAATGCCAATATAGGTGGAATTATTACTGCTATAACACCTGCAGCTATCCCTGCATTAACTGGAACATCAACTAATTTTTTACCATCTTTAGTTATTTTAATTCTAGTTACGTTTCCTTTATTTATTAAATCTTTTAACCAAGTCTTAAACTCATCAACAGTTTCAGATTTATTAGCCTCATTTGAATTGTTATATTTTGACTTTTCTTCTAATAATATAATAGCATTTAAGACATCTCCATTCGATATCTCTAATGCATTTTTTGCCTCTGCATAGCTTACTCCAGTTCTTTCTCTTACTTGATCAACTTTTTCCAATGTAATATCCATATTTCTCTCTACTCCTTTATATAATTTAGCATTTCTAAACTTTTTGGCTTTCTTGAATAATTTGAATTTATTATGAATGTTGTTACCTTTTCTATTTGCTTTTTCACATCTTTATTTATATTTAATCTATAAATTTTATCCATAGGTGTATTATTTAAAAATCTTAAAGCATTATATCCAGCTCTTGAGATATAAAGTCCATGCTCTTTATTGCATTCCGTACATATACCTCCAAAATGAGATAATGAAATATAATCACTAGTTCCTATTGACTTTTTACAAATACTACATTTATCAAACTGCAATCCATATCCCGTTGCATTCAATAACCTTAACTCAAAAGCTCTTATTAATAACTCATAATCCATTGCATCAGTATTTAATAAATATAAACAAGTAATAAACTCTCTAAACAATACTTTATTTACTTCCCCTTCTTGCACACATATATCTATTAATTCACAAATATATGAGGAATACGTAAGTTTATCTAAATTGTTTAGTAAACCTTGAAATGAATTTATAATTCGTCCTTCCTGAAGATTATACAAATTTCTTCCTTTAAAAAATATATAATCCCCAAAGCATAAGGGTAAAGTTAAGCTTAAGTTTTTACTTTTGCTTTTCTTTGCCCCTCTAGCTATAAATGTTATTTTCCCTATTTCTTCACAATATGCCCATATAAGCTTATCATTTTCTTTATAATCTATAGCCTTAATTATTATAGCTTTAGTTTTTTCAATAGACAGAATACTCAACTCCTATCTACTTTGTCTTTTTATATCCTAGTTCCTTAAGTAAAAGTCCGTTATCTCTCCACTCTTTTCTTACTTTTACCCATATCTTTAAATTAACTTTAGCCTTTAAAAATCTTTCTATTTCGTATCTTGCAGTCTCTCCAATTTTCTTTAAAGATGCCCCATTTTTCCCAATTATTATTCCTTTATGTGAGTCCTTTTCACATATTAAATCTACTTCAATATGATATGTTCCATTTTCTTTTTGTTTCATTTGAATAATATCCACAGCTATTCCATGAGGAATTTCATCTCTTAAATTCTTTAATGTTTTTTCTCTTACTATCTCTGCAACAATAAATCTTTCATTAACATCTGTAATCATATCCTCTGGATAGTATTGAGGTCCTTCTGGCATTTTTTCTACCATTAATTTCACAAGAGTATCTACATTTTTTCCTTTTAACGCTGATATTGGTACTATTTCCGCAAAATCATACTCTTTTGAATACATATCAAGTGTTTTAGCAACCTTTTCATGGCTATTTTCATCAACCTTATTAACAACTAAAAATACAGGTGCTTTTTGTTGCTTCAATGCTTCTAATATAAACTTATCTCCTCTTCCAATTTCATCACAAGGATTAATAATGAATACAACTAAATCCACTTCTTTTATAGAGCTAGTTGCTGCATTAACCATATAGTCTCCTAACTTATTCTTTGGTTTATGTATTCCTGGAGTATCAACAAACACTAATTGATAATCATCTCCAGTTAATATTGTTTGTATGTTATTTCTTGTAGTTTGCGGTTTATTTGAAACTATTGATAATTTTTCTCCTATTATTTGATTAGTTAATGTAGATTTTCCTACATTTGGTCTTCCTACTATTGTTACAAATCCTGATTTATACATATTAGCCTCCTAGCCTTTTAAGTCTTTTTTTGAAAAAACACCTGGTAATATCTCTTCAAAAGTTTTCATTATATAGTCATTTTCATTTTTTATTATTATTACCGGAATTTTTTCATCAACTACAAATTCCGCAATTACTTGTCTGCATATTCCACATGGATAAGTATATGCATTAGTGTCTCCCACTACAGCTACAGCTTTTATCTCTCTATTTCCTTCATGTACTCCTTTAAAAATAGCTGTTCTTTCTGCACAGTTAGTTGCCCCAAAAGATGCATTCTCTACATTAGATCCTGTATATATTTTTCCATCTTCAAATAATATAGCTGCTCCAACTTTAAAATTAGAATATGGACAATAAGCTTTCTCTCTTGCTTCTAAAGCACTGTGTATTAATTCTTTGTATTCCATTCTTAATTCCTCCATTTAAATAGTATATCACATATAATCAAAATTCTAAATCTCCATTTAATCGAGACTCTCTATCTCTATTTAATTGAATTACCTTCGCAAAGATTTGAATTCTAACTTAAATTTATAATTTAAAAATTGTAAATATCAATAAAGTTAATAATATTCCCAATATACCTCCCACTATAACCTCAAATACAGTATGAACCTCTGAATCAACTCTGCTTTGAGCCGTAATAAAAGCCATTAAATAAGCTAATATTATACAAATAGGCTTCTCTGTTATCAATGCTATTGCTGTAGAAATAGAAAATGCTAATGCACTATGCCCACTAGGCATTCCACCCTTCAAAGGTGTTCCTTCCCCAAAAATAGCTTTTATTATAACAACAGCTAAAACAACTATAACTAATGCTATTAATATCATATATGGTTCTGAATGTTTAATCTTATAAACTACTTCAAAAGAAAAATTAGAAAGTTTATCCCAAAATACAATATACCCTACTAGCAGTGCATTTATCGCTGTCACAAGTACTGCACCAGCTGCTGTATTTTTTGCAACCTTAGCTAATGGATGATAATAATTGGTATTTAAGTCTACTGCCGCTTCTACAGCTGTATTAACTAATTCAGCACTAATAACCATTGTAATTGTTATTGCTAATGCTAAAAACTCTGCCTTTGATACATTAAAGAAAAAACAAGCTATTAAAACACCAATTGATGCCATTATATGAATTTTCATATTTCTCTGAGTTCTTACAGCATCAACTACTCCATTAATTGCATGATTAAAACTCTCTAATAATTTTTTCATCTCCATAAATTACTCACCCTACCCTATATTTATCTAGTTATATTTAAACTTCCTAGAATTTCTTCTTCTCTTTTTCTCATTCTTTTCTTTTCTTCATCTTCCATATGATCATATCCTAATAAGTGAAGAATTGAATGTACTACTAAATAGCATACTTCTCTATTAAATGAATGATTATATTCTATACTTTGCTCTTTTGCTCTTTCTAAAGATAAAACCATATCACCTAGCACTAATTCATCTCCATCTAAATATATTTCATTAAATTTAGTATCTTTATAAACCTCTTTAAAAACTTTATCTTTAGGATACTCTAACATGGGAAACGATAAAACATCAGTAGCCTTATCTATTCCTCTTGTTTCTCTATTTATCTCTCTTATTTCTTCATTATCTACAAATAAAAGTGATATTTGATAAGGAACATTCATCTCTTCAGCCTTTAAAGATTGCTCACAAACTTCATTTATGATATTAATAAGTTCATCATTTACTTCTATTTTATTCTGTCTATTATCTGTATATAACATAATTTCTCCTTTCATTTTTTCATAATTTAAATTATGTATATTTTAAATCAGCGTTTTTTATTATAATGCTTTTTTGTAAACTTCGCAATTTAGATAAAAAAGGAGGTAATCCCTCCTTTTTATTCTTTACCATTTTCTTTAGGATACTCTATTCTATGATGATAAATACCCTTTAAAACCTTTAAGAAGCAAGTCTTTATAGTCTCTAAGTCTCTAAAAGTTAAATCACACTCATTTAATTGATCTGAATTTAATTTATCCTTAACTATATTATTGACCATATTCTCAATCTTATCGAATGTAGGATCTTGAATTGATCTTACAGCCGCTTCAACGCTATCTGCCATCATAATTATAGCAGCTTCCTTAGTTTGAGGTTTAGGTCCTGGATATCTAAAATCTTCTTCCTTTATACTATCTGGATCATCACTATTATTTTTTAATGTGTAATAGAAATATTTAACTAATGTTGTTCCATGATGCTGTATCATCATATCGCTTACTACACTAGGAATATCATATTCTTTTGCTAACTCTAATCCATCTTTAACATGAGATATAATTATGGAAGTACTTAAACCTGGCGAAATCTTATCGTGAGGATTTACTCCCCCTATTTGATTTTCTCCAAAAAAAAGTGGTCTTTTTATCTTACCTGCATCATGATAATAAGCTCCAACCCTAACTAGCATTGGATTAGCCCCAACTTCTTCTGCTGCAACCTCCGCTAAGTTTGCAACCATAACACTATGGTGATATGTTCCTGGTGCCTCCATTAATAATCTTTTTAATAATGGGCTATTTGGATTAGAAAGTTCTAATAGTTTCATATTTGTAACTAAACTAAAACTTGATTCTAAGAATGGCAATAACCCCATAGCCAATATTCCTGAAATAAAAGCTCCTAATGCAGCTAATGCCATATCAGATAATATCTTTTTAATATTATTTGATAAAAGTATTCCACTTGATAAAACAACAATAGAAACAGAAATTGCAACATAAAGAGTTGAATATAATATATCATTTCTTTGACTAACCTTCTTTAAAGAAGTGGATGCTACAATAGTTCCAACTATTCCTATTAAAATAATTTGCGGATCAAAACCTGCTATAACTGCTATAAGCATTAAATTTAAAGAATTAATTATAACTGAAACTTTGTAATCTAAAAATACAGTAATAAGCATTGGTGAGCATGCTATGGGAATTAAAAATAACGATACAAATGTAAAAATTCTTGTTGTTACTAGCGATAGCAAGTTTAATAGTAATATTAAAAATACAAGCTTAGTATTACGAAGAACTTCTTTTTTCTCTTTTTTTAAATACATATACTGCAAAGTCAATACAAATAATACGTAAAATGCTATTATTATATAAGTATATATATAATCCTTGCTTATTCCTTCTCCTACTAATCCCAACTCTGTAAGTATAGTTATTTGTTGTTGTGTAATTGGTTCCCCTTCTTTTACTACAATTTGATTTTTCTTTATCATAACCTTTGAAACACTTTTTAAAGCTTCCTTAACAGCTTCATCTGTCTTTGTTTGATCAAAAAAGTAATTAGGTTTTACCTGACTATCACACATCTCTTTTAAAATAGCTTCAAGATTACTATCTAAACTCTGACTTTCTAAATAATCTTCTACAGCCTTCTTTGCCTCTTCTATTTCATCATTGTTTCCTTCTTCTATTTGATTTTCATATGCCTTATCAATTGCTGCTAGTGCTATCCATTGTAATTCTGTATCTTTATCAACAGTCAGATCTAACAATGCTTTATATTGGCTATCAGAAAGCTTAAATGCCTCTATCTTTTTCAACTCATTAATTTTATCTTTCTCTTCTATTTCACTACTCTTTAAATTAATTAACTTATCAAAAAATGTTTTTATATTCTGACTTGCCTCAATTTTCACTTCATTTTTCAAAGTAAATTTTTTCTCTACCTTATCGGCTACTTCTTGTTCCTTTGCCTTGGTAGCTTCCTCATCAATAATATCTCTAGGTGCTTTTATATCAACACTAGCAATATCACCTTCAATAAAATTATATCTCTTAGGAGTTACAACTGTCATAATTATAAAATAAACTAAAATTGCTGTAACAGTAAATAAAAATATCCTTTTCCATTTATCTTTATGTATATTTTTACCTATACCATTTTTATCTTTCATTTTGTTCACCTTCTCATCTTACCCTAATTGTCTAATAGCTTACAGTATCCTCGCTTACTATGTTTTGTTCTACAACAAATACAACCTTCACCAATAAATTTTCATCATCTTTCATTTCTTTATCTACTAATTTATCTACTATCTTTGCATCCCTACTTAATTCATTTAACAAGGATTTTTCCAGTTCGTTTACTGCATTTTCTATAGCATCATCTTCTGATAAATTTATATCTTTTTCTATTCTTTCATAATATAACACCTTATTAAATATTTTACCACTCAATTCTATTTTATCATAATGTGTAAAGTCTTTTATAGCCTTTTTTAGATAAATTTTTTTACCAAAAATACTTATAAATATATCACTATCCTTTTCTCCACTTCTTTCAAGTTGAGTTCCACTAATCTTTACATTCATAGATTTTTCATAAAATGTATTTGCTATAACTATCCCTCTTGGTGGTAAAATATATTCCCCTCCTTCATTTCCATCTATACCTTCTATCACAACATCTCCAGCTTTAACTAACTGTCCACTTTTAACTTTTGCTCTACCAGCAAAAGTGTAAACTCTCTTTACTTCCCCCTCCATAGTAGCAACTAAATTTCCATATTCATAACTCTGCTCTTGTGGTGGATTTATCTTTTCTTCTACTACAACCTTTAAAGTAGACCCTTCAATTCTAACTCTTAACCATAATATTTCAGAACTCATATTTTCTAATTGCTTCTCTATTTCTTTTACATCAATAGAACTTTTAGCAATTCCCGGTTTAATACCTATACTGTTTAATTGTTTTCTTATTTCAAATGGTGGTATATTCTGTTGAACATCTACTTCTACAGCCCATATGTAAGTAGATAAATAATATATAATACATAAAAACATTAGTCCACCAACAACCAACGATAACTTCTTTTTTATATTACCTAAAAAGAATACGAATCCTTCACTTTTTATAATATTTATTCTGCCACCTAAACTTTCTACACATTCCTTTACTTCTGAATAATTCAAATAATCAATCTCTAATATTAATGTTGCAAAATCTTTTTTCTTAACTTTATAAACTCTTATGTTTTTTGTCCAAAATAAATTTAATATCCTTTCAGTATTTAATACCTTAATTTCAACTAATATTTTTCCCTTTTTCATCTTATCAAAAGCCATTTTCTATTCACCTCACATACTCAATTGAATCAAAATAACCTTTAATAGTTATAGTTGATGCGGCTATATATAATATTTCAAACTCACGTCCTTTTATTTCTATTGGTGACATATTTGTATTTATTTTTATTTTTTCTCTCTCAAATACCATTATCCCTTTATGATTTTCTATAGTTACTTCATTTCTTCCTATAACAATAATCTTAGGTACATCTAATAATACATCTTTAGGGAGATCCAGCTTTTCAACTAAAACTTCTTTACCTCTATTAATTTTATTTTCCATAGTTTCTCTCCTTTAAATAATACTCTTTCAATGTACTTTATGATTTTATTTTAAAGAAAATCACAAAAATAAAAAAAGAACTCAATTTACATTGAGTTCTTTTAATTATTTACTATTTAAATACTCTTTAACAATCTGACTAACAAGTTTTCTATCTGCTTTACCTACAACCTTTGGTCTAACTGCTGACATAAGCTTACCCATGTCTTTCATGTTATTGACACCCACTTCTGTAGCTGTTTCTTTTACAATTTGTAAAATTTATTCTTCACTTAATTGCTGAGGAAGGTAACCTAGCAAGATTTTAATCTCACATTTATTCTGATCAATTAAATCCTGTCTATTTCCCTTTTCAAATTCAAGTATCGCTTTTTGCGTTACTTGACTTCTTTTGCTAATATTTCTATAACCTTATCGTCCTCAAGCGTAACACCATCGGTTTTTTCTACTAGCAACACAGCAGACTTATTACTGCTTAAAACATTAGTTCTAAATTTATATTTAGACTTTAATTTTTTTCCAGCCATCTTGTAGTCTTTCTTTTATTGTTGGCATACTTAAATACCTTTTAAAAAAAATTAAAAACTACTTGAATTTTCTCTTTCTTGCAGCTTCTGATTTTTTCTTTCTCTTTACGCTTGGCTTTTCGTAATGTTCTCTCTTTCTAACTTCTGAAAGAACCCCAGCTCTTGCGCATTTTCTCTTAAATCTTCTTAATGCACTTTCTAGTGTTTCGTTTTCTCCAACTTTGATTTCTGACATCTATTATCCCTCCCTCCGCTAGCTCAAATTAGTATCTTTAACTCAGCTACGGGCTTAATAACACATATTGTATTATACAATAATGCTCACAAAAATGTCAATATTATTTATACTATTTTTCTATTAACCTGGTGGCCATTTTAATTCTCTTGATCCTAATATATGAAAATGTATATGATTTACTGTTTGACCGCCATCAGCTCCGCAGTTATTTACAATTCTATAACCTGAATCAGCAATACCTAGTTCCTTTACTATTTTATTTATTACCATGAATATATGTGAAACTATTCCACAATTTTCTTCAGTTAACTCATTTGCGCTAGAAATGTGTTCTTTTGGTATTACTAAAAAATGAACTGGTGCTGCTGGACTTATATCATAAAATGCAAGTACCTTATCATCTTCATATATCTTCTTAGATGGAATTTCTCCAGCTATTATTTTACAGAAAATACAATCTCCCATAAACTCACCTCCTCTCTTTTGAAGTTAGGAACTAAGAATGAAGAGAGAAAAGTTAATGTGGAAATTCATATAGTAATTTCTAAAATTATATTTTTTCTAAATTCAATCTCTTCCTATTCACTTTTCACTCTTAGTTATTCACTCTTCACTTAAACCATACTTGCTATAGCATAATCTTCTACTGCTTCTTCAATCTTTACATCTACTATTTTACCAGTAATATCAGCTGACATGCAATGTACTATTACTTTTATATAATTTCTTGTATATCCTTCATAGAAATCTGGTTTATCCTTTATTTCTTTTTCTATTAAAACATCCATTACTCTTCCAATAAACTTTTCAGTAAATGCATGCTCATTTTTATCATTTAACTCTATTAGTGCCTTACTTCTTATATCTTTTATAGTTCCATCTAATTGGTTTGGCATATCTGCTGCCTTAGTTCCTTTTCTTGGACTATATTTAAATACATGAGTCTTAGTTAAATGAATTCTCTTTAAATATTCATAAGTTTCATTAAACTCTTCGTCTGTTTCTCCTGGGAACCCAACAATTACATCTGTAGAAATTGATACATCAGGTAATGTTTCTCTTAACATATTAACAGATGCCTCATATTCTTCAGCTGTATATCTTCTATTCATTCTCTTTAATGTTGCATCACATCCACTTTGAAGTGATAAATGGAAATGTGGGCATAATTTTTTAAAGCCTTTAATTTTTTCAACAACATCTTCAGTAAAGAATGCTGGTTCAATAGAACCTATTCTAATTCTCTCTATTCCATCTATTTTTTCTATTTCTTCTATTATGTTTATTAAATTTATGTTACCTTCTAAGTCTAATCCATATGAGGCTGTATGTATTCCTGAAAGTATAACTTCCTTAAATCCATGAGCTGCTAATTCTTTAACTTCTTCTAAAACCTTATTTGGATCCTTTGAACAAACTGATCCTCTAGCATAAGGTATTGTACAATATGTACAAAATCTATTACACCCATCTTGAATCTTTAAAAACGCTCTAGTTTTATCTTGATAATCTTCTATTTTTAAATCCTCAAACTTTTTGTTTTGTAGTACCGGTTGAACATGTACTTGTGGCTGACCTTCATCCTTAGCCTTATTAACATAGTAAACTACATCACCCTTATTTCTTGTGCCTAGAACTACATCTACCCCTGGTATTTCTGAAACCTCTTTAGGCGCCATTTGAGAATAACATCCAACAGCTGCAATTATAGCATCCGGATTATTTCTTCTTGCTCTACTTATTATTTGTCTTGATTTTTTATCTCCCATATTAGTAACTGTACAAGTATTTATTACATATACATCAGAAAACTCATTAAAATCCACTACTTCATATCCTTCTCTAATGAATTTCTCTGCCATAGCTTCTGATTCATATACATTAACTCTACATCCTAATGTAGCAAATGCAACTTTCATTAATCATTTCCTCCTAAATCACTAAGCTCATATTGTATTAAAGATGTTGCAACAAATCCAGCTGTTTCAGTCCTTAATATTCTTTTTCCAAGAGTAACTATATGAGCTCCTTTATCTTTAAGTCTTTCAATTTCATCTTCTTCAATTCCGCCCTCTGGCCCTACAAATATTCCAATATTTTTAATATTATCTATATTATTCTCTTTTCTTAATTCATTAATCAACGTTTTTATACCAAAATTATTTGCATTTTCATATGGAACTATTAATAAATCTAAAGAATTTATTTTCTCTAAAACTTCATTAAAATCAATAGGTTCTGATACTTTCGGAATTATACTTCTCTTACTTTGTTTTGCAGCTTCTAAAGCTATTCTATTTAATCTATCTAACTTTTTAAATTCACCTTTTAATTTAACATCAACTCTATGAGTTATTGTAGGAATGAACTCTGTAATTCCAAGTTCAGTTCCCTTTTGAACTATTAGATCCATCTTTTGAGATTTTGGTAGCCCTTGAAATAAATATATTTTCACATTACTTTCATTATTTGATTCTAGCTTTTCTAATATTTCTATTAAAACTTCTTGTTTAGAAACAGACTTAACTCTTCCTAAATATTCAACACCTTCACAATTGTTTAATGTTACTTTTTCACCTTCAGAAATTCTAAGAACCTTATATATATGCTTTACATCATCACCAATTATTTTAGCTACATCTCCGTTAATTAATTCTTTTGGAGTAAAAAATTTATGCATTATTTCATTCTCTCCTAAAAATTATTTTAATTTTGCAACTATGCAGTTCCATTCACCATCTCTATTTTTTTCAATAACTTCAAATCCAGTAGCTTCAAGTTTTTCACAAACCATATCAACTCTATCATGAATTATTCCTGATGTTATGAAAGTTCCACCATCTTTTAAAACTCTTTTAACATCATCTGTTAATATACAAATTATTTCTGCTAATATATTAGCAACAACTATATCAGCCTTTCCATCAATAACTTCTACAAGATTTCCATGAAGTATTTCAATATTATTTAAATTATTATAACCAACATTTTCTATTGAAGATTCAACTGCAACTGGATCTAAATCTACACCAACTGCTAATTTTGCTCCAAGCTTTGCTGCAGCTATAGCTAATATACCTGATCCACATCCAACATCAAATACTGTACTTTCTTCCTTAACATATCTTTCTAAGGCTTGAATACACATTCTTGTAGTTTCATGTGTTCCTGTTCCAAATGCCATACCTGGATCTAAATCTACAACTAATTCTCCATCTTTAGCTTCATATTCTTCCCATATTGGCTTTACAACAATCTTTTCACCAACTTTTGATGGTTTATAATATTGCTTCCATGTATTAGCCCAATCTTCCTCATGCATTTTTTCATGCTCAACTTTAGCTTCTCCTAAATCAAGCCCCATTTCTTTAAGTTCTGTTAATCTTTCATTAACATATTCTAATACATCTTCAATATTATCTTCTTCTGCAAAATACGCTTTTACAACTGCAACTTTGCCCTTATGCTCTAAAACATTTATATCTGCAAAATCCCATGTTAATGGTCCTTGTTCTCTTCCTAAGATATCCTCTGGATCCTCTATTGCTACACCTTTACAATCTAAGCTATAGAAAATTCCTGATATTGGCTCTAACGCCTCACTTTTAGTTATTACTCTAACTTCTATCCATGTTCCATCCATTACTGAATCATCCTTTCACTTCTTTTCTCTTTGACTAATACTATATTTTACACGTATGTTTACATAAAGTCTAGAATAATTTATATACAAAAGGATAACTATATTTTTATATATAGTTATCCCCAAATAGCTAATTTAAATTGCTATATCTTTATTATCATTTTCTTTTTTCTTTCCTTTAGTAAATCTGGCTTTTCTAATCATTTTATCATTAGCCATATTATATGTAATTGTTCCTATAAAAACAAATATTATACCCAACTGTGGAGCATACAAAGTGCAATCTACTATTCCTTGAACAATTATCATTGCATTTATAGCTGCAATTAAAGGTAACATTTTATTATGCTTCTTATATAATTTTATCATATCTTTATATAAATTGAATTTGATATATAAATATATTGTAAGTCCTACAATACCTAAAGTTACTAAAAAAGTTAACCATAAATTATGAGGGTGTATTAAAAAAGTAATTATTTGATTATGTAAATTCGGATCATCACTATAAACAAAATTTGATCCATGTTGCATCATCCCTAGCATTCCCCACCCAGTAATAGGCTTTTTAAATACCATATTTATAGCTCCAATCCATATACGATATCTTGAATTAAAAGATGTTACTAATTCACCAATAGGTGTTGTATTAGCAACTTTATTTTGAATTATAAAAAATAAAATAGAGCTTATTCCTACGGTAATAGAAATTGCTATTAACCCTCTTATATCCTTTTTTTCTTTTAATATATAATATATAAATATTGATACTACTAAGGCAATAAATGCCCCTGTTGATTCTGTCAATAACAAAGCTATAATTACTAGTACAATTGAAAGATTATAAATTATATAGTCTTTTTTCCCTTTCTCAATACATTTTAGATAAAAAATCATTAATATTATGTTACCGAACCAAGCTCCTGCCATATTGGGATTTCCAAAAAAACTAAAAACCCTATGTTGCGGCATTCCTATTAAAATAAATACTATCTTTTCTATTACTCCTCCAATTGCTGCAATTACACTTAAGTATACTATATACTTAATAACTATATTTATTCTACTGATTTTAACAAAGTAATTTTGAGAAAATACATTTAAGGCAAAATATAAAAATAATACAAAAGAGGATAATAAAGATAATAAATCTTTATTTACAATACTACTAAATACAGAGTATACAAATAATAAAAATAAACCTATATTCCAGTAATTCTTTTCTATTTTTAATTTTTTTCTAAATAATAAGTTCACTGCATATACAGCTGGAATTACAGCTGTAAAAGGTGAAAAAACAATCATAATAATAAAATATATCATAATTTACCACCAATATTTTTTTTATTTACACCCTTTGGTATAACCGCCTTAGTATACACACAATAAAAACTTTATTCAAAAACTTTAACTATCTTTTTATTAAATTTAGCATAAATATTTTAATATATACTTAGTATCTCCAATAAATATTTTTATTTATCTAATAACAAGACGTTTACATATATATATATACTAATAATGTTGCTATAAATTATATATATTTCTAACTTTTCTTTTTACTTGATATTCCTTTAGTTTTTTTTGTATTTCTAGTCATTTTTATCAATGTATATTTAAAAAGATTGCATATTGCAATCCTTTTATACCTAATTATATATGGCAATTAAGAATTTAGTTTTTATTCCTTGAGCTGTAAACATTTCTTCATGTTCAGTTGTAACATTCCCCTCAAATCCACTATTATGTAAATCATATGTAATATACTTAATTTCTAAGTTACTTTCCTTAAAATATTCAAGTGATTCTTCAAATAATTCATCATCATCAGTCTTGAACCAAATTTCTGCACCCTTTTTCAAGAATTTCTTATATTTTTCAAGCTGTCTTGTATGTGTTAACCTTCTCTTTTTATGACGCTCTTTAGGCCATGGATTACAGAAATTAATATATATTCTCTCTATAACATCATTTTCATCTAACATATCATCTATTAATAATATTTCCTGAGACATAAGAGCAACATTATCTACTTCATGCCCTACTTTTTTATATGCCTCTTCAATATTTCTTTTAGCTAAAACTAATACTTCATCTTTTATATCTACTGTTATATAGTTTATATTAGGATTTTCAGATCCATGAACAGCCATAAATGTTCCTTTTCCACATCCTAATTCCATGTATATTGGATTATCATTGCCAAAAAATTCTTTCCATCTACCCTTATACTCACTTGGTTTTTGTATGAAAAATTTACAACTTTCTAATTCAGGTCTTGCCCAAGGCTTTCTTCTCATTCTCATAACTTTTGTTCACTCCAAATCATTTCTTTAAGTTTATAGATTAATTATACAGATTATTTCTTTTATTTCAACTCTCTATAAATCTTTCTAGCAACTTTAATTTATATAATAGTAAATCCACAATATACATTTTCTATTTTAAAGATAGTATATTGTGGATAATATTAGTTTCTATTTATCATCATTAACAGTTGTATTTTTCCACTAAAGCTTTAAATTCACTCTCATTACTCTTTATATAATCAATAAAGTTCTTATTAACAGAATTTAAACTATTAGCTAATTCACATACAAACATTGGAATATCTTTTCTTGCAATATCTCCATAGCACTTTCCTAGTCTTGCTTCTCCTTCTACAAAACTTCCATCAATGTGAATTTCATATGCTTCTTCTATAACATCGTTAATTCTCTTTTTCTTTCCTGTAAATCCTATTTCAGCTATTTCATGTACACCACAAGAGTTAGGACAACCTGAGAAGTATAATCTAGGTAATAAATCAATATTCGAAACATTTTCTTTAACATAATTTAATGTTTCTCTTAAAGCTCCTTGACTTTCACATATCCCTATTTGACATGTTGGAACCCCTATACACGCTACACTATAATCAAAGGAAGTTGTTCCACCCATTGATTTTGTAACATCTAGTAACTCTTCTGCTTCTTTTCCATTTAGATTTCTAAAGTATACACCTTCAGTCATTGATAATCTAATTTCAGGATTATCAAACTTTTCTAATGTTGAAATAATAACTTTTAAATCACTTAGCTTTATTTGACCACCTACTGGATGTACATAAACGCTATATAATCCTGGTTGCTTTTGTGCTATTAATCTTGGATTAGTTATATTTGTTTCTATACCAGCTTTAGTATAATTTTTAGGCTCAACTGATAGTTTATAATTTTCTTCTTTTTTAACTATTTCAACATATTTTTTATATTCATTTATAAAGCCTTCTTCTCCTAGTTTATCAACCATATATCTTACACGGGCCTTAGCTTTATTTTCATAATTTCCTTCTGCCTTAAATAATCTAACCATAGCTTCTACATAGTTTAATACTTCACTAGCTTCAATAAGTTCTGGATATATTAATGCAAGCTTAGGATTTCTTCCTAATCCTCCACCAAGATATACTCTAAAATATTCTTTTCCATCTTTATTTACTGCTAAGAACCCTAAATCTTGAATTGTACAATGTGCTGTATCACTTGAAGCATTAGAGAAAGATACCTTTAACTTTCTTGGTAATTTATAAGTAGTTATTCTCTCCATAAAATACTCACCAGTAGCTACTGCATATGGTGTTGGATCAAATGCTTCTTCTTTATCAACACCTGATAATGGTGATAAAGCAACATTTCTTGGAAAGTTACCACCTGCTCCTCTTGTATATATATCCTTATCTAAAGCTTCCTTCATCAAATCACATACTTCATCTATTGATAATCCATGATATTGAATTGCTTGACGAGTAGTAAAATGTAATCCTTCTAATTTATATTTTTCTGCCCAACTATATATCATCTTTAGTTGTGACATAGTTATTATACCTGAAGGTATTCTAAGTCTTACCATAAACTCTTTTCCACCACGATGAGCGTATGATCCCATACCACCTGATGCATGTTTAAAATCAGCAACAGATATTTCTCCATTTATAAATTTATGCCCAACTTTTCTAAATTGTTCTATTTCTGACAAAAGTATCTCTTTTAAATTTTCCATCTTATCACCTCATATTATTGCTACTCTTGTTAATATTCCTACTTATCATAACAAATATTCACTTCTCTATTATATCTACAATCCACTAGCTTTTCTATTATTTAACTATTTAAATATCTAATTATAACCATTAACATTTTAAATGTTTACTAATTTTAAAATTTTATATCAATTGATTTTTTCTATTTTTTCCTATAAAATAAACATAAATATACATATTTATGAGGAGTGATTAATATGGTCGAAGTAAAAAATAAGCCACCTTTAGATTCAGAAACATCTGTTAAAGAAACATTTAAATCTTTATCAAGAAAAAATAAAATTCAATTTATATATGATTATTACAAATTTCCCATAATTGCTGGAATACTTTCTATCATAATTATAAGCCATATATCCTATTCAATTGCTACAAAACAAAATACCTATTGCAACATAACATATTACGGTTCTAACATTAATACAGATAATTTTAATAAACTTAAAGATATATTAAATAAAAGCATTTTATCTAATAATAAAAAATATGCTATATTTACAAACTCCCTTTTAGTTGATTCTAATTCAAACTATGGTGATGATCCAACAACAACACAAGCATTTGCTGTTAAATTGGCCGCTAATGAAATCGATATCTTGTTGGTTGAAAAAAATAATTTTGAATACTTTGCTGCTAATAATATGCTATTAGATTTAACCTTATTAGATGGGTTTTATGACTTAAATATATCTGAAGATTCTTTAATAACATCAACTGATCAATCAGGAAATAATAATTTATATGGAATTAAAGTGGACAATCTTAATCTATTAAAAGATTGTGGTTTTAATAATGAAAATACATTTTTATGTATAGCAATTAGTTCAAATAGACATGAACAAATAATTAACGTATTAAATGAACTTATTAAATAAAAAAGATGTTGCAATTGCAACATCTTTTTTTATTTCTTATTAAATAAATCCTTTAAGCCCTTCTTATGTGTAACTTCTCCATCAACACTTTCTCCACAGGCTTCCATAAATGCTTCTAAAGCTTCTTTTTGTTTAGAATTTAAATTCTTAGGAATATCAACTATTACTTTTACGTATTGATCTCCTCTAGCATTTGAGTGAACTTTAGGTACACCTTTACCCTTTAATCTAAACATAGTTCCTGATTGAGTTCCTGCTGGAATAGTATACTTAACATCTCCATCTACCGTTGGAACTGTTATTTCAACACCTAAAGCTGCTCTACCCATTGATATATGAGTTTCTATATAAATATCATTTCCTCTTCTATCAAATTGTTTAGACTTAGCTACATTTATTCTAATATATAAATCACCTGGAGGTCCATCATTAGAACCATGCTCTCCTTGTCCTCTAAGTGGCATTACATTACCTGCGTCAACACCAGCAGGTACATTTACTTTAATCTTTCTAGTCTTTCTCACTTTTCCTTTACCACTACAGCTTGAACATGGAGTTTCAACTATTGTTCCTTTTCCTCCACATCTATCACAAGTAGAAGTACTTACAAAACTTCCAAGAGGTGTTTGTCTTTGAACTCTAACTTGCCCACTTCCATTACATGTTGGACATGTTTTTGGTGAAGTTCCTGGTTCAGCACCAGTTCCTCTACACTTCTCACAATTTTCATGTCTGTTTATAGTTATTTCTTTTTCTACGCCAAATACAGCCTCTTCAAAAGTTAAATTTAAAGTATATTCTATATCTGCGCCTTTTACAGGGCCATTTCTTCTTCTTGAAGAACCACCACCGCCTCCAAAAAAGCTTTCAAATATATCACCAAAACCACCCATATCTGAGAAGTCAAAGCCACCAAATCCACCTGCTCCAAATCCACTTCCATCAAAGTCAGCAGTACCAAATTGATCATATCTAGCTTTCTTCTCTGGGTCAGAAAGTACTTGATATGCCTCATTTATATCTTTAAATTTTTCTTCTGCTTCCTTATTACCTTGATTTTTATCAGGATGGTATTTAATAGCTAGCTTTCTAAAGGCTCTTTTTATTTCATCATCACTTGCACCCTTTTCAAGGCCAAGAACAGCATAATAGTCTTTATTTGCCATCTATATACTCACCACCTATTTATATTTAACTTAGTCTATATTAACATTTATAAAAATTTTCGTAAACACCTAAACTTTTAAAAAGGGAAGACGACTTTTGTCTTCCCTATTTATATTACTTATATTATTTATCTTCTTTTACTTCAAAGTCAGCATCTACTACATTGTCATCATGAGCTGGTCCGTGATTAGCATTTCCACCCATATTGTTTGGATCAAATCCTGCACCTTGAGCTCCTGCTGCACCTTGAGCATCAGCATACATCTTTGAAGATATAGCATAGAATTCTTGAGTTAATTCTTCTGTAGCTTTCTTAATAGCTTCTAAATCTTCTCCATCTTTAACAGCTTTTAAAGCATCTAATTTAGCAGTTATCTTAGCTTTATCATCAGCAGAAATCTTATCACCAAGTTCTTCTAATTGCTTTTCAGTTTGGTAAGTTAATTGGTCTGCATTATTCTTAGTTTCTATTGATTCTTTTCTCTTCTTATCTTCTTCAGCAAATCTTTCAGCTTCTTTTACAGCTCTATCTACTTCTTCATCACTTAAGTTAGTTGAAGCAGTAATTGTGATGTTTGCTTCCTTACCAGTTCCTTTATCCATAGCTGATACTTTAACAATACCATTAGCATCTATATCAAAAGTAACTTCGATTTGTGGGATTCCTCTTGGAGCTGGAGCAATACCTGATAAAGTAAATCTACCTAAAGTCTTGTTATCAGCAGCCATTTGTCTTTCACCTTGTACTACGTGTATTTCAACTGATGTTTGACCATCTGCTGCAGTTGAGAATACTTGACTCTTCTTAGCTGGTATAGTTGTGTTTCTTTCGATTAATGGAGTTGCAACTCCTCCTAAAGTTTCAATACCTAATGTTAATGGAGTAACATCTAATAATAATACGTCTTTAACTTCTCCAGTTAAAACACCTGCTTGAATTGCAGCACCCATAGCTACACATTCATCTGGGTTAACTCCCTTTGAAGGTTCTTTTCCTGTAAAGTTCTTAACAGCTTCTTGAACTGCTGGAATTCTTGTTGATCCACCAACTAATATAACCTTATCGATTTGGCTAATTGAAAGTCCTGCATCAGATAATGCTTTCTTCATTGGCTCAATTGATCTTTGTACTAAATCATGAGTTAATTCATTGAATTTAGCTCTAGTTAAGTTCATATCAATGTGCTTTGGACCAGTTGCATCAGCTGTTATGAATGGTAAATTGATGTTTGTTTGCATAGATGAAGATAATTCAATTTTAGCTTTTTCAGCAGCTTCTTTTAATCTTTGAACTGAGCTCTTATCATTTCTTAAATCAATTCCATATTCAGCTTTAAATGTATCTGCAATATAGTCTATAATCTTTTGGTCGAAGTCATCTCCTCCTAAGTGAGTATCTCCGTTTGTTGATAATACTTCGAATACTCCATCACCTAATTCAAGGATAGATACGTCGAATGTACCTCCACCTAAGTCATAAACGAAAATCTTTTCGCTGTGATCAGTCTTATCTAATCCATAAGCTAATGAAGCAGCTGTTGGTTCGTTTATTATTCTTAATACTTCTAATCCTGCTATTCTACCAGCAT
>OOCW01000980.1_pt1 | contig 23147 bp, 11 predicted proteins | sample 1671201 | NCBI WGS metagenome assembly OOCW01 (sample SAMN06348132, study PRJEB24527) | human gut metagenome | biome: human gut; feature: ankylosing spondylitis patient; material: feces | host: Homo sapiens | place: China | collected 2015-10
CAAAGCAATCATTTTCATTATAGCTTGTGAAGTAAATCTTAATGTTTTTTCCTTACAATTAAAAAAAGCCCTCGTCCATAAAAGGACGAGAGCATATCTCGCGTTACCACCTTTGTTCATAAACAGCTCACACTGTTTAACTCAGTTAGTATCTTTAAATAAATACCATAACACTATAACGTGTGTTAACTCCGTCCCAACCTACTAAATGTATTTTCAGTGGGAAGCTCAAAGATGTATTCATAACTAACTATATATGCACCTCTCATCAACCGGTAACTTTCTGTTTATCATCATTAATTATTACTTGTTCTCATCATTGCCTTTGTATAAAATTCATTTTCAAATTTATATCTTATGATAATATCTTAATTATATTTCATACTTTTGTCAATATATCTTTAAATTATAATATTTGCCTATATTATACCTTTTATTATTGACTAGAAAACTAAAAAAATACACAAAATCATTAAAAAAGAGCCGATTAAATCGACTCATTTATCATAAATTTTTTAAATTATTTTTTAGATTATTCTGCTGCAACTTCTAATTGAGCTAAAGCTTCATGATAAGCTTTTAAAACTGCATCCTCTAAAACTTGTCTCATTTCAGCATTTATTGGATGAGCTATATCTCTGAAGTTACCTTCTCCAACTTTTCTGCTTGGCATAGCTATAAATAACCCATTTTGACCTTCTATAACTTTTATATCATGTACTACGAATAAGTTATCAAAAGTTATAGAAACTATACATTTCATTTTCCCCTCATCAGTAATTTTTCTTACTCTTACGTCAGTTATGTTCATATCTTAATATCCCCCTTTGTAATTTTGACAAAATACAATTTTTACCCAATATAATTATAAACTATTTGATAAATATTTCTATACTTTTTGATAAAATCCTTTTCATATTTTGTGTTTTTTTTATTTTTTATTTATAAAAATAATTATATAGCTTAAGTTAACTAAAATTAACTATTAATATCATCATCTATATTTTCTAATATGTTCTCCATAGATTCTTCAGTTCTATATTCATCTTTAAAAGTTTTTAAATTTGGTTTAACGACTATTTCATCTTCCCTTGTATCTATTTCTATTAAAGATATATAATCTTCAACTAATTTTTTCTCTGGTGTAGATGTTGTTATAAATACTCCCGTCCCTATTACTTCTGCACCAAATTCATTCATAAGTTGAGTCATACCCTTTATAGTTCCTCCACCTCTCATAAAGTCATCTATAAGAATTACTTTACTTCCTGGTTTTATAGCTTTTCTTGGTAAACTCATGCTTTCTACTTTTGAACTATCACCTGTTACGTAAGTCATACTTATAGTTGGACCTTCAGAAACCTTTATATCTTTTCTTATTATAACTAGAGGTAAGTTCATAGCTTTTGCAGTCATAAGTGCCATAGGTATACCTTTTGTTTCCATAGTAACCACATAGTCTGCCTCTGAGTAATCTATATTTGATGCAAATATCTTACCTATTTTTGATACAATCGTTGGATCATATATTAAATCTATTAAATATAAAAATTTTCCCGATAAAATTCTATCAGGTGAACTTATCTTTTCACATAATTCCATTAGGAAATTTTGATTTTCTTGTATTGATGTTTTTGGTATGTACTTTACTCCACCAGCTGCCCCTGAAATTGTTATAACCTTTCCTAATTGTAATTTTTCAAATACATTTTTTACAACTAATAGGTCTTCACTAATTGTAGATTTGGCAGCATTAAATGTTTCTGTAAAATAGCTTAATGTAAAAATTTTATTTGGATTATCTGATAGTATCTTAACTATTGCTCCAGTTCTTTCCGTTCTCTTAAACTTCATTGTTCTAGTAACCTCCTACAATTACCACTATTTATGGTTTAAAGTAAATAATGCATAAGACTTTATTATATGATATAATATAATTTATGCTTCATATATTTTAAAAAAATAAATATAATATATGAATTAGTGTATGCATATGATACTTAAAATATTGAACATTATTTAATTATACCACAAAAATTGTTCTTATTATAGAAATAAATAAAATGAAAGGTGGTTTTATTATGAAGATACATTTTATAGGAATTGGCGGAATAAGTATGAGTGCTTTAGCCGAAATATGTCTTAATAAAGGCTATGAAGTTTCAGGATCTGACATGAGTAAATCTTCAATAACAGATAAACTTCAATCACAAGGTGCAAAAATTTATATTGGCCAAAAGAAAAAAAATATCGTTGATGGACTAGATATGGTAGTTTATACTGCTGCTATACATCCAGACAATGAAGAACTTATGGCTGCCAAAGATAAAAACATATTGACAATAAACAGAGCTGCATTTTTAGGGCAAATTATGAGGGAGTACAAAAACTCAATAGCAGTTTCTGGTACTCATGGAAAAACTACAACTACTTCTATGTTATCAACTATATTTGATTCTACAAATTTAGATCCAACAATATTAGTTGGTGGTAATTTAAAATCAATTGGTGGTAACGTAAAAATAGGTAATTCTCAAAACTTTATAACAGAAGCTTGTGAATACACAGATAGTTTCTTAAACTTTAACCCTAAAATAGCAATTGTTTTAAATATAGAAGAAGATCATCTTGATTACTTCTCTGGAATAGAAGAAATCAAAGCATCATTTAATAAATTCGGAAAATTATTACCTAAAGATGGTCATTTCGTAATAAATGGTGATAGTCCTAATACTGATGGAATATTACATGATGTTAAAGCAACTGTAATTAAATACGGTAAAGAAGCTTCTAATGATGTTATCATTAAAAACATACATTTTAATGATGATGGATTTGGTTCATTTGATTTAACTTACTTTGGAAAAGATTTAGGAAACTTCCAATTATCTGTTCCTGGTGTACACAATATCTACAATGCTACTTCTGCAATAATAGTTTCTATTGTTTCAGGAATAAGTATTGAAGATATCAAAGATGGTATTATGAAATATACTGGTGTTGGCAGAAGATTTGAAACTAAAGGAACTTATAATGATATTTTAATAGTTGATGATTATGCTCATCATCCAACAGAATTAAAAGCTACTTTATCTGCTGCTAAAAAACTTAAAAAATCTACTTTATGGTGTGTATTCCAACCTCATACTTACAGTAGAACAAAATCCCTTTTAAATGAGTTTTCTGAAGCATTCTACTCTGCAGATAAAGTTATAATAACTGATATATACGCTGCTAGAGAAGATAATCCAGGGGATATTCATTCTAAGGATTTAGTTGAAAAATTATACCACAACAATGTGGATGCAATGTATATAAGCAAATTCGAAGATATTGTTGATTACTTAAAAGAAAATATGAAACCTAATGATTTATTAATAACTGCAGGAGCTGGTCCTGTTTATCGTATAGGTGAATTATTACTTGAAGAAAATAAATAAGAATTAAAAAAGTAGGAAATTTGTAAATCAAATTTCCTACTTTTCTATTTTTTAGATAATTTAAAAATATCATTTTTAATATAATCATATAAAGCTGTATGAACTTCATAATAAGAACTTAAATTTTTTGCATTAATTTTAACGTAGTTTTCTCCCATAGTTTCAATCTTTGCTTCATAATTATCGGCTTTTATTTCAATCACAAAGTTATATTTACTTCTTTGTTTACTTTTTTCTGGTTGTACTTTTCCAACTACTCTCTTTGATGCCATTGTATTTGCTAAATCATCATATTTCCATCTACTTAGATTTTTTGTGGTATCTTTATAAGTAATCTTTACTGATGTCCATGTTTTGTACTGTTTTACAAAATCAAAAGAAGTATAAATACTTTTATCTAAAATATTTTTAAATTCTTCTTTTGAAGAAACAGGTATTTTATAATATTCCTCTTCGTTAACATTATAAATCCTTATTACATTTAAATCTGTTGAAAATTTTAATCCGTCATCTGAATATCCTTCATAAATTGATGTATAAGACTGTGGAGTTCTTATCTTACTAACATCCTCAAAAGAATATCTTAACTCTTCTAACAACTCTTCATCTACTCTAACATCTGATACAACTTTATCAGATAAATATATTTTATCTTTATCATTAAGTTGTTTTAGTAGTGATCTATTATCTTCTTGTTTATCAATTTGAACGGCATTTTGTGTATCCTTATTTGCTATTTTAGATGATATATTAAATGCTAGAAAATATACTGAAAAGAATAGTATAATAACAGCAACTAAAATAGCTGATTTTTTGACTCTTCTTCTTTTAGCCATATCTTACCCCCGATTAAGTGTTTTATATAACTATTATATAACTTTTTTTACTTAATTTTAAGGATAATTTATTTATTACATCTATTTTCACTGCATCCAATACACGGCTCTACATGAACAGTTATTCCTTTTACTACACTTATGCAATCTTGTATTTTCTTTTCTAAGTCAGTGGCTATATCATGACCTTTTTTTACTGTAAGGTTTCCATCTACACATATTACCAAATCCACATAAGCACCAGAACCATGCTTTCTTGTTCTTAAACTTCCTAAATTCATAACACCTTCTGTTAGCTCTGCAATTTCTCTAATTTCATCTTCTTGTTTCTCATCTATAGAAACATCCATAAGTTCATTAATTGCATTTTTTAAAATATCATATCCAACCTTACAAACAAAGAATGCCACTATAACTGATGCTATTGGCTCTAATATTTTGAAACCAAGCATAGCTCCACCAATACCAACAAAAGCTGCTATTGATGATAAAGCATCTGATCTATGATGCCATGCATCTGCCTTTAAAGATGGTGAATTTATTTTTTTTGCTATTCTTATTGTAATTCTATACTGATATTCTTTTATTAATATGGATATTATTGATACTGATAAAGGAAGTAATGTTGGTATCGATACTTCTTCCAAATGAAATAATGATTTACTTGCTTTATATCCTATTGATAAAGATACTCCAACCAATATTAGTGATAATAAAAATGATACTAATGTTTCTGCTTTCTCATGGCCATAGTTGTGTTCCTTATCATGTGGTTTAGACGAAATATAATTTCCTATTAATACTCCCATTGAAGTTATTATATCTGATGCAGAATGTAGACCATCAGCAATCATAACGCTTGATTTACCAAGGGCTCCTGCCACAATCTTAATAAAAGTAAGTAATATATTCCATCCTATTGCTTGTAGTGTAACTTTATTTGCTTCGTCATATCTTGTTTCCATTTTTATCCTCCATACAATAATTTTTATTTACAACTAATTTAACTTCACTTTCAATAATAATTATCATTACTCATAAACATGAAAAATCACCCAGCTTTTTACCAGGTGATTTTAAACGGTTCTTTTATTTATTACCCTTATTTTTAATTTCTAAAATTTTTATTTAATAATTATTTTAGTTGAAAACATGCTTATATTCAAGTATACTTTTAAACTTTACTTAACAATTTTTCTTGCTTTGCAATCGACAAAACATAACCAGTATCCTAAAGACTTATTTCGAATATCACATGCTTGATATCTTGTAAATCCTGTATGACCTTTATCTGGTTGTTCTGCTTTTTTTCCTGGAACCGCATAAATATAATATTGTCTCTTATTATATTCATCATATTGCACTCCAAATAAGTAATGTCTATATTTATAAGATTGCATTACAGCATCACTGTACATAGTATAATTTAAGGAATTTATATAACCTAGGTATGGCATTGTATACCCACATAATGTAGTTGGATTTATCTCAATCTTCCACCATCTTGTATTATCAATATAATCTGATACAAAAGGCTTAACTTCTTTGAAATATTTTAATCCTTTCTTAATTTGTCTTGGCATTAATAATGTACTTACTGTTTGAGGCTTTTCTTGAATTGGTTTAGCAGATGTATGAGTATTTTTTGTATATTGTTTTTCTAATACTGATTTTGCTTTATTAATTTTTTTCTCAATATAATCATCATCTCTAGATTTAGAATTTTTCTTTTCTTTAACTATAATATCTTCTCTTTGGTCATCTATATCATTTTCTTCATTATCCTCTTCTATTTCTTCATATATAACTTCTTCATATTCATACTCTGGTTCAATATATTCTATTTCTTCGTATTCTTCATAAACATTATTATCTTCTATAGTTTCATCTTCTATGATATCACTACGTTCATCATCATCTTCTTCTACTTCAATATATTCTATTTCTTCATATTCATCTGCATCATCATCTTCTTCTACATATTCTACTTCCTCCACTTCTTCTACTTCTTCGTATTCGTATTGAGGTGGAAATAATATTTCTTCGAAATTTTCTATCTTACTTCCTTTAAAACCTATAAGTGGAACTGATCTATCATGTAGTATAGCAATTCCTTTTATATCTATATCCTCTTCTCCCATATCAATACTGAATTCACCTTTTCCTTGACTGTTAACATTAAAACTACCTAAATCTATGGTTTCGTAGTCACTTCTTATCGCCACTACTGAATATCCTTCATTAACATCTTTTAGGTTTTCAGCATATAAAGCTATTACTGATTTATCATCAGTAACTTCTATCTTTGCAAAAGCCTTTGGTGATGCTTTATCTTTATATCGATATTTTAAGTCTTTTGCTTCTAACATGATGTAATCTCTTTTAAACTTTCTTTTAGAAGCCATCTCTTTCTCCCCCCTTAACATAATCTCTCATGAAATTATATGTTTATACTTAATTAAAAAGTCCTTATTATTATACTTACAAAAAATAGAACTATTTATATAGTTCTATTCTTCTTATATTTGATTTATACAATTATTTTTTTCTATCATTATTACACATATTAATATGGAAACAATCAATTCTACTCCAGTCAAGGTTATAAAATAGACAATGCGCCGTTGTATTAAAAACGGCGCATTGTCTATTTTATATTATTTATTTTCATTATGAATTTTATTTACTGCATTTGATAATGAAGCAAACTCTTCTATTGATAAAGTTTCCCCTCTTCTTTTTTCGTCTATATTAGCTTCTTGTAAAGCTACTTTTATTTGGTCTTTTCTTAAGAATCCAAGTCCACCTAATGAATTAAGAAGAGTTTTTCTTCTTTGTCCAAAAGATGCTTTAACTGTTTTGAAGAATATATCTTCATTATCAACATTATATTTTTTCTCTTCTCTTACATGAAGTCCTATAACTGTTGAATCAACATTTGGTTGAGGCATAAACATATGTCTCGGAGCTTTTGCAACTATTTCTGTATCACAGTAATATTGAACAGCTACTGATAATGCACCATAATCTTTTGTAGATGGTTGTGCATTCATTCTGTCTGCAACTTCCTTTTGAACCATTACTACTATGTCAGTAACAGGAATATCTTCTTCTAAGAATTTCATAACTATTGGTGTAGTTATATAGTATGGAAGATTGGCAACTAATTTTACTGGTCCTCCATTTAACTTTTCTTTTATTAATCCTTGTACGTCTACTTTTAATATGTCTTCATTTACAACTTCAACATTATCTAAATCAGCTAATGTTTCTTTTAATATTGGGATTAATGTCTTGTCTATCTCGATAGAAACTACATTTTCAGCTACTTTTCCCATCTCTCTTGTTAGTGTTCCTATACCAGGTCCAACCTCGATTATTTTATCAGTTTCTGATAATCTAGCTCCTTCTAATATTCTGTCTATTACATTATCATCTATTAAGAAGTTTTGTCCTAAAGACTTTGAAAACTTAAAGTTGTGTTTATTTACTACTTCTTTGGTAGCTCTATGTGATGAAAGTCTATCCATTATTTTTTCCTTTCCTTAAATAATATTTTATTAAAATATTTCTATTATTTTTATCAATTATTATCTTATTAATACTAAGACATTTTTATTGACACATTTTCAATTTTAATATAAAAGCTATCTTTATTTTATTATTCTTCAGTATTATCTATAGAGTTTACAGCTTCAACAAATTCTTCTCTTGAAACTCCATAATTATTTAATCTGCTTAGGAATTGTTTTGCATTTCCGTATCCTATCCCTAATATTTGACCGATTTTATCTCTTCTATAAGATGCATCTTCATTTCCGATTAAATTATTTCTTATTAAGTCAACTTGTCCAAATTCGTCTCTCTTATTGCTACTTTCAGTTCTAACTTTATTAAGTGCTTTTATTATACTTTCTGGAGATGCATTTTCTATCCCTATATCTCCATCTTTTTTAGCTTCTTCCCTTGGTAAAAATGCATGTTTACATCCAGGTACTTCTTGAGCTATCTTCTTTCTTATTTTTTCACCAGCAAAATCTGGATCAGTAAAGATTATTACCCCTCTTCTCTTTTGGGCAGCTTTGATTCTCTCCATAACACCTTTAGGAAATCCAAATCCACCAGTTGTTATAAGTTCAGCATCTAAGGCTCTTTTTACTGCTGTAACATCGTCTCTACCTTCTACTACTATTATCTCTTTTATCATTTAATTTCACCTTTTTATTTTATATTTATTAAATTAGTATAAATTATCGTGTCTATATATTGCTAAATTTCAATGATTTCTTATCTCATTCGCATCTTTATATTTTAAATTTTTTTCATTATTTAATCAATCCTTTTTACAAAAGTCATCAATATATTTGATTAAAGTACTGTATTTTACACTAAAGTACTTAATTTATGATAAAATTTATATATTAAAGTTATTTACATATAAATTATAATTATACAAAAATTTTAGAGGGAGAATATTTAATGAAATTAAAAACGGGGATTAAAAATTTAATAACATTTTTTTTAATTGCAATTATATGCGTATGTGGTTATAGGATTTATGAAAAACTAAATGACTATAAAAAGGCAGACGATTTATACGCTAATTTAAGAACAGAAAAAGAAGCAAATCTTGATAAAAATAATAGTAATTCAGGTACAGCCAATACTATAGATTTATCATCTATAAACAAAGATTTTGTATGTTGGATTAATATCGAAAATACAAATATAGACTATCCAGTTGTCCAAAGTAAAGACAATTCTTACTATCTTCATCGTGATATCTATGGAAATTATCTATATGCGGGGACTACATTTTTAGATTATAGAGATTATTATGATGACAGTAAAAATTTAATTATTTATGGTCATAATATGAAAAATACTACTATGTTTAGTCAACTTGAAAAATTTAAAGAGGAATCATTTTTTAAATCAAATCCTACTATAACTTTAACAGATAAAAATGTGGAGAAAAATTATGAAGTTTTTGCTGTTTTATTAGTTAAGAAGGATTATCCATATACTATTCCGAACTTTAATAGTGATGACGAATATAATAAATTTTTAAATAAAATTGTCGATGATTCAATATTCAGCACGCAAAATAAACCTACATCCTCAGATAAAATACTTACATTAAGTACTTGTAGTTATGAATTTAAGGATGCTAGAACTGTAGTATTTTGTAAAGAAAAGAAAATAAATTAGATTTTATGGGGGGTTATTATGATAGTATCTAAAAAGCAAAAGTATAAATCTTTAAAAAATAGTAATTTAAATAATAAAAGTGTACTAATACTCGACTCATTTATATCGTGCATGAACAAGAAATCTCATAATATAAATATTCCAACAAATATAAATACACTTGGATATAGATGTTTTTATGATTGTGAAAATATAAAATCTTTATATGTTCCTCCAAATATATCGAATATTGAAAAAGGGGCATTTTATAACTGTAAAAGCTTAGAGAAAATTGAACTTCCAAAAGAATTATCTGATTTAAAAGATGAAACTTTCTATAATTGTTCAAGTTTACAATCAATAAATATACCAGATGATGTTTCTTATATTGGAGAAAGGTGCTTTTTAAATTGTGAAAATTTAAAAGAAATCAATTTTTCTAACAAGGTAAAATCTATTAATGACTCTGCATTTAAAAATTGCTCTAACTTAACTAAAATTCAAATTCCTAATTCAGTTGAAGTTATCAGCAAAAATGTATTTTTTAATTGTTTTAACTTAGAAGAAGTTATATTACCTGATAATATCGATATATTGGAATCTTGTTTATTTGCTAATTGTAAAAAGCTAAATAAAATCAATATTGGACAAAATATTACAGAAATAAAGGAGCTTGCCTTCTTTGAATGTAGCAGTTTAAGTTCTTTAGATTTACCTCAAAATTTATCAAATTTAGGTTCTAGAGTATTTTCTAATTGTACTAATTTACAAGATATAAGTTTGCCAAATTCGATTGTTTCTATTGGACAAGGTATTTTCTCAAATTGTACTAATTTAATAAAAGTTACTTTACCAAACAAACTTACATATATACCATCTAGTACATTTAATAATTGTATTAATTTAGAAGAAATCAATCTACCTAAAACTGTAAAACAAATAGATAATTCAGCATTTTCTAATTGTAAAAAGTTAAAAACTATAGATTTACCTGAAACATTGCAGTCTATTGGTTCGGATTCATTTTCAGGTTGCGAAAAATTAAATCATATTACTTTACCTGACTCTTTAAAAAATATAGGTACAGCGGCATTTTATGATTGTAAATCATTATCAGAAATAAATATACCAAATACAATTAATACATTAAGTCCTTTGACTTTTACTAATTGTAGCAATTTAGAAAAGATCAATTTACCTAAAATATTTGATAAAATACCAGATTCGTGCTTTGCAAATTGTACGAACCTATATGATATAAATTTACCTGAAACGTTAAATTATATAAACTCATATGCATTTTCAAACTGTTCATCATTAGAAAATATTAGATTACCTAAATCTATAAAAATGATAGGTGAACGTGCATTTAATAACTGTACTAATTTACGTAAGATTATTATTCCTAAATACATTAAATCAATCAGCAATTCTGCATTTGATAATTGTAATAATCTTGTTATTTACGGAGAAAAAAATTCTTATGCACATAAGTACTCTATTGCAAATAAAATAGATTTTGAAGAATATAAATTTATAAGCCTTCGAGGTATTTCTATAAAAGATTCATTTATATCTATGCTAAATAACAACCAAAGTAAATTAGATTTAGTTTTATACCCTGAAAATACAAATGATATTTTCAAAGTAAAATGGAGCTCTTCTGATGAAAATATCGTATCGGTAAAAGACGGCATTATTACTAGCCATAATGTGGGTATAGTAACTATAACTGCACAAGTTGGATATAATAAAATAGCAAAATGCATAGTTCAAGTTGAACGACCTTTAGAATCTATAAAACTTGAAACTGATTATTTAAGTTTAAATAAAAGCGAATCTAAATCTTTAAAAATAGAATATTTCCCTAAAAATCATACTTGCACAGATAACCCAGTTTGGAAATCTTCTGATGAAAATATTGTAAAAGTAGACTCTTATGGAAATATTACAGCTATTTCTAAAGGTGATTGTATTATTACGTGTACTTTAGATGGTAAGTCTGACTCTTGCAAAGTTAATGTTGATTTACCATTAAAAGAAATTACGCTAGACAAAACTTCATTAAATTTAAAATGCAATGAATCATATAAATTAAATATATCTTATATACCAGAAGATACTACAGATGTTATATCATTAAATTGGTCTTGTATGGATTCATCTATAGTTGCAATCAATGATGATGGTACTATCAAAGCATTAAATCCAGGAACTACAGTAATAACTGCATCTGCTAATAATAAAATTGCAACTTGTATAGTTACTGTTAGATCTTGTATTTCTGCAGTTAAATTTAAAGATGATAGAATTAATTTAAAAGTAGATGATTCACTAAGTTTAGAAATACTAGATCAAAATAATGATTATGTTGAAAACGAACTTATAACTTGGAATATTTCAGATAGTAAAATAGCTAAAATAGAAAACAATCGCTTAATAGCTACAAATGAAGGTACTACTGTAATAGTTGCCCAAGTTGAGGGACTAATAGCTGCTGCTATTTTAAATGTTTCTTTGAAAAAAATTCGTTTATTCGATGTAAATTATTTAAAATCTAGTTCAAATATTATAACAGGAAAAGGAATAGTCGGAGCTACTGTTAAAGCCTTCAACAACAATGAATTAATTAGTGATACATGCATTATAAATTCAGATAAAAAATTCTTACTTCATATCGAACCACAAGAGCCCGGCTCAGAAATAAGAGTAGAAATATCTAAACATGGATATGAAACTAAAGAAGAAGTTATAACATCTTTATATGAATTTAATACATTTTATGTAGATTCAGTTGAAACATTAGATTCTAACAACATATATATTTCAGGAAGAGGTTGTAGCGGGGCTTATATAAGAGCTTACATAAAAAATACTCAGATAGGAAAGGCTTGTTCTGTAAATTTAGATGGACATTTTAAGATGCATCTTCCAAAAATAAAATCAGACACAGTCGTAACTTTAAAAATGAGACAAACTAATTATGTAACAGCTAATAAAAATATTATTATTCCATAATATAAAAAGGAGTAGTCAATCCAGATTGGATTGATTACTCCCTTTCTTTTACAATGATTTTCATATTTTAAGTAAGATTACTTCTCTTTTGCTATTAGAGTTTTAATTTACCTTTAATCAATATTGTCGCATATTTCTAATAAATTTTATATTTTTACTCATATATAATAGCAAATTAATGTCATTAGAATATAAAACTATTTTTTAAGATATTTTCGCTTTCCTGTTGATCGTCTATTTTCTATAATGTCGGAAAATATTACTTAAAAATTTATATTATCATTTTATATTCTAAGGTATTTTTATAATACCACTTCTCTTAAATGTCTCTGATTTTTTAATCCTGTTTATCTACTTATTCTCTAGTTTATCTATTACTATATTTGTTACTTCTTAATTTGTTACTTATTCTCCCTTATTTATTGCCTTTTTATTTTATACTTTATATAAACTTTCTATAATTTTTTTCTACGTTTATTATCAATCCATAATCCAATCAATACAATTAATGAAATTGATCCTATTATGATTTCATTTGTTAAGTTAGTATCACCTGTTTGTACATTTTGTTCTGGCTTTGTACTTTCCTCTGGATTACTTGGCATATTTGGTTTTACTGTATTTTCAGGTTTGTTCGGATTACTTGGGTCATCCGTATCTTCTGGTTTCTCAGGTTTATCTGGAGTTACTGGGTTATCCGAATCATCTGGATCTCCAGGCTTATCTGAATCACCTGGATCATCTGGATTCTCTGGATCACTTGGGCTATCTGGTTTCCCTGGATTTTCAGGTTTTTCTGGCTCATTTGGTTTATCCGAGTCATCTGGGTTTTCAGGTTTATCTGGATCACTTGGTTTATCCGAATCATCTGGATTTCCTGGTTTATCTGGATCACTTGGTTTATCCGAATTATCTGGATTTCCTGGTTTTTCTGGATTACTTGGTTTATCCGAGTCATCTGGGTTTTCAGGTTTATCTGGATCACTTGGTTTATCCGAATCATCTGGATTTCCTGGTTTTTCTGGATCACTTGGTTTATCCGAATCATCTGGGTCTCCAGGCTTATCTGAATCACCTGGATCATCTGGATTTCCTGGTTTATCCGGGTCTCCTGGATTCTCAGGTTCATCTGTTATAATAAATGTATTAATAATTGTAACAACTTCTTTTTTTACATCTACTTTTACATTCTCTTTATCGATTTTCACCATATATCCATCATGATTTGGTTCACTTATATTATATTTATTTCCATAGATTATATCAGTAACTATTTTTTCTGTTCCTAATTCATCATAAGTAAATTTTATATACTTCTCTGTTGAACCATCTGCAAATTCTCCAGAAACTTTTATTGTAAATATTTCATCACCTTTTAGTTTCTCAATGTTAGAAACATCTTTTTTAACGTATAATGAAACATCTTTCGAATCGAACATTTCAACCTTTTGAATTTCCCCATTTTCTTTTACAGTAAATTTAATATCTTCTGACAATAAGTATCCATCTGGAGCTTGTTTTTCTACTAAAGTATACTCTCCAACTGGTAATCTATTGATCTTATGAGGTTCTGTAGTACTTGTCCACTCTTCTATTATATTTCTTGCTGAATCAATTACTTGTAGCGTTGCGCCTGGCAATTCTTCGCTCGTAACTATATCTTTTTTAGATATCTCTACCTTTGTATAGTCATCTTGCATTATTGTAGAACCCTTGATATTTCCTTCTGCATCTATTGTAAATTCAATATCTTGTGCTAGTAAATATCCTTTTGGTGCTGCTTTTTCTCTTATTGTGTATGTTCCTGCTTTTAAGTTATTTATAACATGTGGTTTAGTTGTAGATGTCCAACTTTCTATTACTTTGCCTTTTGAATCCAGAAGTTCTAGCCTCGCTCCTTCTATCTCTTCACCTGTTGTTATATCTTGTTTTGATATTGGAACATTATTTGTTTTTTCAACATCATATATTGAAAATTCTTGGACTTTTCCTGTCTCTTCAATTACTACTTTTACATCTTCTGCTAAGTTATACCCCTTCGGCGCTTTTACTTCATGTAGTGTATATTCACCTACTGGTAATTTACTTATCGTATACGCTTTATTTTCTGATGTGAATTCTGCTACTACATCTCCTTCGCTGTCTAGTAACTGTAATTGTGCTCCTTCTAAGATTTCTTTTGTCTCTAGATCCTTTTTAGTTATTTCTACTTTTGTGTAGTCATCTTTCATTTCAACTCTTTGGATTTCTCCAGTTTTATCTACTTTGAACTCTACATCTTCTGCTCTCACATATCCATCTGGTGCTGTGATTTCTCTTAAGATATACTCACCTATTGGCAATTTATCTATTCTGTGAGCTGAATCTTTACTTATCCACTCTTCCAATACTTTTCCTGTTGATTTTTCAATTACTTGTAGTGTTGCACCTGGTAATTCTTCACTCGTAACTATATCTTTTTTCGATATTTCTACTTTTGTATAGTCATCTTGCATTATTGTTGAGCCTGTGATATTTCCTTCTGCATCTATCGTAAATTCAATATCTTCTGCTAGTAAATATCCTTTTGGTGCTGCTTTTTCTCTTATTGTGTATGTTCCTGCTTTTAAGTTATTTATAACATGTGGTTTAGTTGTAGATGTCCAACTTTCTATTACTTTGCCTTTTGAATCCAGAAGTTCTAGCCTCGCTCCTTCTATCTCTTCACCTGTTGTTATATCTTGTTTTGATATTGGAACATTATTTGTTTTTTCAACATCATATATTGAAAATTCTTGGACTTTTCCTGTCTCTTCAATTACTACTTTTACATCTTCTGCTAAGTTATACCCCTTCGGCGCTTTTACTTCATGTAGTGTATATTCACCTACTGGTAATTTACTTATCGTATACGCTTTATTTTCTGATGTGAATTCTGCTACTACATCTCCTTCGCTGTCTAGTAACTGTAATTGTGCTCCTTCTAAGATTTCTTTTGTCTCTAGATCCTTTTTAGTTATTTCTACTTTTGTGTAGTCATCTTTCATTTCAACTCTTTGGATTTCTCCAGTATTTGAAACGGTAAACTCCACATCTTCTGCTTTAACATATCCATCTGGCGCTGTTATTTCTCTTAAGATATATTCACCTATTGGAAGTTTATTTATGATATAGTCTTCTTCAGTTGTAGTCCATTCTTCAACAATTTTATTTGTATCTTTTTCAATTACTTGTAAAATAGCTCCTAATACAGGTTTTCCTGTTGTTATATCTGTCTTTGATATAGAAACTTTACCTGTTGTTTTTTTATTTGTAACTGTAGATAATACATCCTCATCACTCATAGTTACTGATGTTTTATCTATTGACTCTAAAATATACCTATTTCCTATTTGTTCCTCAGAAATTTCGTATTTATTTCCGTAAATCACTCCAGGTACATCTTGAGCCTGTCCTATATTGTTTTTGTCAAATATAAATTGTTTTGTAGTTTTGCCCTCAGTATCTGAAAATTGTCCTGTAACTTTTATAGTAAATACATCTTCATCAGAAAGTGTTGCATTATCTAGTATTTTTTTAACTACAGATAATTTTCCTGATTGTTTTCTTATATTAGTTACTGATAATACTTTAACTTGTATAGAACCATCTAAAGTTACTGACTTTGTATTGTAAACAACATCATAATTGTCATTACTTATTTCAGATATTGTGTAAGTTTCACCATATATAGTATTTTCAACTATAACTTGTTTATTTAATTGATCTTTAGTGATTTCTATTGTCTTTGAATTTGTTCCATCAGAAAATTTACCACTTACTATTAATGTGAATATATCTTCATCACTAACTGTATTTATATTTTCAACATTTTTTGTTACAGCTAAAAGCCCACTAGCTTTTTTTGAATTAACAACTTCCACTAGTTGATTCTTTTTGTTAACTGTTACTTTACCTCTGTCTGTAATAAGCACATTATACGAATCTGAATTTTCTTCAGTTATTGTATAATTATTTCCGTAAATAACATTTTCGACTTCTTTATTTACACCATCTAGAGCTTCTTGTTTTGTAAATGATATTGTTTTTTGTTGTGAACCATCAGAAAACTCTCCACTAACAACTATATTAAATACTTCATCTATATTAAATTGATTTCCATCAACCAATGTTTTCTTTACAAATAATGAAACATCTTTTGTATCAAACATCTCTACTTTTTGAGTAGTATCAGTTTCTGTTATTGTAAAATCAATAGAATCTGCTATTAAATATCCATCTGGTGCAGATTTTTCAACTAATGTATAGTCTCCCGGTTCTAAATTATCTATTTGATATGGTTTACCTGTTGATATCCACTCTTCAACAACTGTACCTGTCGATTTATCAATTATTTGAAGTGTAGCTCCTGGTAATTCCTCATTTGTAACAATATCTTTTTTAGATATTTGTACATTTATTTTATGGCGTCTCTCTTTTTTGTTAGTAATATATCCTGCATCGCCATTTTGGACTTTAACTATACTATCTTTTTTATTTAAATTAATTGTATAAACAGTATCATCTAATATATATCCTTCTGGTGATTTGACTTCTTTTACATAGTAAGTATTTAATAACAGTTTACTAGATAAATCTTCTCCATTAGATGTTGTTATTATTTTTGTTACTAAATTTGTACATTCTTTGTCAGAATAAATACCAAATTCAGCGCCTGATAATATTTTGTTTGTATTCTCTTCATCAACTTTAGTTATTGATATTTGTGCTGATTCTGTAGTCCCAGGTATACTTACACCAACTTTTGCTGGTTCAGCAATTAACGTTATATCCTCATTGAATGAGTTCTTTGTTGAGTATAAATATCCAAATGAGTTCCAAGCAACTTCTCCTGGTATAGCATCATCGCCTATAATACCTTCAAAGTAAACTCTTAACATTTGTCCTTGTTTTAATTTAAAACCATCCTTTAATGTTACACGTAGAGATTTATGAACATTTTTGTCATATGATGAATCCCAAGTAGTCACAGAATTCCAATCTTCATCTGTATAAGAAATTTTGCTAGAATATCCTACTGAATATTGAGATGAATCAACAGTTGATATGAAGTTTTTATCACTATCTAATATATCAACTTTAAAGTTTGGATTATCTGCTAAGTAAACAGTAAATTCTGAGTTTCTAGAACTGTTTAAATTTACAGTACCTACATCTCCTACATGAGGGAATTTATCTATTAATGTTAAATTATATATATCACCCTCGCTGTTACTTTTTACATATAACGTATATCCTACTTTTTGACCTGCACCGCTACTTATAACAGTATTATCATTTTGTTTATATCCATATCCATTGGCATGATTATCACCACAACCATTACCAGTTTTATCTTCGTCTAACACTTTATCATATCCTGATAAATCACTTATCTGTTTAAATGAATATGTTGCATAGTTTCCAAATATATGTGCTGATGCTTGATTTTCTATAGCATCTTTTTTCTCGCCGTTAATTTCAACTTTCGTTACATTTCCTTCTGTAACGTTATCTTTCTTAAATGATTGTGTTGGAACTAGCGATACATTATTCACATATGTACCGAAATTCGCTATATCACTGTCATTTGCTGATACAAATGTTATTTCTGCATATCCACCACTTGGAATAGTATATTTTTCGTTCTCTAACTTCCAAGTTAAAACTTGAACTTCTTTTCCTTCTGAATTAGTTTTTGTCGATACATCTAAAAGATTTCCTATATCAAAACTATCTCTCTTACTTCCATCTTTATTGTAAATAGTAATATTTTGAGTATGCTTACTATTTTTAGATAAAGTATATGGATTAGGTAAAGTATCAATCACTGTATAATTGACCATATCAGAAGAATCATAATTATTTCCACTATTGTTTACTTTTATTGTCCATTTTAAAGATGATTTTATAGCTATTTTAGAATTTTCATCTACCTCATGCAATTCATTACTTCCTGCATTATAAAATCCATCTAATTTTTTACTTATCCCTGGGAATATACCTACTTTTTTAATTGTTACATCAGATTCATACCAAGTTGTATTTTCGCCACCATAAATTCCATCATAATTTTTATTTAATATATTACAAGATCCATCATTTTTAGGTGATTTATCTGTATTTGTTGAAAATGGTAGTTTTACATCATTTCCTGGTGCCTCTTTTTCTGTAGTATCATATGCAAATGCTATTTTATTTACTGATGATAAGTCTGCAACATTGTTATCAATTTCACATAAATATGTAAATACTATTGCATGACCCGGCTCTAACTCTGCCCCTTCATTAAATGTAAATACAATTTTCTCATTATTATCATAAGCAGCATTTACAACAATACCTGCATCTAAAGTTACACCTTGAGGTAAATTAATATCACTAGCATAATTTATAGTTGTTATTTGGTTTGATTGATTTACATTATAAAACGCATTAGAATCTTTACCTAGTGTGATATATTTGAATCCTTTAGGAAGAATGTCTACAGCTTTTTTAAGTGGAAGATTATCACTACTATTTGCATCATTATATATAACATATGTGTATACTACTGCATTTTGCGTGCTTCCATAACTATAAAGTGAATTACCATTTACTGAGTAATATCCAGATACAGAATCCTCATTATATCTAGTATATTTACCAATTGATTTTATTCCTTTTTGTGTCCATATATTATTTTTTATTGCTGGGTAATAATACTCTGTTTCACCTTCAGCAACAACATTATTTTTTATTCTTAATTCGATAGTATTGTGAAGTCTATAGTCAACTGCTCCGTCTTTAGGGACTTCTGTTGCTTTCGAGAATTCACTTGTCGTAACTGCTTCAAAAGTCAGTTCTATTGTATCTCCATTTTTTAGTACTCCACTTCCAAAACTAAAGTTCATATAATACCAGTTTGCACTTCCATTTAATCTTAATGGATTTTCTGTAACTATATTCCCATTAGAATCAGTTTGTTTTTCTGTAATATTTAATGATTTACTTTTATCGATAATATCGTTATTTGTGAATCTATCCATAAAAGAAATATCCCAACAATTTATGTCTTTTCCTGTATTGTTTGTATATTTAATTTTAAATGTTACCTTATCTCCTACTGAAATAGGATTTGTTTTGTTATCTGCTAACTTTCCATCTACATATGCTTGTTTTATAACTTTTGTTTCTGGATAAGTAAGCTCAACTGTTGCATCATCTGATATTTGAGTACTATTGAAATTTAGTGTTGCTGTATTTACAATAGTTCCTGCCTCTACTTCATCTGAAGACTTAGGCGTTGCAATTACATTTATACCATTTACTACCTTAAAATCAGTTCCTACATCTCCAAAATTAAAAGTTATAGATTTTACATTAACTATATCTTTATCATCGATTAAAGATGTTAATTTTGAGTTTTGTGAAGGATTGTCTATTTTTATAGTTTTAGTTGAATAATCATTAAACATGACTTCTACATTATAATTATCTATCCCCTCATAAGAACCTGTTGTTATTTCTTTAAGTTTGAATTTGGAATTTACCCCATTCCATGTTGAGAAATCATCTCTGACTGTTACATTTTTTAATGAATTTTTTGAAGTATTAGAAAAACCAGCTATAGTAAATGTAACATCTTCACCAGATCCGATTGGTACAGAAGCCTTATCTACAGATTTATTTATTTTTAAATCTACATCTTTAGGCGTTTGATATGTTTTGCTTTCTTCTCCCTCAACATTTAATGTATTTACTATTGATCTATATCCATTAAGATTAAATAATGAGTCAAAAGTTTTATCTTTTGGATATGTTAATGTAACAGTTTGGTTGAAAGTTTGATTTGGCTCAAGATTTACATCTTTCCATGTTAAGATGCCATCTTTTAATTCAAGATTATATTCATCCAAATCACCAGATGTTGTTATTGTTATATTATCGCCATCTATTTTCCACCAGTCTATAACATTTCCGTTTTTATCAACAGGTAAAATATCTTTTACATCAACTTTAGTTTTTTCTTTCCCCGTATTTGATATGTTTAAAGTGTATGTAACGCTTTGACCTTCTCTTATATCATCAGAGCTAGATGTTTTATTAACTCCAATTTTATATCCATCAAGTCCGATTTTTACTGTTGCTTCTGCTTTTTGTCCATTATTATTTGTAACTTGATTTTTTACATCAATAGTTTTTTCTTCACCAGTAATTAATTTATCTGGTAAATTTTCTGTTACAACTTTCGCGTTGTATCTTAAGTCTATTTTTGACCCTTTTTTAACATTCCCAATTTCCCATGTTATTGTATAAGACTTAGTTAATTCATTGTATTTTACTGTTCCTGTATAATCCCCTGATTTAATTGTATTATTAGACTTATCATACTCTGGAACTAAACCTGCTGGCATAATATCCACTATAGTCTGTTTTTCTGAATCAAGTTCACCATAATTAGAAACTTCTACTGTATAAGTTATAGTCTCACCATCTTTAAATATCTTGTATGAATCATTTGCGTATTTATTTAAAGATATTCTCGCTGATGGTTTTACCACTTTATTTACAGTTTCATTAGTGTTTTTATTGTTTACAGTTGCAGTATTTTTGATAAGAGTTCCTTCATTACAATCAGTAACTTTCACATAAAAAATATAAGTTTTTTGAGCTCCTGCATCTAAGCTATTAACAACCCATTTTACTTTGTTATTTTCTAGTGTATATCCATTAGTCCATTGTTCTTGATTTATAATTTGAGTATTTTGTGGGATTATATCCTCTACAACAAAATTCTCTAATTCGGAACTACCATCGTTTTCTACAGTGATTTCATATTTTATAATGTCACCTATTTCTACATCTGAACCATTTTTTCCAACAACTTCACTAGATTTTCTTGAAGTTATTCTAGCAGTTGTAGGAGGTACAGTTGTAGTAACTTTATCTTCTGAAGTTGAGTTAGAATTTCCTACTATAGGTTTGGCATCAAAGCTAACCTTGTTTGTTATAGTTTCTTCTTGTTGTGTTTTTTCTGCAACTAAATTTGATGTATAAAGAGTAACTTGCATATCTAGCTCTTTAATTTCACTGTCTGGATTTAAATCATTTTGCCTCGTATGAATTATCTTTATTTTTCTTCCTTCGATAGTAATTTTGGCATCTTTTTCACTTACTTCTAGAATCTTTTTGCCTCCTATTGTAAGTACTCCATTAGATGAATTTATTTCACCTTTTGGCAGATTAATCGAACTAGGTAGTTCCAACTCATCTGTAACAGTATATTCTTTTGTAAATATCTCGCCTACATATCCTTTATTATTTGATGTAGCTTTGATATTGTATACTATTGATTCATCTTTTATACTACCATTGTTATTTCTATCTATAGTTTGTTTATTTGCAGTTTTTGAAATATTATCCCAACTAAAAGATGCTTTTGCAGTAATAGTAAAATCACTTATTATGCATTTTTCATCTGCTACTTTATCAGTAATTATATTATCATTTGAGTCTAATATTTCTGTTTTTATTATTACTTTTTCTCCATCATTAGTTACACCATTTTTGAATATCATTTGAAAATCAAATTGGTTAGTTGAACCTTGAGTAAGCTCTGTTATAATATATCTCTTTCCACCCTGTCCATTTACTAATTTTAGCTTTATGCCATCCAAAGTTATCTCGTTTTGGATTGTTCCATCAGATTTTTGAAAATCCGATAATATAACATCTGGATTATCTATTTCCAGTCTAATTTTATAATCCCCTATTATATTTGAATTAGAACCTGTTGATGTAACATGTACACGAGTGACTTGTCCTGTTGGAATTGAAATATTTCTATCAGTTATATTACTTTCTTGTCCAACTTTTATAACTAATTCTTGATTTACTTCTTCTGATTTAACATTTTTAATATTATTTTTTTCAGTTTTTTCATTAGAGGTATCTTCTTTATTGATATTATTTTGTATATTGTCTTTTTCTGAAGATAGCTCTTCTTCTGTTATATTACTATTTTTATCTAGATTTTTATCATCAATTATTCCCTCATTTTGATTATCTGATGTTTGTTCATTATTGTCGATATTCTCCTGTGATGATACATCCTGAGATATTACCTCTTGCCCTTTATATTCATCTACAGTTGCATAAGCATATTGTAATGTGTCTGTGCTTATTAATAGCAATGCTAAAACAATTGCAATAACTTTCTTGAATATGCGATATAAATGTGTATTCATTATTTGATTTTTCTCCCTTGCTAATTATTAATTAGAAATATTTAAATCTATTGCAAAGGTAAATTTAAAATAACATCACTCTATATTTATGCAATTTTGGAAAAAAATGATAAACCACTGTAATAGCTATTATATCATATTTATTTCTTAATTATTATATAAATAAAAGCAAAATTGTAATTTAAATAGAATTACAATTTTGCTTTTATTTAATAAATTATTTATTATATATGTTTATATCTATTGGATATTTATATTTAATAACCAATCTTAAATCCAATAGATACGATTCTTTTTTATCTACATTTTCAAATTCAATACTTGATATCTTTGATCCTGTCTCGTATGATGTGGCTATATATGAATTTCCATCCAATTCACTACCTCCATCATAACTAATAGATGAATCTGTTGTA
>OOCW01000985.1_pt1 | contig 22918 bp, 23 predicted proteins | sample 1671201 | NCBI WGS metagenome assembly OOCW01 (sample SAMN06348132, study PRJEB24527) | human gut metagenome | biome: human gut; feature: ankylosing spondylitis patient; material: feces | host: Homo sapiens | place: China | collected 2015-10
ACTTAAATATAGTAATAAAAGTATAAAAAAATAATAGAATTACAATGAATAGACTGATTAAAATAGGAGAAATTTTATGACAGAGTTTTTTAGTAATTTTGGTAAAAAGATATCTAATGTAGGACAAGAAACTGTTAAAAAAACTAAGGAAATAGCTGAGATAAGTAAAATAAGCAGTAAGATAAAAGATGAAGAAAAGAAGCTTGATGGTTTATATACTGAACTTGGAAAAAAATATTTTTCTTTGTATTCTAGAAATCAAGTGGCGGAAATACAAGATATTTGTTCATCTATAACAGAGTCAATACAAAAAGTGGATGCTATGAAGAAAGAACTCCAGCTTTTGAAGGGAGTAAGAATCTGTAGTAGCTGTGGAGCAGAACAGGATAATTCAGTGGCTTATTGTTCAAAATGTGGGGCAAAACTTGTGGAAGAAGTGAAAGCTGAAGTAGTGGAAGACATAGAAAGTAGTGAAGAAGAACCAGTAGCTAAAGAAGATAGTGTGGAGAAAGGTAAATAAAATTGCCCTAATCTTTGACTATTAATAATTCCTATAGTATACTTTTATATTGTATTTATAAAGAATTAGAATAGAATAAGTATATTATACACAAGGGAAGTTGGGTGAAAATCCTACGCAGGGCCGCTACTGTAATTGGACAAGAAATTTAGTATAAGTCCATAAGCCAGATTGCTTGTTATAATATATACACGAAAACTCTGCGGACTACTGGAGTGTGTTGATTATATAATTGGTATAATGATAATTAAAATGTTTAATATCATTTATACTTTAGTTTTGCTAATTAATAACGCTTAGTAACCAGAACGTTACTGAGTGTTATTTTTATATGAAAAAACAGTTTAGTAAGAAGGAGGTTTAAAATGACTATTTCTTTAGTAGCATTAGTTATGGGATACATATTAGATTTAATCTTTGGTGATCCATATTGGATGCCACATCCAGTTAGATTTATTGGAAATTTAATTAGTATATTAGAAAAAGTAATTAGAAGATTTATGCCAAAAACTAAAAGAGGAGAGTATATTGGAGGGATTATCCTTACTGTCATGGTAGTTTCCATTTCAATGGTTATTCCACTGGTAATAATATTAATGGCTAAATCTATAAATACATATTTAGCATTAACTGTGGAAACTTTTATGTGCTATCAAATTCTAGCAACAAAATCTTTAAAAGTTGAAAGTATGAAGGTATATGATGAATTGGCAAAAAATGATTTACCTTCAGCTAGAAAAGCAGTATCAATGATTGTAGGAAGAGACACAAAGGATTTAACTTTTAGTGGAGTTGCCAAAGCAGCTGTGGAGACTGTAGCTGAAAACACTTCTGATGGCATAATAGCACCAATGATATTTATAGCTATTGGTGGAGCTCCAATGGGATTTTTCTATAAGGCAATAAATACAATGGATTCCATGGTTGGTTATAAAAATGAAAGGTATATAAACTTTGGTAGATTTGCAGCTAAACTAGACGATGTTGTAAATTATCTTCCAGCAAGAATTTCAGCATATGGAATGATTTTATCGTCATTCTTTTTAAAATATGATTATAAAAATGCCTTTAAAATTTACAAGAGAGATAGATATAATCATGCAAGTCCTAATTCTGCTCAAACTGAATCTGTTTGTGCAGGAGCTTTAGATGTACAGCTGGCAGGTAATGCATATTATTTTGGTAAACTTTATGAAAAGCCTACCATTGGAGATGATATCAGAGAAATAAATTATGATGATATTAAGAAAGCCAATAGACTTTTATACTGTACATCCTTTATTTCTATAGTAATAATATCTATAATAAAGATTACCATAATTTTAATGGTACAATAATTTATAGTTAAGGACGTGATTTAAGATGAAACTTACTCATGGTGGTGATATATATACATATAAAGAAAGGTTTAAAAGAGAGGCATTAGATTACTCTGCAAATATAAATCCACTTGGAATGCCAAGAGGAGTTAAAGAAGCTTTAATTGATTCTATAGATAGCTGGATAAACTATCCTGATCCTTTATGTAGAGAGCTTAAAAGTGATTTAGCAGATAATGAAAATGTAGATAATGAATATATTATTTTAGGTAATGGAGCTGCCGATATTATTTTTAGGCTTGTATATGCTTTAAAACCTAAAAAAGCAATTGTTCTTGCACCCACCTTTAGTGAATATGAAGAAGCATTAACATCAGTAGAATGTAATGTACAATATCATTATTTAAAAGAAGAAGAGGGATTCTCATTAAAAAGTGATTTTATAGAGTGTATCAGCGATGAAATTGATATGGTGTTTATTTGTAATCCTAATAATCCTACAGGAGAACTTGTTTCAATAGAGTTATTAGAAAAGATATTAAAGAGATGTAGAGAAAAAGATGTTATGTTAGTAATGGATGAATGCTTTAATGATTTTATTGAAGAACCTGAGAGATATACTATGAAAAATTACTTAAAAGAAAATAAAAATTTATTTATCTTAAAGGCTTTTACCAAGATATATGCTATGGCTGGGCTTAGACTTGGTTACGGATTAAGTAGTGATGAAAGTTTATTAAAGAAGATGACATCAGTTTCTCAACCTTGGGCAGTTTCCATTCCAGCACAAATAGCAGGAGTACAAGCTCTTAAGGAAAAAGAGTACTTGAAAAAGACTGAAGAACTTATAAGAAAAGAAAGTAACTATTTAAAGGAAGCTTTGAAAAAATTAAATATGAAGATTTATGGTTCTAAAGCTAATTACATATTTTTTAAAGATAATGATAATCAGGAATTAAAAGCATACTTAGAAAGTAGAGGAATAATGATTAGAGATTGCAGTAATTATGTTGGACTTACAAAAGGATATTATAGAATATGTGTTAAAGAGCATAAGGATAATAAAAGATTAATTAATGAAATAATATCCTTTAGAGGCATGTAATGAAAAATATAATGATTATAATAGATGGTATGAATGATGATATCTTAGAAGAATTAGCTAATATGACGCCTTATGAATATGCATCACCTAAGCATATGGAATATATGAAAGCAAGGGGAGTTTATGGGTTATTAAAAACTTGCCCTGATGGATTCACTGCTGAAAGTCTTTGTTGCATATTGACACTTTTAGGGCAAGATAAAGGTGTTATCCCATTAGGTAGAGCTTATTTAGAAGCTTTAGCAGAAGCCCTAGATATAAAAGATGATGAAGTTGTTATGAGATGTAATTTAGTTGCACTTGATAGCCATGGAAGGTTAATTTCATCTACTGGTGGAATTTTAAATGAAGGCCAGTATAAGAAATTTTCAACAATGATGAGTAGCAGTTTGGAAAGAGAAAGTATTAAAATGCATCATATGGGGTCCTATAAAAATCTTCTAGTAATTAAGAAAGAATGTATCACTGAAATAGCAGATTTTCCTCCACATCAAAATGTAGGGAAGAATATTCAAGATTTAGTACCAAGGAATAAAATACTACAGGAGTTTGTTTGCCAAAGCCTTAATGTGCTAAATAAGCAAGAACACAAATATGCTTTTCTACCTTGGGGATTATCTATGAAAGCTGATTTACCAAGCTTCTATACCTTACATAAAACTAAAGCTGCCAGCGTCTGTCATACAGAAATAGTTAGAGGAATTTCTCTAGCCATGGGAATGGATACTCCAAGAATGAGTGAAACAACGGCAGATATAGATACCAATTTAAAAGAGAAAGCTAATTTAGCAATTAAGCTTATAAAGGATAATGATTTTATACTTGTTCATGTAAATGGCACAGATGAAGCTTCTCATAGAAAGAATCCCTTAGAAAAGGTAAAATTTATCAAAAGAATAGATGAAGAGCTAATAAAGACTATATTAGAAGAAGTAAAAGAAGAGGTTAATATCCTTATTACTTCGGATCATTCTACCCTTAGCAGCACAGGCAACCATAGAGGGGATTTACAGCCTTTCATTTTATTTAATAATAGAATTAATAGACATAAACAATTAGGAATAATAGATGGTAAAGAAGCTATCAGGTTAATGAAATACTTTTAAGTTTTTATATTAAGAAATAGAGAAAGGAAGGCTTACGATGGCAAAAGTTATTATGATACAAGGAACTATGTCCAATGCTGGAAAGAGTTTGGTAACAGCAGGACTTTGTAGAGTATTTAAACAAGATGGTTACAAAGTAGCTCCATTTAAATCGCAAAATATGGCTTTAAATTCATTTATCACTAAGGAAGGATTAGAGATGGGAAGAGCTCAAGTAATGCAAGCGGAAGCTTGTGGTATTGAACCTTCAGTTAATATGAATCCTATACTTTTAAAGCCAACTAATGATGTGGGTTCACAAGTTATAGTAAATGGTGAAGTTTTAGGTAATATGAGTGCTAGAGATTATTATAAAAAAAAGACAGAGTTAATCCCTCATATAATGGAGGCTTATAATAATTTAGCAAAAGAATATGACATTATTGTTATGGAAGGTGCAGGAAGTCCAGCAGAAATCAACTTAAAGGAAAATGATATTGTAAATATGGGTATGGCGAAGCTAGTAAATTCACCGGTATTACTGGTAGGTGATATTGATAGAGGTGGGGTATTTGCTTCCATTGCAGGAACTTTAATGTTATTAGAGGAAGATGAAAGAAAGATGATTAAAGGTACAATCATTAATAAGTTTAGAGGTGATGTTAATATCTTAAAACCTGGACTTGATATGATTGAAGAAATAACTAAAACTCCTGTAGTGGGAGTAGTACCTTATATGGAACTTGATATAGACGATGAAGATAGCTTGTCTGAAAGATTTAATAATAAGGGAACTGTAGATTTAATAGATATAGCTGTTATCAGATTACCTAGAATATCAAATTTCACAGATTTTAATACCTTTGAATATATACCAGGTGTAAGTTTAAGATATGTAAAGTCAGTTAGAGAATTAAAGGATCCAGATATGATAATATTACCTGGTACAAAGAATACAATGGAAGATTTAAAATGGCTTAGAGAAAGTGGTTTAGAAACACAAATTTTAAAACAAGCAGCTAAAGGAAAGGTGATTTTTGGTATCTGTGGAGGATATCAAATGCTTGGAATGGAATTATCAGATCCATTTAACGTTGAAAGTGGAGGAACTATGGCTGGTATGGGCTTACTTCCTACAAAAACTGTCTTTGAAAAAGAAAAGGTAAGAACAAGAGTAAGTGGTAATTTCAATGAAGTAAGTGGTATTTTAGCAGAATTAAGCTATGTAGAATTTGAAGGATATGAAATTCATATGGGACAAACTACTTATGATTTTAATGAAGAAGAATTAACTACTATAGATAATGTAAATGGTGAAGATATAATTAAAAATGATGGACTTTATAAAGATAATGTTTATGGAAGCTATATTCATGGGATCTTTGATAAGGAAGAAGTATCAAAGGCAATAGTGGAAAGTCTTTGTATTCATAAAGGTATAGATTATTCAAGTATAAGTACAGTAGATATTGAAAAGTATAAAGAAGAGCAATATGATAAACTTGCTGAAGGCATAAGAAATAGTTTGGATATGAAGGCTATTTATAAAATATTGGAGAGTGGAATAAATGGATAAGGAAAAGTTGGGATTAATTCATATTTATTGTGGAGATGGTAAAGGTAAGACAACAGCTTCATTAGGATTAGCTATTAGATCTGCAGGTGCTGGATTCAAAGTGTTTATTTTACAATTTTTAAAGAAATGGAATACTAGTGAATTAAATTCCTTAGAATTAATTCCTAATATAGAAATTATTAGAGGGAAAGAAGGAAATGTTTTTACCTTTGGAATGACTGAAGAACAAAAAGCTAAGTCTAAGGAAATACATCTAAATAACTTTGCAAAGGCGAAGGAAGTAGCTTTTAATGGTGAATGTGACATATTAATTTTAGATGAAGTTATAGGAGCTTATAACAGAAATCTTTTAGATAGAGAAGATTTACTTAACTTCCTAGATAATAAGCCAGAAAACTTAGAGGTAATCTTAACTGGTAGAAATCCAGATGAGGAGCTTATAAAAAGAGCAGACTATGTGTCTGAAATACAGAAGATAAAACACCCTTTTGATAAAGGAATAGTAGCAAGAAGAGGAATAGAAAAATAATATATTGCTATTGATAAATCGTAATTTTGAAAAAATAATCAGTAGATTTAAGATTTTTACTGATTATTTTTTTTATTTAAATAAATAACTTAAATGAAATACTCGTAAATGATGATTGGTAATAAAAAATAAAAATTCTAAAATATCATAATATATTATCTACAATTAAAAAAATAAGAAAATTATTAAGGGATTTCTTTTTAATGTCAAAGCATAGTATAATATATTCAAATAAAATTAATGAAAAAAGTTAAAATAGTTGGGATTAAGTAAAATAAATATTAGATTCTATTTTTTTATAAAGAGAAAGGAGAAAAGTGAAATGAAAATTAGCAAGAATATATGTCCGCTTTGTGGTAAAGCAAATAATTGTGGATATGAAAATGGATTATCACATAGCGGTTGTTGGTGTGAAAAAATTGAAGTTCCTAAGGAGTTACGAGAAATGATACCTGAAAATTTAAAAGGCAAAGCTTGTATCTGTAAAGAATGTGTAATTAATTATAAAGAGAAAAATAATATGGATTAAATACATACTGTAAAATTAAAAAAGCTATTAGCATAATTACTGCTAATAGCTTTTTTGATTTCCAACTAATCATTATGATTGAAATTGGTTATTAATATATTTGGCTGAATTAAGAACGGTTGGAATATTTGCACCCTGATTTGTATATCCATTATTTCCACACCAATCAGAATTAAAACCACTACAACCATAGATTTGGTTATAAGGTCCCCAGAAGCTACCTAGGCTTCGTCCACCACCAAAGAATAAGAATAATATTACTAGCGAGTTAAAGCAAGGATTACTAAAGGCTGGAAAATCATTACCATAATTATAAAAAGGATTGCAGCAAGATAATTCATTATTATGATCATCAAATGACATGTATCTCATCTCCTATCATTAGATTTATATTATATACTATTAAAAAAAGATGAGTTTGTTTAAATTATTAAAGTTTTGATGAATTTTAATTTTAACAAGTTATACCAATATGAAATTTAAATAAGGGAAATTAATGGAGGCATGGAGTACTATATTAGAATAATATTTTTATGCATTTTTAATGATATAATAGTTATATATGACATAGAAGGGATTTGAAAATAATATGAAAAACTTATATAAACATTTACTAAATATAAATAAAGCACAGACTATGGTGGATATCACAAATATTATAGAAGAGGATATTAGAAGTAGCAATGTTAGAGATGGTATTGCTGTAGTTTATTGTCCTCATACTACAGCTGGTATAACCATAAATGAAAATGCAGATCCTGATGTGGTGAGAGATTTAATATATGGCTTTGAAAAAGCATATCCAAGCAATGATAATAATTATAGGCATTTTGAGGGCAATTCCCATGCACATCTAAAATCTTCAACTATAGGTGCATCACAAACTTTAATAATTGATGATGGTAAACTTATTTTAGGAAGATGGCAGGATATTTATTTTTGTGAGTTCGATGGACCCAGAAATAGAACTTTTTATGTAAAAGTTATAGAGGCATAGCAAATAGAAATAGTATAATAAAGAAATATATAATAGTCTTTTCCTTATATTTACAAATGGTGAGAGAATAAAAAACTCTAAAATACATTTGTATTGTAGAGTTTTTTTGTAATCTAACTTCTTAATAATTTAACTTGTTTTTCTAATTCTTCACATAATTCTTTTGCAAGAATAAAATCATTATCTTTTAAAGCTAATTCTATTTTTGTTTCAATTAATTTTTTCTTTTGCTCAAGTTCTAAATAATCTTTGTCAAAATGATTGTCATAAATCATCTTTCTAAAGTTTCTCATACGCATTCTTCTAATTGTTTTATCTTCAATAATTAACACATAATCCATGCAGTTAACGATAGAATAGAAGTCATGAGAAATCATTAAAACAGCACCATTAAAGTTTTTAATGGCTCTTTCTAAGGCTATTTGAGAATATGTATCTAAATGACTAGTTGGTTCATCAAGAAGCAACATTTGTGCATTACTATCAGAAATCTTAGCAAGTTGAAGCATGTTTTTCTCGCCACCTGATAAAGATTCTATCTTTTGATCAAGTTTTTCTTCATTAAAACCATATCTTTCAATATATGATATAATTTCGTCAGAAGTTTTAAAACCAACATCAAAAAATTCTTCACGTATAGTATTTGATTCATTTAGTGTTCTTCCTTGTATTTGAGAAAGATATGCTGTTTTAGTATCTTTATTTAACTTAATTGAAGGATGATTGTTATTAAATATTTCTTCCAATAAAGTGGTTTTTCCAGTACCATTTGAACCTACAATTGCTACTTTATCAGTAGATTTAATTTCAAAATTAACATTTTCCAATAATAGTTCATCAAAAGCAACATTAATAATTATTAACTTCTAGAGCAATAGTATCTTCTAAATTACTAGATGTAACGAAATTTATGTCTGGTTCTGTAAGAGCAATAAAAGGAGCTTTAATTCTACGTTCTTCTAATCTTTCTTGAATTTTAACTCTGGCTCTTAAAGTTTTTCCTCTAAATTGTTCAGCATTTTCTGTTGCTAACTCCCTTAATCTATCAATTAATTTATCATTTCTTTCAATTTCAGCAGTGTCAGCAGCTGCTAATTCTTGCAATTCAATTTTAGTTTGAAGTAATGAGAAGTTATAGTCAATATAATTTCCATCAAACTCTTGTAGTTCCATATTTTCTAAGTGAAGGATTTTATTGAAACAGTGATTTAATAAATATCTATTATGAGTAATAACTAACATAGTTCCTTTATGTGTGTTTATTAAATCTTTAAGTGAATTAAGATGTTCAAAATCTAAGAATACATCTGGTTCATCCATTATTAGTAAATCAGGACTATTTATCATTCCTTTAATAATTTGAATAAGTTTAAATTCTCCACCACTAAGTTCAGATAGCTTTAAGTTCTTATAACACATTAAGTTTGTAAGGTTTAGTTGTTTATCAATAATCTTTTCAAAGTTATCGCCACCAATTGCTTCAAATGCATCTAAAGCTTCTTGATATTGCTCAAGTAAAGCATCAATATCAGAAGATGTTTCCATTTCAGTACATATAGAAGTTATTTTATTTTGAAGTTTAGTAAATTCTTCACTAATATATTCAAAAACTGTGATTTCTTTTAGTTTGTCTGTTTCTGAGAATTGACTTACATACCCAATTGTACAATTTGGTTCCTTCTCTACAGTACCATCAAACATGTATTTTTCTTCATCCATAATTATATCTATCAGTGTACTTTTTCCACTACCATTTGTTCCTATAAAAGCACAATGTTGTCCATCTTCTATGGTAAAGGAAATGTCTTTATATAAATCTTTATTAGGAAATGAGTACGCTAAATTAGTAACTTTTATCATATGATTACCTCTCTTTATCATTAAAAAAGAGCCTACAAAATAAGCTCCATAATATATTATCTTATTAATTGAAAATTAAACTTTATTTTTATTTATCACATATATTTTTACTAGGTTTAACATTGATAGCATAACATTTATTTTGCATAAGTTCAATGATTTCAAATATATTATAGTTTTAATCAGTAGTAGTAGTAGTATTTCAGCTTTAGGTTTGTTTTTTGTCAATCCAATTCTAGGATTTTTAGGGCTTATTCATGCACAACCAGTAACAGAATCTATCATAATGTTTTTTGTTATAAGCTTTTTATGGAAAAATATTAGAAATATTGAAAAATAGTCACAATTAAGTGTTAAGGAAGATAAATAGTTTCATATTTATATAATGCAGTATAAAATTCAAATTTTATATGGATTAATTTAATATGAGGTGAAAATTGTGACAAATAACAAATGTCCAATAACAGGGAAAATGGGACAATCTATAGAAGGTGGAATTTACAATAAGGAGTGGTGTACAAATAGTCTTAATCTTGATATGTTACATCAAAATTCAACATTAGGAAATCCTATGTCAAAATGCTTTAATTATGCGAAAGAATTTATTAAGCTTGACTATGAAGCGTTAAAGGTAGATTTATATATGCTGATGACAGACTCGCAAGAGTGGTGGCCTGCTGATTATGGTAACTATGGTCCATTTTTCATTCGTATGGCCTGGCATAGTGCAGGTGGCTATAGAATTCAAGATGGTAGAGGCGGTGGAAGTTATGGAATACAACGTTTTGAACCAGTTGCCAGCTGGCCAGATAATATAAATCTCGATAAAGCACGTCGTTTACTTTGGCCAATTAAAAAGAAATATGGAAATAAAATATCTTGGGCAGACCTTTTTATACTTACAGGAAACTGTGCACTAGAATCTATGGGACTTAAGACCATCGGATTTGGTGGTGGCAGAGAAGATGTTTGGGAACCACAAAAAGATATTTACTGGGGAAAGGGAAATAAAGAATTACTTCCATCAAATGAAGATACTATAAATAGTAAGATTCAAGAACCACTTGCAGCTACACAAATGGGCCTTATATATGTAAATCCAGAAGGACATGATGGAAATCCAGATCCTTTATTGTCAGCAAAAGATGTTAGGGAAACTTTTAAGCGGATGGCTATGAATGATGAGGAAACAGTAGCTCTTATAGCAGGAGGGCATACCTTTGGAAAATGTCATGGAGCAGGATCAACTTCATACGTTGGGCCAGCTCCAGATAAGGCACCTATTGAAGAACAAGGTTTAGGATGGAAAAATAGTTTTGCAACTGGCAAAGGTAAGTACACTATTGGCAGTGGTATAGAAGGTGCTTAGAAAGCAGAGCCGACAAAATGGACAATGGGCTACTTGAAAACATTGTTTAAATATGAGTGGGAATTAGTGAAAAGTCCTGCAGGAGCATATCAATGGATGGCTAAAGATGTTGAAGAAGATGATATGGTAGTAGATGCTCACAATCCTAATGAGAAACATAGACCTATTATGACAACCGCTGATTTAGCGCTTAGGTATGATAATATTTATCAGCCTATAGCAAAGCATTATTTAAAAGAACCTGAAAAGTTTGCTCAAGATTTTGCTAAGGCTTGGTTTAAACTTACTCATAGAGATATGGGACCAAAAGTAAGATATCTTGGACCAGAAGTGCCAAAAGAATGCTTTATTTGGCAGGATCCAGTACCAAAGGCTACAGGCAAAATGATTGATAAAAAAGATATTGAAAATTTAAAGAAAAAGCTATGTACATGTGGACTATCCATAGGCGATCTTATTAATACAGCATGGGCAGCGGCATCTACCTTCCGTAATTCTGATAAACGTGGAGGAGCAAATGGAGCAAGAATAAGCCTTGAACCACAAAAAAATTGGGAAGTAAATGAGCCTAAGAAATTAAAAATTATTTTAGCTAAACTTATAGATATTCAAAATAAATTTAACAGTGCACATTCAAAAAATAAAAAAGTTTCTTTAGCTGATATTATTGTACTTGGAGGATGTGCTGCCATTGAGCAGGCTGCTTTAAAGTGGGGATATAATATAAAAGTTCCTTTTATTCCAGGACGGACTGATGCATTACAGGAACAAACGGATATAGAATCTTTTTCCGTACTTGAACCAAAATCAGATGGCTTTAGAAATTATGTAAATAGTAAATATAGCCATGGAATACTACCAGAAAATATGCTTATTGATCGAGCACAGCTTTTGACATTAACGGCTCCTGAGATGACAGTATTACTTGGTGGTATGCGGGTACTTAATGCTAATTATAAAAAATCAAAAGATGGTGTATTGACAAGTAGGTGTGAGTGTCTTACAAATGACTTTTTTGTCAATCTTCTTGATATAAATACAGTATGGAAAGCAACATCTGAAGAGCATGAAAGATTTGAAGGCTTTGATAGGAAAACAGGTAAATTAAAATGGACTGCAACAAGAGTAGATCTTATATTTGCATCTAATTCACAGCTTCGAGCAATTGCAGAGGTGTATGCCTGTGATGATAATAAAGAAAAATTTATCAATGATTTTATAGCAGCATGGAATAAGGTAATGAATGCAGATCGTTTTGAAGTAAACTTATATAAGTGATGGTTAGAGTATAGTATTTTATTGAGGGGCTGTATCGAAATAACTTTCGATATTAGCCTATAAAAAAGGGAATTCCAATTTGAATTCCCTTTTTTGCATATAATATCGTTATGAAAAACTTCAAAAAGAATGTGATACCTATGCAACAAATAGGTTTTCCAATACAAATCCCTTTTATACCTAAAGAAGATAATCCTGTAAGACTGCTATTTGAAGTTACGGAGGAATGTATCTAAAGATTTTCTTGAAAAGCGTAATGAATCTCTTAGAAATATTTCAACGCCCGAAGGGAAAATTTTAAGAATGAATCATTTTATTCAGGTGGAAGGTGTCTTTAGTGTTTTAAAACAAGATTATGCATTTAGAAGGTTCTTACTTGGTGGTAAGAAAAAAGTATTGGTAGAATTTACATTGCTGGCATTTGCTTATAATATTCAAAAACTTTTTAATAAAACTATTAAAGTCATAAACATATGATTTTTATTTTTTTTATTCCAAATTATTATAAATATTAACTAATTATACAAAAAATAGTATAAAATATAATTAATATTGTTTATAAAAAGCTATTTTTAAAAATAGCAGTAAATGTTATCTAAAAGGGAAAGGAAGTAAAAGTGAAAAAGGGAGATTTGTATATATTATTAAAAGACGTAAATAAATCAAATAATAAAGTTACTTTAGGAGTTTATTTTGTAATTCTCTCACCTATGATTTTTACAGTTCTATGTGCTTATCGGAAGTATTCAATGAATATCATTAATGCATTAGGTATTGGGTGGATATTATTATGTGTAGTATTATCTTTACCCTTATTAATAAAAGGCATGGTAGGAATAGTTAAATATGTTAAGGTTACAGGTGAAGAAATATATGTATCTAAGATTACAGGTGATTATATCTATGATTGGAAGAAAAGTACCAGTAAAACATTAGTTAATTTATTTACAGTAGGCATTATTTTATGTGTAAGTAGTATAGTTCCCATTATAACAGTAAGTATGCTTAGACTTTCTAATTATGTTTATGTAGCGTATTCTTATATCTTTATTTTTCTTGTAGCAGGTGCTGGATTAAGTATTATTATTGGAGCTGCAATAAAAACGTATCTAATGTGTCATTTAAAAATTGTGATTTCAAAAGAAATTGTAGATAAACATGGAAGTGTTCATGAAATAGAAAAAAGAAAAATAACAAGAAAAAATTATATTATAAAAACTGTAATAGTTCTGGCTGCAATTATTTGTTTAGTAATTATAATGAGCCAAGGAACATGGTATATACAGCCATATATAGCCACAATACCAAGTGTTGAACATAGAAATTTACAAGTTTCATATAATAAGAATTCAGGTGTATATTCAATAAAAAATGAAGAAAATACTGATTTTAAAATATTGCAATTAACAGATATTCATCTTGGTGGCAGCTTATTGTCATATTCAACGGATATAAATGCTTTGGAAACAGTATATACACTTATAGAAGATACGACACCAGATATGATAATTGTTACTGGAGATTTTGTATTTCCTCTTGGAATTCAATCATATTCATTTAATAACTATACACCTATGATGCAGTTTGCTTCCTTTATGAGAAATATAGGTATTCCATGGGCTTTTGTATATGGTAATCATGATACTGAATTTGTTGCTTCTCATTCAGAAGAAGAATTAAACCAATTATTCATGAAGTTATCTTATGAAACAACTCATACACTTATGTATCCTAATGTACAACCAGAAATTACAGGACGAAGCAACCAAGTTATCCTTGTAAAAAATGGAGATGATACTATTAATCAAGCAGTATATTTATTAGATTCTAACTCATATACTAGTGTGAAAATAAATGATTATGATTATATTCATGATGATCAAGTACAGTGGTACGAGGATTCAGTGAGAGAAATATCTCAAAAAGAAAATCAATTAATCTCATCATTAATATTTACCCATATGCCATTACAGGAATATGAAAGTGCATATAATTTATATAAAGATGGAAGTACTGAAGTTAAATACTATTATGGTGAAATTGGGGAAAAAGATGAAGAGATTTGTTGCTCAAAATATAAAAGTAAGTTATTTGATACAGCTGTTAAGCTTGGTAGTACTAAGGGGATATTTGTAGGATATGATCATTACAATAATATATCTATGGAGTATAAGAATATACGTCTTACTTATGGGATGTCAATTGATTATCTTGCTATGCCAGGAATTAGTAAAAAGACAAAGCAGCGTGGTGGAACTTTAATAACACTTAATAGTGATTCAACAATAGACATTAAGCAAGTTCCTTTTAGTAAATGATATTAGTTTAAGAATTATAAAATAAATTATGATAGTTATATGAAATAGTTTTCAAAAGGTGTAAAATATAATTGTAAATAAAAAAAGAAGGTGGTTTTGTGGTTAGTTTCTTTGTCTGTTTAGCAATATTACTTATTGGGTATATTGTATATGGTAGAGTTGTAGAAAAAGTATTTGGACCTGAAATTAATAGACCTACCCCTGCAATTGCTCATTCAGATGGAATTGATTATATACCAATGAAAGCATGGAAATCCTTCCTTATTCAACTTCTTAACATTGCTGGACTTGGTCCAATATTTGGTGCCTTATCAGGTGCTATTTGGGGCCCAAGTGTATATCTTTGGATTGTATTTGGTACAATTTTTGCAGGTGGTGTTCATGATTTTTTAAGTGGTATGTTATCTGTAAGAAATGATGGTGCTAGTATATCTGAAATAGTAGGAATTTACTTAGGAAAAGTAATGAAAAATGTTATGAGGATTTTTTCCGTTATCCTTCTTGTAATGGTTGGCGTTGTATTCATGGTAGGACCAGCTGGGTTACTTGCCAAATTGACTCCTAATTTTATGAATATTACATTTTGGACTATAGTTGTGCTTATATATTATTTTTTAGCAACATTACTTCCAATAGATAAGATTATTGGAAAGTTATATCCTATCTTTGGAGCATGTCTTATTATAATGGCTGTAGGAATAGCAGGAGCTACTATTTTTAATAATGGGACAAACCCTATGCCAGAAATTACTTTAAGTAATTTACACCCAGCAGGAAAACCTATTTGGCCATTAATGTTTATTACAGTTGCTTGTGGAGCTATATCAGGTTTTCATTCTACTCAGTCACCAATGATAGCTAGATGTATTGAAAATGAAAAGAATGGTAGAAAGATATTTTACGGAGCAATGGTTGCAGAAGGTGTTATAGCGCTTATTTGGGCTTCAGCTGGAGTGGCATTTTATAATGGGACTGAAGGATTACTTTCAGCTGGTGGAGGATGTTCAACTACCGTTTATGATATGTCCATTGGATTATTAGGACGTGTAGGGGGAGTGCTTGCCATGATAGGGGTTATAGCTTGTCCTATTACATCTGGTGATACTGCTTTTAGAAGTGCTAGACTTACAATAGCTGACTGGTTTAAAATTGATCAAAAGGTAATTAAGAATAGATTATTTTTATCGGTACCTTTACTTACAATTGGCTATTTAATTTCACTTATTGATTATCAAGTTGTATGGAGATATTTTTCATGGTCAAATCAAACACTAGCAATGATTGTACTTTGGGCAGGAGCTGTGTATTTAGCTAAATATGCAGGGTTTGCTAAACCAATGTCATCTTTGATGGCAGCTTTGCCAGCCACCTTTATGTCAGCTGTAACCTGTACTTATATTTTATATGCTGACGAAGGATTTAAGCTATCAACTTCAATTTCATATCCTATAGGAATTATTTTTGCTATTATTTGTTTGACAGTATTTTTATTTAGAACATTAATACCTGCTTTAAAAGCTTCTTCTAATAAAGTGAAATTATAATTTTATAAAAGAAAAACACTCAAATATAAATTTGAGTGTTTTTCTTTCATTAGCTCTGTTTATGCAAATGTTATAAGAAAATATTATAAATAGAAAATGATTTTTAATAATGAGATTGTACTATGAATATATAAATTAAGAGAGAATTAATTGAATTATATTAATTTAACATAAAAATAATATTTATAATTTTAAATTTAAGGAGGAAAAATGATAAGTATATTAATGGTTAATGTACCATATTCAGGGCATACAAATCCAACAATTCCGTTGACGAGATTTTTAGTTGAAAGAGTTATCGGTGATTTTAAATACTGGGAAAGTAGAGATACAGACATTAGGTAAAATACCAGATAATATATACGCCTATTCTTTTGTACCTCAAATTGAAGTACTTCAGCATGCAGATGTATTTTTGACACATTGTGGCATGAATAGTGTTAATGAAGCAATGGCATTGGGAGTTCCAATGGTTGCAATGCCATTTATAAATGACCAGCTTTCAAATGCTAAGCGTATAGTAGAGCTTGGAATAGGAAAAAGAGTTCGTTCATTTCCCAGTAGTGGAAAGCAATTATATAATGCAGTTATGGAAGTTTTATATAGTGATATGGTTAAGGAAAGAAGTAGGAAAATTGAAAATCAATTAAAAGATAAGTATTCCTTGCTAAAAGTAGTTTTAGCAATTGAGAAATTATTATAGAATATATCTTAAAAGTAATAATATGGTATAATTGAAAAAAGTCTTTGGAGGATGTCGATGAATAAAATTTATTATTTTACAGGTACAGGAAACAGTTTACAAATTGCAGAAGATTTAAGTGGAGAATTAGGAGAAAGTTCAATTAATAAAATAGCAGAATATTCTGGTGATTTAATTGAAGCAGATACCTTAGGAATTATCTTTCCAATATATTTTTGGGGACTTCCTTTAATAGTTTGTGAGTTTTTAAAAAAATTAAATGTAAAAAAGGATACTTATATTTATGCCATTGGAAATTTTGGCGGACTTCCCGGTAAGGCATTGGATCAATGTGAAGAGATTTTGCATGAAAGAAAATTGAAGTTATCAGCTGGTTTTTTAGTTAATATGCCAGGTAATTATATTATAGGTTACGGAGCTAAAAGTAAAAAAGTTCAAGAAAAGCTTTTTAAAAAGGAAGCAGAAAAAATATTAAAGATAAGTGAATGTATAAAAAATAAGGAAGTATTAAAAATTGAAAAAAGTCATTTAATCTTTGATAGGGTGTTTACAAATTATTTTTATAAACATATTAATGAATGTAATGAATTAGATAATAATTATACAGTAGATGATACATGCACAGGTTGTGGTCTATGTGCTAAAAGATGTCCAGTAAATAATATTGTAATGGTTAATGATAGGCCAATGTGGAAACATCATTGTGAGCTATGTGTTTCATGTATTCAGAGTTGTCCAAAGAAAGCAATTGATTATAACGGAAAGACTAAAAATAGAGAACACTATTTGAATCCAAATGTAAAAATAGTTTAAACCTAGATTATATAATGTGGAGAAAATTTACTAAACACTGGAATGTAAGTATTGAAGCAAGTGAAAATAGAATTAATAAAAGTATGGCTTAGACCATTGGTCTTATCCATACTTTTTGATTTTTATAATTTTTTCTTTAATACTAAGCCTTTGCTTCTGATGCAAGTACATTCTTTTTCTTCAGTTGTGTGAAGACATTGATATTTAACCTTTTTAGGTGCTTGAACTTCTACAGTTTTCTTTTCTATTTTTTCATTAGCTTCTTTTATAGCTTCTTTTAGAGGTTCATATACTTCTGATACAACACTCTTCCACTTAATATTGCCTTCTTCTATTTCATCTAATTTATTTTCCATTTGGGCAGTAAAGTCCACATCAATAAATTTTTGGAAGTTTATATTTAAGATATCTGTAACTATCATTCCTAGTTCAGTTGGATGAAGACTGTTACCTTGTTTTTCTACATATCCTCTATTTAATATAGTGGCTATAGTTGGTGCATAAGTACTAGGTCTACCTATTCCAAGTTCTTCTAGAGTTTTTACTAAACTAGCCTCTGTATATCTTGCTGGAGGTTGAGTAAAATGTTGTTCTGGAATAAATTTATTAACTTCAAGCTCATCATTTTCTTCTATTATAGGTAGTATTTTATCTTCTCTTTCTGTAAAGTTATAAACTTTAGTATAACCATCAAATTTCATAACAGAACCTGTAGCTCTAAATAATGCATCACCTATTTTACAATCCACATTCAATACATCAAATACAGAGTCTTCCATTTGACTAGCTACAAATCTTCTCCAAATTAAATTATAAAGTTTAAATTGATCTTTACTTAATGAAGACTTAACACTTTCTGGCGTTCTATGTATAGAAGTTGGTCTGATTGCTTCATGAGCATCTTGTACTTTCTTCTTCTCTTTATTTTCTTTTTTCTCACTATTTTCTTTGTAGTATTTTTCTCCTAACTCATCTAAAATATATGACTTAGCCTTTTCTCTTGCCTCATCAGATATTCTCTTAGAGTCTGTTCTTATGTAAGAAATTAGACCTACAGTTCCTTCTCCTTCAATATCCACACCTTCATATAATTCCTGCGCTACTATCATTGTCTTTTTAGTTGTAAAAGACAGCTTATTAGCAGCATCTTGTTGAAGCACACTTGTTGTATATGGTTTTGGAGCTGATTTTCTTCTCGTTTTAGATTCAATTTTTTCTACTGTAAGTTTTTTATCTTTTATATTTTCTAAAATTTTATTAACATCTTCTTCACTGTTTAAATCTACTTTTTCATCATTGAAGGAAACAAACTTAAATAATATATTTTCATCATCTTTAGTTTTTCCTTCTATATCAAGACTCCAGTATTCTTTAGGTACAAACTCATTAATTTCTTTTTCTTTTTCACAAATTAATTTTGTAGTTACAGACTGTACCCTACCTGCACTAAGTCCTTTTCTAACTTTTACCCAAAGAATTGGACTTATCTGATATCCTAAAAGTCTATCAAGAACTCTTCTAGCTTGTTGAGCATCTACAAGTTTTAAATCTATACTTCTTGGATTTTTTATTGCCTTTTTGATAGCATCCTTTGTTATCTCATTAAATTCTATTCTACATTCATCATGTTCATCAATTCCAAGAATATAAGCTAAGTGCCAAGATATAGCTTCTCCCTCTCTATCTGGATCGGTAGCTAGATATACTCTCTTAGATTTTTTAGCTTCTTTTTTTAATTCTTTTATTAAATCACCTTTTCCCCTGATATTAATATATCTAGGTTCAAAATTATTTTCTATATCAACACCTAAAGTACTTTTAGGTAAATCTCTCACATGACCAACTGAAGCCTTTACAGTATAGTGACTTTTTCCTAAGAATTTTTCAATTGTTTTAGCTTTTGCAGGCGATTCCACAATTACCAATGTTTTCGCCATTTTTACACCCCCACCCTTATTTCTTCTTTTAATTTATACTATACATTTTATTATTCATTTCAACAACTAAATCTCTTAATAATAATTCATTTATTATAGAATTTACATTTTTTATATCCATACCAGTATTATCACAAATCTCATCAATTTGCAAGATACCTTGCTTCTTAATTGCATTTATTATTTTTAATTCTTCATTATTTAAGTCCTTAATTTCATATTCTATACTAATTTTATTATTAAAACTACTATTATTATATTCCTCTAAAACATCCTCAATATTTTCTATTAATTTTGCACCTTCTTTTATTATTTTATGACATCCTCTGCTCATTTCTGAATGAATATTACCTGGAAGTGCAAATATGTTTTTGCCTTGTTCTAAACCTAAATCAGCTGTAATTAGAGCACCACTTTTTTTAGCAGCTTCCACAACAATTATTCCATCACTTATTCCACTTAAAATTCTATTTCTACATGGAAAGTTTCCACGAGTCACATAGTGTCCCACATTATATTCCGATATAAGTAAACCACCATTTTCTAGTATTTCATCAGCTAAAGGCTTATTTTGTGTTGGAGTAATATTTTCTAAAGAAGATGCCAAAACAGCAATAGTTTTGCCCTTTGCTTTTAAACACCCTTTATGACAAATAGCATCAATACCTAAAGCAAGGCCACTAACTATATTAATATTTCTTTGAGATAATTCATAACTTATTCTTTCAGCACAGTCAATTCCATAAGATGTAGGTTTTCTTGAACCTACCATGGCTATGTTCAAAGTATTATTTATTACTGATAAATCTCCTTTGTAAAATAATAATGAGGGAGGATTATAAATATTTCTAAGTTTAGCTGGATACTCTTCATCTTCTATGCAAATATACTGAATAGAATTTTTATATAACTCTTCCTTAATTTCATCTAAATTGAAATGACTAATATATTTTACTAGATTTTCTTTAATATTTAAACTTATATTTTTCAAATTGTAAATATCTTTTTCTTTAAGATTTATAATTTCCTCCACACTTCCTACTTCCTCTATTATTTTACCAATAGTTATACTACTTATTCCCTTTATCGATTTAATATATAAATAAATATCCTTTTTATCCATATTTTTCTCCTATTTAAAATAATTATAATAAGCTTTTCTAAAAGCAAATGCCTCTAAAATATGATTGGAATTTATATTATCTTCTTCTTCCAAATCGGCTATAGTTCTAGACATCTTTATTAATTTCATAAAACTTCTATTACTTAATTTATACTTATTAAAAATTTTATTTATAACTTCTCTACTTTTATCATCTAATGTACAGTATTTATCTATCATTGTTGATGTCATTTCATTATTAGTTGATATATCTTCATTTTTAAATCTTATATTTTGTATTTTTCTTGCTACTTCCACTCTTTTTCTTATATCTTCAGATTTTTCTTCTTCAGATTTTTTATTAAGCTCATTACAAGAAATCTGATTTACTTCCACAAACATATCAAATCTATCTAAAAAAGGTCCTGATAATTTATTTTTATATCTATTAATTTCATAAGTTGCACATCTACATTCTTTATTTGACATATAAAATCCACAAGGACAAGGATTCATTGCACCTATAACAATCATTTTACAAGGATATTTTATACTATATTTAAGGCGACTTATGTTTACATATCCATCTTCCATAGGTTGTCTTAAAGTTTCTAAAGTCCTTTTTTCATATTCTCCCACCTCATCTAAAAAAAGAACACCTTTATGTGACAGAACAATTTCTCCAGGTTTACAATTATATCCACCACCTATTAATGATTGTATAGTTGTACTGTGATGAGGTGATCTAAATGGTCTTTCTTTGATAATTCCATATTCTTCATCAAGCATTCCTGCTATACTATAAATCTTACTTATTTCAATTATTTCATCTTTATTTAGCTTAGGTAGTATGGTCCTAATACGTTTAGCAATCATTGTTTTGCCAGAACCAGGAGGACCTATCATCATCAAGTTATGATTTCCTGATGCTGCTATTTCAACTGCTCTTTTTACGAAATAATTTCCCTTTACATCTTGAAAGTCTTCTGTATAAGAATTTTGTATATCATCTATTTGTAAGTCTTTATAATCAGTAGATATATGATGATTGCCGTTTAAATAATTAATACATTCATTTAAGTTTTTTATAGGTATTATTTCTATTCCATCAATAAAATTACTTTCTTTAAAATTATCATAAGGTATAAAAATTCTTTTAAAATTTTCTTTTTTTGCTCCAATTACTAAAGGTAAAATTCCTTTTACCTTTCTCAAATGGCCATCTAAGGATAACTCTCCCACAAATATACATTCTTCTAAGTATGAATCATTTCTATTTATATATTTTCTAAGAATACCTATACACATGGGTAAATCTAAAAAAGAACCTTCCTTTTTTATATCTGCTGGAGATAGGTTTACTACTATTCTAGAGTTTGGAAAGTCATATCCTGCATTGATTATGGCTGATTTTACTCGCTCTCTAGCCTCTTTCACCTCTGTCCCTGGAAGTCCCACAATACTAAAAGAAGGTATACCTCTAGTTATGTCTATTTCCACCTTGACTAAGAAGCTATCTATTCCTATTAAATTATTTGAATTAATTATACTTAACATACTATTCCTTCCTAAAATGCATTTACTATATGATTTATTTTTTTATCTTTTAAATAAATTTCAATTACATCAAATCTTATAGATACATTTTCCAATGAATTATTTAAAATATAATATTTTGCCACATTAATTATTTTTCTTTGCTTTTTATAATTTACTGCTTCACTGGGATATCCATAATTTATATTACTTCTGCTTTTTACTTCCACAAAAACTAATTCTCCATTGATTTGTACGATTAAATCCACTTCTCCCATTTTTGTTCTATAGTTTTGTTCAATAACTTTTCCACCTTTAGAAGTAATATATTTGGATGCTATTTCTTCTCCCAACTTACCTTTTTCTATATTATTCATATTTTCACCCTATTATTTTTATTATGGGATTATTGTCAAGGTAATCAGTATATATACAAAATCTTTTTTAATTGCCAAATTATACCAATAAATATATAATAAATATAGATAAATTAAATTTAATTTAAAATTAAGGGGGTAGTTATGTCTAGTAAAAAACATAATGGAAAGAGAAAACTAAGCTTTAAGGGGATTTTAATTATTTGCGTGTTTATTGCTATTTGTGTATCTGGGGGAACTTTTATTTTTAAACATATAAATAATAGCTCTAATAATGTAAGTAATGATAAAAACATCACTTCAGTTTTCAATGAAGAGGTAGAGACTTATGAAGCTTCAATTTTTGCTGTAGGTGACGTCATGGTTCATTCGCCTCAATTAAAAGCTCAGTATGATTCTTCTACTGGTACATATAATTTCG
>OOCW01000991.1_pt1 | contig 22850 bp, 21 predicted proteins | sample 1671201 | NCBI WGS metagenome assembly OOCW01 (sample SAMN06348132, study PRJEB24527) | human gut metagenome | biome: human gut; feature: ankylosing spondylitis patient; material: feces | host: Homo sapiens | place: China | collected 2015-10
TATTATATATATATTATTATAAGAAAGTGCTGTTCCCACCTTATTAAATATAATGATAACTAAAACGTAATTCCTTATATCTTAAATATAGGGGGTGGGAATAGCAGTTTCCCTATTATATATATATTATTATAAGAAAGTGCTGTTCCCACCTTATTATATATCATTAAAAAATATATGGGTAGGAATACCCATTTACATCTAGAATAATAAATAGAATCTATTAAAACTAGAAACTAATTCCTAAACTATTTTTTTATGGGTAATGAATAAACCATAGGTATCTACTAAAATAAAAAAGCAATTCCTAAATAGAACCTACTACAACTAGGAACTAATTCCCAAACTATTTTTAAGGTGTGCATGGGTTGACCATATATATTTGTATATATAATAGGTTTCAACCTATGCACACTTTATTTTTATCTACTAACATAGTACCTGCAGCTGCACCTGCTACTACTACACCAGCTGGATCACTAGCTACACCACTTACTAATGGAGTAACTACAACTGCAACGAATCTGTTTTATATCATTCACAAATATAGTAACTTCTAAAATAGAAACTCCTATATTTGCCATTTTTAACAAAATTACTAATTATTAAACAATAATTAGTAATAATATATCCCTAAAAATGATATAATAAAATATGCAAAAGCATATTGTACTACGTTATTGCAGTAGTGGTGTGACCAAACCAGTTGCAATAACTGGCATAGCCAGTTTTCAACTGTATTTTTTTACACCGTAGCTCGTTTTACTTCGGAATGTGTAGACTATCCTACTTCGTAAGATAGACACATTCACGAGTAACTGATTCAACTTTATAAGTTGAATCAGCCCTCGCAAACCTAGAGTTTGCTTGGGAACTTCGCTACGGTTGACACCTTCGTTTGTCGTCTTAGGGTCCAAGTATTCCCCTAAGACAACAAGCCGAACTTTTTGGCCATAGTCCAAAAAGCAAGGGTGTCCCTTCGAGTAGCTTTGGTGATACTTTTATTGGAAATTGTTACTTTCTTATGAAACCCTATTTTCTTTAAAAAAAGAAAAAGTGTTTCAAACTTCCCAAAAAGAAATTCACCCTATTTGGAGATGATACAAATTTGCATGAAACTATAAAATGCTTTTAAATAAAAATATACAAGAAGGAGTTGATATATCATGGCAATTAAATTAACTGAAAGAGATATAGAAATATTTAAAATAATAAGTAAGACTGGCAGCATATCTAGAGGTATGCTTGAAGAAGATTTTAATATGGAAAGAAGATCTATTTATAGACTTACTAAAGGAGATGATCCTTATTTAAAGATCCATAACACTCCAACTAAAAAAGGTAAAAAAATAGTAAATAGATACACATATTCATTTGCTACAAAAGGAGCTGAGTTTGCAGTTAATAACAACTTTTGTAAGTATATTCAGGGATTTAATGGATATGAACACTCTCTACAAGCAGAAAGAACTATTAAGCAGCTGCTTGATGATGGAATTTCTGTAGATAAGATACTAAATGAAAAAGAACAAGAGCATGAGTTTAGAAAAGAAATAAAGAAGATGAAGGATGAGGATATGGTTAAACATAGAAAGCAAAGCTCCTTTGCTGTGGTTGACTTTGCCTATTACGATTCAGATAATAAGCTAAATTTAATAGAAATCGAAACCAAGAACTATCGACCAGGACTAAAAAGACAACATTCAAATTATGCTAAAAACCTGGGTGGCAAATATACTGTAATTAGATATAAGAAGTAGGAGGTTCTTTTATGAAAGAAGAAACTAGAATTGAGAAACAAAGGAAACTAGAAGAAATTAAGGATAAATATAAACCATATTTTGATTTATTATCTAATTGTGGAGGAGCTTTACCTCTAAGAGATTTTTCCATTTTGCTTGAAATAGAATACACTAAGACTACACGAGACTTAAAATATATTGAGAATAACTGTACTCTTATAAAATCGTATGAGAGACTTGATGAATCTTTGAAAGGAACTCCTAGGCGAAGCAAGGTGATATGCTTAACTCGTAGAGGGTGGAAGGAACTTACAGGTAAAAATAGGAATGAAGTGAAGTTTGAAAATGAGGAAACTATGGACAATATTAAACTGAAAGCCTATAAGTATACAAAATTGAAAGCTAAGCAAGAGAGGGCAAATGAATTTAAAGAAGCATATCTTTCACGTTTTGGATCATCAGCTGATGATAAACAAGTTCTAAGAAAAGATCAGGAAAAAGTTGATGTGGCACAAACATTGTCGGATGATAATTTGATAATAACAAAAAGAATTAGGTCTGCTATAGAAAATAAAGAAATGTACGAAACAGAAAGAGTTTATGATATAGATTTTATTGCAACATATAGAAGTTTGAGTTTCAAGAGGTTCTTATCTGATTTAGATAAGATGATTTCTATTTTTGAATATGAGTATGATAGATTATATGATACTCCAGACAAAAGAAGCTCTAATGCACTAAACTTAAACATTAATGTTACTTGCATTGTTAGGCAGAAGGTAAATATTTCGAAATTTATACATGCTAAAAACAGATATAGAAGAGTGTACAACTACTATACAGTTAATATGGTTGATATGAAATGGTGGGATAGTTATAACTTTAAACATTATTTCAAGAATGTTTTTAAGTATATAAATTTTAAATTACTTGATGATGAATATAATTTAATTGACCTATAAAAAAAAGCTACTCAGACGTTGAGTAGCTTTTAAAAGTTGGTATTACAAAAGAAAAGTTTAAAACATGTTTATAATTATATATAAAAGACATAATATTTGAAATTACTTTATGACGGAGTTTTTAGGAGGATTAGTACGTGTCCCCTCTTTTCAAACTACTATATTTTATAAATAAATATAAATAGTTTTTTTACTCTTCAATTATAAAACCTCTTTTCAGATGTTTTATAATATCTATATATATAAATATTGTTCCTGTTTATTTTCTTTTCTTTTATTATATTATAGATGGTTATATATTTCTTATTACTAAAAAAGGAGCCTACCGTTAAGTAAACTCCTTTATATATTAATATTGGAAAGTTCATATATTAGTTAATATTTTTTATACGTTAATAAACTTTACCTTTTGAATCCATGAACTCAAGTCCATTAAGCAGAGTTTCAAATCTAAATTCATTACCTTCTTTCCATACTTTAGAAGGAAGATGTTGAATTCTATTACCTAGTCCATAACTATTCAAATATCTTAAAATCCCTTTAGAAAATACTTCTTGATCTTCTTCTGTTAAAGAAGAAAATCCTTTTATGTACTGTATTTCCAACCCAAATATTCTAGTGATATCTTCTAAATTCTGCATTTGGTACTGCACTTTATTACTATCATATCTATTTTGTATATTAGCATAATCAGTGAAGAAGTCAGCAATTTTAGAAACTTTAGCTGTATCAGTATTTTCTAATTCTTTAATAGTTTCTCTAAGTTCCTCATTCGAATCTTCTAAAGAATAATTTATTTCAGTTAATTTCATCACTCTAGAAACTAATTCTTCGTGTGATAATTCTTTTATATCCTCATAATCACTTATTTCATTTTCTTGTCTATCAAAAATTACTTCATGTAACTTATTATATAAATCCTCACGTTCTTTTACAGATTTATCTACTGAGTCATTTAGTGATTTTGTTAATCCTGTTAAATCATTTCCTTCATCTTTTAGTCTGAAACTTTCTTTGAATTTTTTAGAATCTTGTAGTGAAACTTGCAGTATAAATATTTCATCTTGACTTAGCTCTACATTATATTTCTTCATTTAAATAGCCTCCTTATAAATATCCAATTTTTATTGTTTAAAAAGGTATTTCATCATCGTGAATTACTTTAATATCAAATTCTTTATTGCTATCTTGTGTGTAATAAGGTCTAAATTTACTTAATAGTAAATTTGTAACATCTTCGTTTTTACATATAGTTACAAGAGTATTGTAGTCGAAGTTGTATTTTGAACAGACGGATTTAACTAAATCTATACTGACTGAATCGGGATAGTCAATTGACTTTAATACAAGGTTAACTATTGCTAGTGTAATGTCTTTTTCTTTTTTAAGTTCGTATCTATCTTCGCCTTCAAGTCGGTAAGGATCATATTCCCAATCTTCACGTCCAGAATCAGCACATGTATAAATATTTTTCATGAACTTTTCTTTTGATTTGTCATAATATATTTGAGTAATCGTACATGAATTAACCGAGTCATATTCTATTCTGATATGGTCGCCTTCAACCTCTTCTCTCTCAACTTTATCTGATGACTCTTCGCAAATTTCAAGTATGATTATTTTGTCATCCTTTTTAATAAAGTCTTCTTTCGTATATATACTAATAATGTTCATATTTAGCTCTCCATTTCTGATATGTCTTTTTAAAATAATTCTTCATCATCAAGTTCATCTTCTTCATTATTAACATCATCTTTACTTTCTAATCCAGTTCCATGTGTATCATTACTGTTACTACTAATACTGCTATTATCTTTATCTACTGGAGCAGATATTGAGTTATTCTTAAAATCTTCAACATCTTTCATGAAACGTTCAGAGCGATAAAGAGCAGGTTCTCTTACTTTTGCAATACTTGGACTTTCTACCATCTGTTGGTATGCCAATCTGATGGCCGTCTTAGTGAAAAGAGTTTTATTTTGAACTTTATCTAAAATTTCTATTATGTCCTCGTCTAGCTCTGTTTCAAGCTTTACATTTAACTTATTCAACTTTTCTTTAGTCATTTATTTACCTCCAAAGCAGGACTATTTATCCTGCTTTTCTAGTTTTTCAATTTCTACTTTTGCCTTTTTATAAGCACCAATAGCATTTGCAAGTATTGCATTATTGACTATTGTTATATTCTTTGCTCCATTTTTTTTGAATCCCTCTTCAATAAAGTCTCTGAACTTCTCAGATGTACCACCTATAAAATATATCTTATCATATTCAAGTGAAATACTTTTTTTATCTAAATCTTTGATTAACAGGGGAACATATACTTCATTGAAGAATTTATGTATTAAACTATCTTTTTCTTTGTCATTACCAAAATCAACTGATTCTATGTATCTAATTATATCTGCATCTTTATAGCTTTTAGTACTATTGTTTCTCATGAAGTTGGGTAGATTATCTATAATATATGCATATCCATTTTCTCCTACATACGATAACTCTTTGAAGTCTGTTTTAAAATCTTCTAATTTTATATATTGATTATTTAAACCACCTAAGTCGTTTATAAATACAGTGCCAACCTTGATTTCTTTACCTATAAAATTTATAGCAGATATTAATTCCGGTCTAATCTCTACATGCTTGATTTCAATATTTTTCTTAACTCCATCTTTTTCTATTACTAGGTGTTTTTTCTTTTCGTAAAAAGATTTGACATCACTTAGCATTTCATTATAAGCATCTAGTGGAGTTGTAATTGATACATTGAATGTAGTTGCATCTATGCATTTGTAAATTTCATCTTTCTTTTCTTGTTTCTTCTTGATTTCATCAGATATTAAATCCAGCTCTCTTGCTATTAATCCGAAGTGATAATCGTTATGTTTTTTATTTTCTTTTGATGTTTCTATAACACTTTTAGATGTATTAAAGTTATATGCTACACCATTAACTTTAGTTAATCCGTTCAGAGTGTATGTATCATCTGCATCTGCAACTATATCTATACAGCTCTTTACTACTTTCTGAACTTTCTTTACTTTACCATCTTTAGTTGGTATTTCATAATATATTTTTGTGCATCCATTACCACCGTCAAATTGTAGTAACAGTATATCTTTTTTCTTTCTTGTCATTTCTGTATTCTCCTTTGTATCTGTTGTATTTGTTTTGTATTCTTTTATAAGACTTTCAGGACTTTTTAATTTAACTAAAGCTCCAGTCCTTAAATCTAAAGCCATCTCGTTTTTCATGGTCTATTTACTCCTTTTATGCTTACTGAGTAAGTCAAAATGACTTGTCATTGATTTTATTATACATCTTGTTGGAAATTAATTCAATAGTTTTTGCTAAAAAAAGTCAAAAAGAAGTATATTTTACTCTTTTATTACTTCTTTTTGACTTCTATATATCATTATTTATCTTTATACTTTTCTATAAACTCTTGGAAAGCCACACTGATAACATCATATTTATTCAAAGTTGAATATTTCTCCTTGTATAGTTCATTAAATTCTTCCCATATCTTTTTGTTCAACCTTATCGTGGTTTGGTAGGCATTATCTTTCCCCTCTACTTGAGGAAGATCTATTACAAATCCAACATTTTTGACTTCAATTATGTCACTTGTATTCTTGTTGTAGTCAGCTTGTAATCGCTCATTTATCATATCTTGTATTACGTTAAAGTTATTCATCATCCATACAAAGTTATCCTTCATAGTAGCATTTGCGAATACATTTGCATTCGGATTGTATTCTTTTACCTCATTTGATTTACTAGAGTTATGTATCTTTTCCCTATTTAAAATCTCATTAGCCTTCTCGATATTTTCCGTATAAGAATTACTCTGCTTGTCATAAGTATAACCTACTTCAGAAAACCATCTTGTTATAGTTTTTCTACTTATATTAAGTTCTTTACTTAAAGATGTTAGAGAATTTCCTTGACTTAGTAAAGTATTTATTTCATCTATTTTCTCGTGTATATCTAAATTATAAAATTCTTCTCTTGTAATCACAATCTATTGCTCCCTCTGTACTATATTACAAAGAGAATACAGAAGTATTCTCTTGTTATAGTAATTATATCACTATTTGTAGTCTCAGTGTATTCTTGTTGCATTCTATTTCAATCTATCAGTTATATTTATAATATTATCCTTTTTCTGTATTTTTACTTTTGATAGAATGTCATCTTCAATACCTTCATAGTAAGCATTTCTCATAATATAGAACTGTCCATCTGTACTATTATCATGTAATGAGCCTAATGAATACAATACCAGGGGCTCTTTATCATCTGAAAAATACAGGTGATATTTTGTATGCTTGTTAGAATCCAAGAATCTATAAACTTGTTGATTATAGATAGTAGTAATGTTCTTTATATTTCTTTCTTCATCTTTTATGTATTTAGATATTAAATATTCTTGTGCCTTCTTTGAATCTTTGTTTACTATCCCTAACTTAACTCCTAGATATAATTTTTTCTGCATTCTTTCAGCATTTAATAATATTTGACTCTTTAATATCTGTTGTTTCAAGGCTGAAATATTCATAAGAACAATCTCTTTTCTTAATATCTTACTTACAATCTTATCATCAACCATACTTTCATTACTTGCACCTTCCTCAAGTTCCCTTATGTACTGAATCGCCATTTCTTTTTCATCTTCACTTAATTCAGGTATATTTAAAGGAACTTTTTCATTTACTATCTTTAAGTTATTTAATAACATAGTAAAAAAACTATCTGAACTGTACAGGTATTTTTTCTTACTTAGTATTTGTTGATCCATGACATTGAACATAAAATTCATGGAAAAGAAAATATGAGGTTTTATTAAACTTATATAATCAAGCTGTTCTGCTAGTTCCCTTGTGACCCATTGGGCAGACTGACTTAATATTGCTGCCACATCATCACTACTCAACTTATAACCATTATCCCATGCACTCCATGTTCCTAAGTATATAGCCCTATGTTTTTCCAATGTATCATCTGCTATCATCTTAAATTTATCATCCTCAAGATTCTTCTTCTCTTCCTCTATGAGTTCTGTCATGCTTTTAATCTTTGATATATCCTTTGTAGCCCAACAATCTCTCAATTGATTTTCAAGGGAGAGAATATATCTTTTCTGTTTTGATGTATATTCTTCTTTCTCTTCTGCTTCTATTTCAAAATATCTTCTATAATACTCTTTTGTGTTATCCATATTTCTCCTTTATAGCCCATAACAATTGGGTTGATTTTTTTATTATAGTTACTGAAATCAATAACTATAGTTATTATACTATAATCATTGGTAAAAAGAAAATTTATGCATATAGCTCCATTATTTATAATTATAGTTACTAATTTTGATAACTATAATAAGTATACCACAAGCAAAAAGATACTTTGCGCATATCTCCTTGTTTAGTTTAGTTTTGTTTTCTTATTGGAAAAAGTGAATCCGTATAAGCGATTTTGAGCATGTTGCATTTCATCATTAATACTTATGTATACCTTAGTTTGCTACAAACAAGCTAATCATTATAGATAAATAAACTTTAATTTATACCCTAAATAAGTAGAAATAACACCCAATATTTGCACGCCCTTTTATTATAGTTACTAAATTTAGTAACTATAATAAAAAAATCCTGCAAAAAATCACGTACAATTTAAATATTTCTTTTTTTATAAAATAGTGCTATAATAAAACTCAAATATAAGAATAAAAAAAAAGAACTCTCACCGACCAAAGCGAAGCTCTTTTTTTCAACAGATATAAAGTAGAATACATTCACACAGACTACAAATGTACTCTGCTTGTATTACTACGACTAGTTTTCTTATATTATAAAATAAAATAAATCATAAGTCAACTATTGTGGCAAACATTAGTTGCACATGCAAAAGGAGGTTTTTTATGAGCGATTTTGACATCGTGCTCGCGGCGGGAATTGAAGACTCCTACCTGAGAGATATAGGCTTTGATCCTAGCAACAAATCAGGCATTTGCCCAATTCATGGAGCAAATCATAAGAACGACAAAAACTTTAGTCATACAGAAAAGAATGGAAAGAGAGTTTTTAGCTGTTGGACAAAAGGCTGTGTAATGGGTTCTGATGTGATTGAATTATGTAGAGTTAAAGAAGGATTTGATACATCAGTACAAGCCATGCTATTTCTAGCTGAAAAATATAATATACCTATTTCCAATAAATATCTTAAAAAGGAATTAACAGAAGAAGAAAAAAGAGAACTTAAAGAAAAACAGAAAAAAGAATACGAGAAAAAGAGAACTCTTTGGAAATTAGGCATTGCATATAAAAATGCCATGGATATAAAGAACTTGGACCTTGCCTTACGTCTTTCTTTTCTACAAGATAAAGTCAAAGAGGACGGAGAGTACGAAGATTCTGATATTGAAAAAATAAATTACTCTAATTATTATGCAAATGATATATACGAGGTAAATCAATACATATCAGAGACACCTACAGGAGCAATGGATGCCATAGAGAGAGCCCTTCGTGGGCAAACTGTTGGATTCTTTTCTCCAACAGGAAGTGGAAAAACTCATACTTTCGCAGATATATGTAAAGATGATAATATAAAGGTATTAGTAATCCTACCATTGCAGTCAAATGTAGAACAATTTGTTAAAGATTTTCCTTGGTTTTGGGGAGCATGGGGTAAAAAATCAATCAATAAAATAATGAAGAAAAAAGCTACTAAGGTAGTAATGACATGGAATAAAGCTGCCCAACTAGCAAAAAACAAAGACATTGACTTAAATGAATATATAATTATAGCTGATGAAATCCACCAAACATTCGTAGATACTTTCCGAGGAGAAGCTATCTCAGGGTTCTATCGACTATGCAGTAGAGTAAAAGGGAGAGTTGATGTAACAGCCACACCTAACAAACTGGATTTTTCAACATATAACCATATTGTAAAATATGTACAAACAACACAAACAAAGTACAATGTAAAACTTTATGACAATGACTCATTATCACTATCAGTAAGCAAAGCTATTGAAATAGCTAACAAATCAGATAAATTTGCAATACTGATGAATGACACAAAGAATTTAAATTTTATATTAGAGAATGTAAATAAAAAATGTACTGTCATAAATTCTGATAACAAAGATCATAATAAGTTCTATGCTAAAATAATTGATGAATCAGCGATTGGTGATATAGAAGGAATTCTAAATACATCAGTTATTATTGCTGGAGTTAATATCGAAGATAAAGACATGACAGATATTATGACTATTGGCATAACAGATATTTCAACGATAAGACAATACGTGGCAAGATTTAGACACTTAGAATCTGTAAATGTTCATATATTTAATAACTTTAACAAAGAAGCCAAAATTTACTCTGTAGAATCATTAGTTAATAAAAATATAGAAATAGCTAAACAATTAGCTGAATCTTATACAACAATATCATTGATACACAAAGCAAAAAGTCTTGAAAATGTTGTGGCAGAGATGATCCTTGAAGATTCAATCAAAGCGATTGGGGTAGGCTCTTTAGTTTATTTTAATGAAGATACTCAATCATATGAAGTAAACGAATTTTCAATTAGAGCAAAAGTCTATCAAGAATACTACAAATCTAGAACTGTTGAACAGTTTGAAATTCTATTAAGGGAATATTTCGACTCTGTTGAAATAGATAAACTTTATGAAATAGATAAAATATTTGATATTGAAGATGAACCAACTGAAGAAGAAATAGAAGCATATGAAATTTATAAGAAAGAATTTGAAGAAAGAAAAGAAAAAGAACTTAAAGAAGCTGCTCAAGTTAATTCAAATTTAATAAGTTACAAAAAAAATATGTCTGATAAGAAAATAGAAGCATTAGAATTCTTAGAAGAACATAAAAATATTTTAGTTGGATATGATAATATAATTAAAAATGATTTTTCAGCTGATTTATTCGAATATATGCTAAATAATAAATTAAGTCCAACAGAAGTATCAAAGCAGTACAAAGAATTAGAGTTACAAAAAATAGTATCAGAAAGTAAAATTGTAGAATCAATATCTAGATATTCAGGCTATGTGCTTGATTTAGGATTCTCCACAGAACTAGCATGGAAGGTCGCTCATTGGGGAACCTTAAAGAGAAAAAACTTCTTCAAAAAATTACACACAATTGGATTTAGAGAACTTCGTTTCAATTATGATAACATAGTGAATGAATCACTTATTGAAAATCAGATTTTTGATTTTATAGTAGATAACTTTAAGTTAGGAATTTCATATACCCAAAAACACTTAGATGAGCTATCTAAAGAAATACAAGACAATTTTGGAGAAAATCATGAATTTGCACCAAATAAAATAGGTATCTATATCAATAATATATACTTAACCACTAAAAACAAACATAGAGATTTAAGTAATACTGAATATTTGTATTATAAAAATATAATTCCTTCAATGCCAGTTAATAAAAATGGGAAAGAAAGTAGAATACAAATAAATACAATTCAAAGCTTTTTAGAAGTTAAAGACATAAAAAAAGAACTTGCCCTAACAAGTTCAGATGAAAGTCTAGAAAGATATGTGTTCAAATATATGAATTCACATCTTGCTAAGAAACAACTATCTATAAATGATGCCAAATTTACAGAAGTTGATTTTGATGATATATTCTAATCATGCTATCCTAAAAAAGATTAAGTTCCCGCTTAGTCTTTTTTTTATTTTATGATCTATCTATGTATTTTATTATACACATCTTATACATATTATATACCATATTGATACACACATTCAATAAAAAGATTCCCTCTTGAAGCTACATTTTCAAAAAAATGGGATAACTTATACTTAATCCTTAAAATAGCAACTCCTTGTACCGCAACTGTTACAGCAACTCCTACCCAAAGAGAAGCTCCTACCTAAGAAGAAGCCCCTGCTCCTAAAGGAGCTATTTTTTCAAGAAGAAGCTCCTGCTCCTAAAGGAGCTATTTCCTAAACGAAGCTCCATTATTAGATAAAGGAGCAATAACAGTTGACAGATTTATACTAAGGGAAGGTGGGAATAGCAGTTTCCCTATTATATATATTATTATTATATGAAAGTGCTGTTCCCACCTTGTCCCACAGCTCTCATCCAGGAAGAAGCCTCTGCTCCTAAAGGAGCTATTTTTTTTTAGGCTCTGTTAGCTTACTTCGTGATAATTATAATAAAAAAAGGCTTTGTTAGCTAACTTCGTGATAATTATAATAAAAAATAACCATGCCTTAGTAATTTCAATAAATACTAAGGCATGGTTGTTTAATTTGTTGTAAGTAGTTCGCATTATATTAAATTTGTGAAGTAATCGGATATCAATATATGACATTATCATATATACTTATTTGAAAACAAAAATCTAAAGTAATATGCAAATAAGTATGGTGAGAAAACAATATAAAAATATAGATATTAATACTAATTATATTTGCAATAACTTATAAATCAACTATTTTTGTAGCAATTTTTTCACCAAATGAAGTATCATGCTCAACAAATAGCATAGTTGGTTTTTCCTTGAGAATTAAATCTTCTATTTGCATACGGGATATAACATCTATAAAATTAAGTGGTTCATCCCAAATATAAATTTCTGCTTTTTCACACAAACTTTTAGCTATAAGCAGTTTTTTCTTTTGGCCTTGGCTCCAATCATTAATTTCTTTTTCAAACTGAGTATTTTTAAAACCAAGTTTAATCAAAGTCCTTTTTAAATCTTCTATATCTATATTTTCAACTTTAGCAAACTCCCCAAGGTAACCTTTTAAAAATGCTGTATCTTGAGATATATAAGATATATTTCCTATTTTTTTAATATAGCCACTATGTGGAATATTTTCTCCCATTATTAATTTAATAATACTAGATTTCCCAGAACCATTTTTACCACGTAACCAAACTCTCTCATGTTGTTTTATACCAAAGCTAATTTCATCAAATATATTATGATTATCATAGCAAATTTTCAAATTATTCACTTGTAATATCTCTAAATTAGAGTCTTTGCTAATCGATGAGGTAGATTTAGATAAGTCTAGCTGTTCTACCAAATCTATATTCTTTAATAACTTCGATTTATCTTCAATAGCTTTATTTTGTCTTGCTTCTATACATTTAGAACGTTTCATTATTTTGGCAGCCTTGTGTCCTATAAAACCTCTATCACAAGGGCCATGTCCCTTCTTTGTAGCCTCTACTTTATAAGACCAAGTTGATTTTTGCTTTGCAGTCTTTTGAAGCCTTTGAATATCTCTTTGTAGTTTTTCATTTTGAGCTATCTCAAATTCATCTTCTCTATTTTTATTAAATTGATACGTAGAAAAGTTGCCCTTTTGAATTTCTATATTAGCTTTATTGATAGAAAGTATATGATTTACTACAGTATCTAGAAAATCCCTATCATGAGATACCACAATAAATCCTTTTTTACTTGATAAATATTCAGCAACAATATTTCTTCCATCTATATCTAGATGATTGGTAGGTTCATCAATAAGTAAAAAATGATTTTTTCTTAAAAATAATCCAACTAAAAGCAACTTAGTTTGCTCTCCAAAGCTCAATGTATTAAAATATCTGTCAAGTATACTTTTATCTAAACCAATTTTACTTACTTCCTTCTCTATTAATTCATTTATTATAAAACCGTCATTGTAGATATATTTTTCTAATACTTCCCCATATAATTCTAATGTTTCTTCTGATTTACTATACTCATCCATCTCTTTTTCATATTCAGTAAACGGAGCAATAGAATTTCTCACAACTTCTAATGCTCTGTTATTAGGATTTTGAACTTTCAAAGGAAAGTATTCAAATTTAACACTACTATTTATTATTCCTGTATATTCATATTCACCCATTAAAAGTTTTAAAAATGTAGTCTTACCTCGTCCATTACGGCCAACTAATCCTAATTTCCAATCTGTATCTATACAAAGTGACACATTTTTAAATATATCTTCACCATATGAATCATAGTGAAAACTCAAATTATTTATACTTATTTGTGACATAAAATCATCTCCCGTCATAAGGAAGATTCGCATAAAAAAATCTTCCTTGAATTCTAGTATTTTACTACTTTAAACCAAGAAAGAAATAATTGTTCTAATATAATCGCCAATATTAATAAACCTTTATTTAGTATATGAAAAGGTAAGCAACTTTAACAATCTTATTCTCAACTTAAAGTAGTTTTAGGTATAATTAATAGAGTATTTATAAAACACTCTTCAAAACCTATTAAACTATCTATTTTGAATAAGATTATTTTCTCACTTTACCTGATCACCTCCGTTTTGTAATACAGTTATTATATATCAATATATAATAACTGTCAACTTTTTATTGTTTTTATGATAAAAGTTAAAGATGCTAATTTGTACTTATGAGTTAAATGGTAAATGGTTGTACTAACTTGTTTATAATTTACTTCACATTATATAACAATTAGGAACTTAATTATATTATATATGATTAATCACAAAGTTAGCTAACAGAGCCTTTATTTTTAATACCAATAAAAAAAGGTGCTCGATTTTTACACCTTCTTTTATTGGTTATTTATTCTGTTTAAGATAATATATATAAAAAACTTAGCATTAATACTATTAAAACAATATTTACCGTCCAGACCACAAAGTTTATGCTTTTAAGTATCTTTAGTCCTAGCACATTTTACCACCTACCTTTACTGGAGTATAGCCCGATAACCTCCAATTTAATCTTGTCGCTGAACTTCTTCCGATTTTGCAATATATTAGATTAAAACGAACCTACTTCTAAGACGGTTTATTTCTAGTTGCTATTGTTTAAGTAGTAACTTTTATAGTAAATTAGTTACTTTTATTTAATGCTACAAATACCTTGCGCACCCTATCTGCTTTATTAACTTGTACCAAGCAATGCCTAGAGGTTGCTTACTAACGCATTTCTTATCGTCTGCAAGCAGACTGCACGAAATTTTGTTTTCTGGAATCCTGTTTTAGTTACTTACTTTATAAAAACAGATAAAAGCAACATCTTCTTTAAAAGCTAGAAGAAAAAAAAACATATACCTATTGCGATAATTTAATTTTCCCTTGGAACAGTCTGCTCTGTAGATTTTAAACTAATAACATAAAACAAAAACCCCAAAAAATAAAAACCTAGAAGGAAAAAACTAAAAATGAAAAAATCGTTTTAAAAAGTGACAGATAGCTAAAACGCTAGAGAGTAGTAATATCAATGCTTTGAGGTATGTTGCAACATGATTTTTTTAACTTTCTTTCTCGTAGTAAAGATAAAGATATATATATATATATATATATCAGCGAGAAAGAAACTCATTTTTTTGACTTTAAAAACCCATTCAACCCCAGTTATATCAACGGTTATAGAGTTTGATTTATCTGTCACTTTTTGAAACGATTTTTTTAAAAAATTTTATTTAACCTCAAAAAAACTAAAAAAAATTAAATTTAAAAGTGACAGATAATAATCGCCATGATATGTCATGGCGATCAATCCATTACATGGATTGATATAAAAAAAAGACCAGTACATCTGGTCTTTAAATTTAAATTAAAATGGTATGTTACTCTCTGTTGCCATATCATATTTCCAAGAGATTTCCTCATATTCTTCTATAGTTTCTATAACTTCTATAACCTCTTCTGTTACAACTTCTTGTTTAGCTTCTTTCTTATGTTTTCTTCGATTTTTCTTTATAACTTCATTTATATCTATTTCTTTTGCTGTAGCTTTTATAAAGCTATTTATACATATATTATTTTGCTTTATCACATCTTCTTTTACTAAAAGTTCATCTCTAACTTTTTCATAATCTTTCTCATAGTTATTTTTTAAAAGCCTTCCAGAAGCCTTTTTCTGCCTAGCTACTATACTCTCTTTACTAGCTTTCTTAGATTGTTTATTTATTTTATTTACTATTTTATTTAAATCTTTCTCTTCTAATTCACAATATAATTGTTCAAATTTCTCTTCATCTACTTCAAATCTATACAACTTGTAGTAAAACTTTAAATCTTTAAAGCCTTCTAATTGCTTAACTTTTAATAAAGATTCTGTTATAAAAGTGTTCCACTTATCTCTATACTGTAGTTCCTCTCTGCTATCTATTTTTAGCTCTTTTAAAACTTCCTCTTCACACTTATTTATTAATTCTATCTCTTCTTGTGTTGCTAATCTGTACCTTATCTTATCTTCTCTACCTGTATTAAAACATAGTCTAACAAACCCTTTATCAAGCTCACAACAATACTCATTTTCTTCATTTATTTTATTTATAAACTTTTCTACATTATATTTCAACGTTGCATTTACCCTATCCATGTTAGTTTTAAAAAAATTAATTAAAACTAATTTTGGAATGTCTAAATGGTAGGCTACAACACTTGTATTGGCTCTGCATTTGCTAAAATTTTTATTTATAAGCCCTAAATTTACCAGTAAATCCGTTTTTGTAGTGTAATAATAGCCTTTTTTACTGTTTTTATGCAAAAGAATAATTAAAGCATTATTAATTAATTTGCAATATGTAGTAGCATTATAACCACGTTTATCATTTTCTTTTATTTCTGTAACTATAATTTTACTTCTTCCTTCTATTTTAAAGTTTATGGTTTCTTGTATCCTTTTAATTTGTAACTTTTTAGAGTTCCCAGAAGTTTTAGGTGTAACTTTTATAGCTTTGCAAAACTCTGTATAATTCTTAAAAACTTGCCCAACACAAATATTTTTTGTGTTAATTTTATCTTTTTTATTTTTCTTTGTGGTATCTTTTGTTTTACTTTCTTCCACATTAACTCCTCTCTTTCCATTTTTTTAAGAAAGTGGAAGAATTACACAACCTTTTTTAAAATCTATTTAACTTGTTAACTTGATTAACTTGTAATACTTATGTTATAATTACTATGTAATATTAAAATAAGCACAACAATTAAACGCTTATTTTAAGCGGATTTTAATAAAAATAAAACAGACTATTTTATTCTAAATTATTATTGAAATTATTGAAATTACTCTAGAAGTTTTATACTTTTGTGTAACTCTTCTCTAAAAAGCTCCTTTTGGCAGAAGGAGCTTTTTTTCTGCCTTCTATTATAATAAATATTATAACATTAATATGTATTATAAACTACATAAAATCCACATCAAAACCTTATTAAATCCACCAGCCCTGTTCATAGCTAATCTAATTTCAAAAAAAATTTTTTAAAACTCTAAATGAAAATTAGAGTTATTTTTTTGCCACTTTATCTTTACTGCGAGAAAGAAACTTATTTTTTTGACTTCCAAAACCCATTCAATCCCAGTTATATCAATAGTTATAGGATTTGATTTATCTGTCACTTTTTAAATCAATTTTTTTAAATTAATTTTATTTATAACCGCTCCAATGATTTTATCATTGGATCGTGATGACACATCATCACGAACCAATGATAAATCACTTCCGCTTACTACTCCAAATCTAAAAGTTCCTCAAACTCTTTAACTAATTTATAAAATGTAGTCTTTTTTAAATCCAAAAGTTTCATTGCCTGCGCCCCTGTAATATCTCGGTTTTTGTATTGCTTATATACCTTCTTCCAGTTGCTCGGAAATTCTATTCTTGGTCTACCCAGTTTCTCACCCTTCTGTTTTTTAACCGCCAGAGCTTCCTTTGTTCTCGTTCTAATCTTCTCCAACTCTAACTGTGCAAATGTTGTGTACATCTCTATCAGCATATTATTCATCATCTCTATCATTAATTTATTTTGTGGTGTTTCATCATTCAATACTGTTAATGTACTTGGTATCTCTAAAATTCTTATAACCACTCCTTTGGCTTTTAGCTTTCTTAATTCTTCTAATGTTTCTCTCTTGTTTCTACCAAGTCTATCTACCTCTTTTATGTAAAGCTCGTCCCCTTCTCTTAAAATTTCTTCCACTAGCTTTTTATAATTTGGTCTATCAAACTTACTTCCTGTTATCGTATCTGTATAAATTTTTTGTAAATTATATTTTTGTAATTCCTCTACCTGCCTATCCGTTTTCTGCTTGTTTGTACTTATTCTCGCGTATCCATATTTCATTTTCTTACCCTTCCTTTCCTATTCTGTTTCTACTTTGTTCGCAAAACGTTACAAAAGTTACGTTACTTTTTTGAACACTTTTACAACTCATTTCCAACATTCTCAGGCATCACTTTTTTACCCTTCTGATTAGTTCATCTAACGACCGTTTTTCGGAATGTTACCCTAAAAAAATTTAACCACTTCTCTCGGCTCATTTTTTTAAAAAAACTACTGAAAAAGATATGTTTTAATAGGGCTACACTCCGATATAGGGCTACACTCTCAGCCACTACTTCCATAGTATTTACAATGCTTTCAGCCCCTCTCTTGCTTACAATAATAGGGCTACACTCTTATAGCCCCTCTTTCTATACTATTTGTTGCATTTTAACCCTATAAGCATAGTTTTTATGTGCCTGGTAATCGCTCTTTTTTCTCCATGTTACTGCTAAATTTCCAACCCTATTATTAAGCTTATTTTTATCTCTATGCACTATCTTTAACACGTTAGTATCAACTACATTGTTAAAGGTTTCAAATACTAATTTATGTATATATTCTCTTTTTCTTACCCCTTGGTTATTACTAATATTAACACAGTAATAGCCATTGGTTAAACGTTGTTTAAGCTCCGTCCATACCACATAATAGTATTCTTCTCCCTCTAGTGTTGTATATTGGACCATGTATTTATTAGAAAATACCCTTCCAAAAGTTGTTACATAATAATTGTTACAGTTTCTAATAGGTTTAATTTGTTCTCCATATTGCATTAATTTTAGTATATTCTCGTCCACTTCTAGCTTGTCCTTGTTTAGTTTCCTTTTCGCCATTTACCTTTCTCTCCCTCTATAACATTGTGTTTTATATACTCTCTGCAAACCTCGTCCAGAGCTACAGATAACTCTGTTTCTCTCGCAAAATTATAGCCTTCCTCTAGACATTTTTTCTCTGCTTCAAATAGCATTTTATCTATTTTTTTAATCATATCTAGCGCCATTTTCGGCTCTATATTTACACTCTGTTCGCCTTCCGCAACATTAGTTAAGAAGTCTTTCAAATCATTATACAAATTTGCATATTCATTGCTTCGTATAATTCTGTACTTATAGTTAACATCATCTTCTTCAATCTGTATATCAAACATTTTCTGTCTATGTTCTTCCCTTTGTTTTAAGAAGTCCCAGTTATCAAGTTCCATTTTCTCATAAATAAAATTTATAATCATCTGCATGAAACTTAATATTAAATATGTAACAAACTTAAAACTAAAGCACATAAACCTAAAACTTAAATTTATTATGCTATTTAATACTTTTTGTAGCACCGTTTCTTCTGTCTTTTCTGCAATCGTAATTTCATTCATTTTTACTCCCCCTCGTTTTACCGCTCCAGTTTGTTTTACAACTGGATCGTGATGACCTGTCATCACGAACCTGTTTTAAAACAACCTTCGCTACTACTTAAAATGCACAAACTTCGTCTAACACACTTGGTTCTATATCGTTCCCAAATTCTACAGTATTGGAACTAATAGTTCCAGTATGTTCTATCCTGTTACTGTTATTTCTTTTATATTCCAATTCATTCTTCTCTATTCCAGTTTTGTTTAATACATTCTGTTCTGTTCTGTCCTGTTCTATATTAGAACTATCTAGTATTTTTTTGTTTTTATAATAATTTTTAAGAATAAACAAAGCCTGTTGAGAACAAGTTCTGCACTCGTCTTCACTCTGCTGTTTTATTAGTTGCTCTAATTCTCCCTCAACCTTGTATTTAATCCACATCTATTTTGCTCTCCTTTTCTCTATTATTTCTGCACCTTCTACATTCGCCCAAAGTGCATTTTCTAAAATTATTATGTTTGTATCTTGCTTTAGGTATCTTTCTAGTGCTATTGCTCCACCGCCTACTAGAACAAGTTTATGTATTAGTTTCTTATACCCTATATCTACTAATTTTTTATATATGTTCTTTTGTATATATTCCATTGCAAAACTGTCTATTATCTCTTTTAATTCTTCTTCTAATACTTCGTATTTGTTATACACCAGTTCCGCATCTTTATCGCTAAACCCTTCTAATAACTTACTTGTAAGCACTTTAGCTAACTCCTTATAAAATCTATTCATGCCTTGCTCTGTTGCAAAAGATTGGCTTGCTACTGGTGTTCTGTTTACAAAACATCCTGTTAAATCAACCCCACCTATTTCCACTAAATAAATGGCTTCTTTTAATAGTTCTGGTTTTGTTATTAATGCAGAAAATCCTTCGCAACATACGTTAACTTCCACTACCTCAAATTTTTTTGTATATTGGCTTGGATTTGTTACCACATATTCGCCTTTTAAAAGTTCTCTATAACGTTCCTTATTCTCATTATGTATATATAAGCTAAGTGGTAATAATGTAGTTATTTCAAGCCTTTGGCTATCTTCTACAACACTATAAAGTGCCTTCCCTAATAATGCTTTTTTCTCTATTACTATTTTATTAGTAGTGTATTTTGCAGCTGCTCCTTCTCCGAATAAATAGTACTTTCCGTTTACTGCATAAGCCCCAAAAGTACCTTCTGTTACCTCTTCCGTATTAGAACTATCTATTATCTTCTTGTCATCTATAATCATCTTATAATTAGAGTTACCTAAATCTATTGTTATTTTTTTCATTTCTTCTATTAAGTTCATTTTTTTATCTCCTGTCCCTTTTTATTTAAGTAAATTTTTCTCTCTTTTTTTACTTCTTTTTTGTATACCCTAATTATAGTGTTTTATTTTATTCCTGTCAACATATTTTTACGTAAATTTTTACACATATTTAGCCACCTAGTAGAAAAACGTTGAAATTTAGACAAAAAAAAGAAGAAGTTTTAATTAACTTCTTCTTACTTTTCGTTTTCTTTTATTAAGTTATAAACTGTATTAATTATTTCTTCCACCGTTGCCGAAGCTGTTGTATTTCCTAGCTTTTTAGTTATTTCGTCCAGTTTTTCTACTGCATCTTGGCTTATAGAATAATTCTTCTTAACTTTTATATCTGCCGTTCTATCTTCTACTACTATTGTTCCGTTTTTTACTCTTAATTGTTTCTTTTCTCCCATTCCAAAACTCCTTTTTATGCGTCTTTTTTTACACATATTATATACTCTTTTTTAAGTTTTGTAAATAAAAAGTTTTATAATTATAATATAGTTGTATTTGAGTAATACTCATAACGTTCTAATGCCTTATCTATAATAACTGCCCATCCAGTTTTATTTTCTGCTCTTTCGTATTCTTTCATATATTGTTCAAATTTTTCTTCCGTATCAAAACCTTTAACATACATTATTTGAGATTTTGTAAAAGCATACCCGTTATGCCTTATTACAAATACTCTTCCTTCCTCTTTCGCCCTCTGGTCTCTTTTTGCTGTTACCAATATACTACTAGCTATATCCTTTATTTCATCTGCTTCAAAGCCACTTAAACTTTTTATTAGCTCGTCTCTATCTTTTGTATAATCCCATGTATCTTTATCTCTTCTTACCAAATCTACCGATTTAACTATTCCAGAATCTTTTATTTTATATTCCAGTCCTAATGCTACATAACCTTCATCTTCTATATAATCAACATATTGTTCTATTAATTTAAGATGTCTATTAAAAGTTTTTATTTTTCCTACTGGATTACATACATAATAGCTTAGTATTTCTATTTTTGTTTCTTTCATTTAATCGTAACTCCTTATTTTTATTTTCCTAATAATACACAATTCACTCTAAAAAATCAACGTGACATTACATTAACTTATTGCAATTACTAGGTTATATACTATATTCTTATCTATATTTTTTCTAAATCGTTACCCCGTTCCAGTTGTTGCACAACTGGATCGTGATGACGTGTCATCACGAACCTGTTGCTTACAACTTCTACTTACTTGTTTTCTACATCCAGATATATGTTATTGTATTTACTTTCCCCTCGCCCCCTATAAATTTTAGATTTATTCAGTATATCAAAGTCTTTCTCTAGCTTTTCTATAGCTTTTTTTAACTCTTTTTCATCTTCTCTGTTATATGTAATTCTTACTTTTAGCATTACTTAACCTCCTATCTCTATTTCTTTTAGCATATATGCTTTTAACATTTGCACCGCAGCTGTAGTTTTCTCTATACATCTTGTAATTTCAACGTATTCCAAATTAAACAAGGCTTCCGATTGCTCTACTATATCCTCTTTTTTAAGGTCTAAAAAGTATTCTATTTCAGTAAATTTCGGAAACTTATAGTCCCCCATGTAATCGCTCCAATCAATTTTTAATATATCTTTGTATTCCCACATTAAGCATACTTTATCGTTTTTAATTTCATATTCTTCCCTGTCACATCGTCCAAACTCCCAAGTCAAAAACTCCCAAAAGAATCCAAAGTTATGTGTTGCTATTAAATCCACATTTTTAAAATCTTCGTAAATCTCTTTACAATAATCTTTAAACCCCTTGCCATTACTCAACTCTTCTAATTTTTCTTTTGTTAATCCATGTATGTTCATAGCCCCATAACTCATCTCATCTACACTAAAATAAAATTTTTTAGCTACTAATGGATTAAACATATCGTCTAAAATTATGTATGCTAAATGGCATATCTGGTCACACATTGGGTCTAGCCCTGTTGTCTCGGCATTGAATACTAGGTATTGTTTTAGTTTCATCTGATACTCCCTCCTTTTGCTTTAGATTATATACAGAAAATTCCGAAAACACAATAGCAAAATTGTCTTAACCCCTTGCAATTACTAGGTTATATATAAATATATAATATATATTTATATATAATTTTCTTAAAAAAATTTTTAATTATAGTCCGCTCCAATAATTTTATCTTATTGGATCGTGCTGACAAGTCCGCACGAGCCAAACGAAAAATTACCTCCGCTATGCAAAAAAGACATAGTAAAAATTAATTACTATGCCCTTCTATTTTTTATTTAGGCTCTGTTAGCTTACTTCGTGATAATTAGGATAAAAAAACAACTATACCTTAGA
>OOCW01000994.1_pt1 | contig 22824 bp, 21 predicted proteins | sample 1671201 | NCBI WGS metagenome assembly OOCW01 (sample SAMN06348132, study PRJEB24527) | human gut metagenome | biome: human gut; feature: ankylosing spondylitis patient; material: feces | host: Homo sapiens | place: China | collected 2015-10
CCGAAAACGCTGGAGGAAGTGATTGCACACTATAAAGGAGACTCACGGGTTGTGGATGCAAACCATGATGTTTTCGATTATGTGATGCTCAGAAAGGAGTTTACAGAGGATAAGCAAGGTAACCCCACCCCTGAAGGGCAGGGTTGATGTCGAATTACTGGCCTTTATTTTCCAGATTCTCCACCTGCGGCACGCCTGAAGTGGCAGAGGAGGAGAGCAGGCCAGTTTTGGCATAACCGAAAAGTTTCTCGCGGGTATCGGTGATATCCAGGTTACGCATGGTCAATTGACCAATACGATCATCTGGCGAGAACACCGAGTCGCCTTTTTCCATCGTCAGACGCTCTGGCTTGTAGGTCAGGTTCTCTGAGACGGTATTCAGGATTGAATAATCGTTCCCGCGGCGCAGCTCCAGAGTAACTTCACCAGTGATCTGGCTGGCAACCCAGCGTTGCAGAGAGTCCCGCAGCATCAGCGCCTGGGAGTCAAACCAACGTCCCTGGTACAGCAGACGGCCCAACTGACGACCATGCGCGTGATACTGCTCAATGGTGTCTTCGTTGTGAATACCGGTCAACAAACGTTCATACGCAATGTGCAGCAGTGCCATCCCAGGGGCTTCATAAATGCCGCGGCTTTTTGCTTCGATGATACGGTTTTCAATCTGGTCGCTCATGCCCAGGCCGTGACGACCGCCGATGCGGTTAGCTTCCAGCATCATTTCTACGTCGTCGCTAAAGGTTTTACCGTTCAGCGCCACCGGATGACCTTGCTCAAAGCGTACTGTGACTTCTTCTGCCGGGATTTTCACGCTCTCATCCCAAAACTTCACGCCCATAATTGGATTGACGATTTTGACGCTGGAGTTGAGGTATTCCAGATCCTTCGCTTCATGCGTTGCACCAAGCATGTTGGAGTCCGTGGAGTAGGCTTTTTCGACAGACATTTTGTAGTCGAAACCGCAGGCAATCATAAATTCAGACAGCTCATGACGGCCGCCCAGTTCATCAATAAAGTCAGTATCAAGCCACGGTTTGTAAATCTGCAGTTCAGCATTGGTCAGCAGACCGTAACGATAGAAACGTTCGATATCGTTTCCTTTATAGGTGCTACCGTCACCCCAGATATTCACGCCATCTTCTTTCATCGCAGCAACCAGCATGGTACCAGTCACGGCGCGGCCCAGCGGCGTCGTGTTGAAATAGGTCAGGCCGCCGGTGGTGTTATGAAATGCGCCACACTGAATAGCGGCAATACCTTCGGCCACCAGTTGTTTGCGGCAGTCGATCAGACGTGCGTTCTCCGCGCCGTATTCCATGGCACGACGAGGGATCGCATCATAATCCTCTTCGTCTGGCTGGCCCAGGTTTGCAGTATATGCATAAGGAACCGCTCCCTTTTGTCGCATCCACAGCAGTGCGGCACTGGTGTCCAGACCGCCGGAAAAAGCGATACCAATACGTTGACCTACCGGGAGATGCTTGAGAATCGTCGTCATAAAATAACACCCTGCTTAATTAACTGATGATGAGCCTGGATTTCCACTCTCACTGAATTTTTATGCAAAATAAATGAGTTTTCATTTAATCATCTTTTATCGGAGACAGGAAGAGTTTAGTGTGTTTTTTGTAAAATAATGCGCTTAAGGGAGAGCAGGAGAAGGCAAAAGTATTCAACAAATGAAAGTGAACCGGATATTCATTCACGTGATTAGCAATAAACGTTGACAAAATGTGGCATGGATCACTATAATGCCTGCAGATTTTACGTCCCGTCTCGGTACACCAAATCCCAGCAGTATTTGCATTTTTTACCCAAAACGAGTAGAATTTGCCACGTTTCAGGCGCGGGGTGGAGCAGCCTGGTAGCTCGTCGGGCTCATAACCCGAAGGTCGTCGGTTCAAATCCGGCCCCCGCAACCACTTTCCCTTAGAGTCCTTTTTCAAATATACTGTGAAGACTTCGGCCTTCGTAGTGGGATTTGAAAAAATCCTTCTGGAAAGTGCTCCAGACCGCAGTTGCGGTTATAGGGTTCAGTTATATAAAGCCCCGATTTATCGGGGTTTTTTGTTATCTGACTACAGAATAACTGGGCTTTAGGCCCTTTTTTTATGTCTTGGGGGTGGGCTTGTCCACATTAGAGCAAAAATTAACAGAGATGATTACTGCGCCAGTTGAGGCCCTGGGTTTTGAACTGGTTGGCATCGAATTTATTCGCGGTCGCACATCCACACTGCGCATCTATATTGATAGTGAAGATGGCATCAATGTTGATGATTGTGCTGATGTGAGCCACCAGGTAAGTGCTGTGCTGGATGTTGAAGATCCCATCACCGTTGCTTATAACCTGGAAGTCTCCTCACCGGGTCTCGATCGCCCACTGTTCACGGCTGAACACTACGCCCGTTTTGTCGGAGAAGAGGTGACTCTGGTTCTCCGTATGGCGGTACAAAACCGTCGTAAATGGCAGGGCGTTATCAAAGCGGTAGACGGTGAAATGATCACAGTTACCGTCGAAGGTAAAGATGAAGTGTTCGCGCTGAGTAATATCCAGAAGGCGAACCTGGTTCCCCACTTTTAATAGTCTGGATGAGGTGAAAAGCCCGCGATGAACAAAGAAATTTTGGCTGTAGTTGAAGCCGTATCCAATGAAAAGGCGCTACCTCGCGAGAAGATTTTCGAAGCATTGGAAAGCGCGCTGGCGACAGCAACAAAGAAAAAATATGAACAAGAGATCGACGTCCGCGTACAGATCGATCGCAAAAGCGGTGATTTTGACACCTTCCGTCGCTGGTTAGTTGTTGATGAAGTCACCCAGCCGACCAAGGAAATCACCCTTGAAGCCGCACGTTATGAAGATGAAAGCCTGAACCTGGGCGATTACGTTGAAGATCAGATTGAGTCTGTTACCTTTGACCGTATCACCACCCAGACGGCAAAACAGGTTATCGTGCAGAAAGTGCGTGAAGCCGAACGTGCGATGGTGGTTGATCAGTTCCGTGAACACGAAGGTGAAATCATCACCGGCGTGGTGAAAAAAGTAAACCGCGACAACATCTCTCTGGATCTGGGCAACAACGCTGAAGCCGTGATCCTGCGCGAAGATATGCTGCCGCGTGAAAACTTCCGTCCTGGCGACCGCGTTCGTGGCGTGCTCTATTCCGTTCGCCCGGAAGCGCGTGGCGCGCAACTGTTCGTCACCCGTTCCAAGCCGGAAATGCTGATCGAACTGTTCCGCATTGAAGTGCCGGAAATCGGCGAAGAAGTGATTGAAATTAAAGCAGCGGCTCGCGATCCGGGTTCTCGTGCGAAAATCGCGGTGAAAACCAACGATAAACGTATCGATCCGGTAGGTGCCTGTGTAGGTATGCGTGGCGCGCGTGTTCAGGCGGTTTCTACTGAACTGGGCGGCGAGCGTATCGATATCGTCCTGTGGGATGATAACCCGGCGCAGTTCGTGATTAACGCAATGGCACCGGCAGACGTTGCTTCTATCGTGGTGGATGAAGATAAACACACCATGGATATCGCCGTTGAAGCCGGTAACCTGGCGCAGGCGATTGGCCGTAACGGTCAGAACGTGCGTCTGGCTTCGCAGCTGAGCGGTTGGGAACTCAACGTGATGACCGTTGACGACCTGCAGGCTAAGCATCAGGCGGAAGCGCACGCAGCGATCGACACTTTCACCAAATATCTCGACATCGACGAAGACTTCGCGACTGTTCTGGTAGAAGAAGGCTTCTCGACGCTGGAAGAACTGGCCTATGTGCCGATGAAAGAGCTGTTGGAAATCGAAGGCCTTGATGAGCCGACCGTTGAAGCACTGCGCGAGCGTGCTAAAAATGCACTGGCCACCATTGCACAGGCCCAGGAAGAAAGCCTCGGTGATAACAAACCGGCTGACGATCTGCTGAACCTTGAAGGGATAGATCGTGATTTGGCATTCAAACTGGCCGCCCGTGGCGTTTGTACGCTGGAAGATCTCGCCGAACAGGGCATTGATGATCTGGCTGATATCGAAGGGTTGACCGACGAAAAAGCCGGAGCACTGATTATGGCTGCCCGTAATATTTGCTGGTTCGGTGACGAAGCGTAATAAACTGTAGCAGGAAGGAACAGCATGACAGATGTAACGATTAAAACGCTGGCCGCAGAGCGACAGACCTCCGTGGAACGCCTGGTACAGCAATTTGCTGATGCAGGTATCCGGAAGTCTGCTGACGACTCTGTGTCCGCACAAGAGAAACAGACTTTGATTGACCACCTGAATCAGAAAAATTCAGGCCCGGACAAATTGACGCTGCAACGTAAAACACGCAGCACCCTTAACATTCCTGGTACCGGTGGAAAAAGCAAATCGGTACAAATCGAAGTCCGCAAGAAACGCACCTTTGTGAAACGCGATCCGCAAGAGGCTGAACGCCTTGCAGCGGAAGAGCAAGCGCAGCGTGAAGCGGAAGAGCAAGCCCGTCGTGAGGCAGAAGAATCGGCTAAACGCGAGGCGCAACAAAAAGCTGAACGTGAGGCCGCAGAACAAGCGAAACGTGAAGCTGCGGAAAAAGACAAAGTGAGTAATCAACAAGACGATATGACTAAAAACGCCCAGGCTGAAAAAGCCCGCCGTGAGCAGGAAGCTGCAGAGCTCAAGCGTAAAGCCGAAGAAGAAGCGCGTCGTAAACTCGAAGAAGAAGCACGTCGCGTTGCTGAAGAAGCACGTCGTATGGCGGAAGAAAACAAATGGACTGATAACGCGGAACCGACTGAAGATTCCAGCGATTATCACGTCACTACTTCTCAACATGCTCGCCAGGCAGAAGACGAAAGCGATCGTGAAGTCGAAGGCGGCCGTGGCCGTGGTCGTAACGCGAAAGCTGCGCGTCCGAAGAAAGGCAACAAACACGCTGAATCAAAAGCTGATCGTGAAGAAGCACGCGCAGCAGTACGTGGCGGTAAGGGCGGAAAACGTAAAGGTTCTTCGCTGCAGCAAGGCTTCCAGAAGCCTGCTCAGGCCGTTAACCGTGACGTTGTGATCGGCGAAACTATCACCGTTGGCGAACTGGCGAACAAGATGGCGGTTAAAGGCTCTCAGGTCATCAAAGCGATGATGAAGCTGGGCGCAATGGCGACCATCAACCAGGTCATCGACCAGGAAACCGCACAGCTGGTTGCCGAAGAGATGGGCCACAAAGTTATCCTGCGTCGTGAAAACGAGCTGGAAGAAGCGGTAATGAGCGACCGTGACACGGGTGCAGCGGCTGAACCGCGCGCGCCGGTTGTGACCATCATGGGTCACGTTGACCACGGTAAAACCTCTCTGCTGGACTACATTCGTTCAACGAAAGTGGCCTCTGGCGAAGCGGGCGGCATTACCCAGCACATTGGTGCATACCACGTTGAAACTGAAAACGGCATGATCACCTTCCTGGACACCCCGGGGCACGCCGCGTTTACTTCAATGCGTGCTCGTGGTGCGCAGGCAACGGACATCGTAGTCCTGGTTGTTGCTGCCGACGACGGCGTAATGCCGCAGACCATCGAAGCAATCCAGCACGCGAAAGCGGCGCAGGTTCCGGTGGTCGTTGCAGTGAACAAGATCGATAAACCAGAAGCCGATCCGGATCGTGTTAAGAACGAACTCTCCCAGTACGGCATCCTGCCGGAAGAGTGGGGCGGTGAAAGCCAGTTCGTACATGTGTCTGCGAAAGCGGGTACTGGTATCGATGAGCTGCTGGACGCTATCCTGCTGCAGGCGGAAGTTCTGGAGCTGAAAGCGGTACGTAAAGGTATGGCGAGCGGTGCGGTTATCGAATCCTTCCTCGATAAAGGTCGTGGTCCGGTTGCTACCGTTCTGGTACGTGAAGGTACTCTGCACAAGGGCGATATCGTTCTGTGTGGCTTCGAATACGGTCGTGTTCGTGCGATGCGTAACGAACTGGGTCAGGAAGTGCTGGAAGCGGGTCCGTCCATTCCGGTGGAAATCCTCGGCCTGTCCGGCGTACCGGCTGCGGGTGATGAAGTTACCGTTGTACGTGACGAGAAGAAAGCGCGTGAAGTTGCACTCTATCGTCAGGGTAAATTCCGCGAAGTTAAACTGGCGCGTCAGCAGAAATCTAAACTCGAGAACATGTTCGCCAACATGACCGAAGGCGAAGTTCACGAAGTGAATATCGTCCTGAAGGCAGACGTACAGGGTTCTGTGGAAGCTATCTCCGACTCCTTGCTGAAACTGTCTACTGACGAAGTTAAAGTGAAGATCATCGGTTCTGGCGTAGGTGGTATCACCGAAACCGACGCTACCCTGGCTGCGGCGTCCAACGCCATCCTGGTTGGCTTCAACGTACGTGCTGATGCCTCTGCACGTAAAGTAATTGAAGCGGAAAGCCTGGATCTGCGTTACTACTCCGTCATCTATAACCTGATCGACGAAGTGAAAGCGGCAATGAGCGGTATGCTGTCTCCGGAACTGAAACAACAGATTATCGGTCTGGCGGAAGTTCGTGACGTGTTCAAATCACCGAAATTTGGTGCCATCGCAGGCTGTATGGTTACCGAAGGTGTGGTTAAACGTCACAACCCGATCCGCGTTCTGCGCGACAACGTGGTTATCTACGAAGGCGAGCTGGAGTCCCTGCGCCGCTTCAAAGATGACGTTAACGAAGTCCGTAACGGTATGGAATGTGGTATCGGCGTTAAGAACTACAACGATGTCCGCACTGGCGATGTGATCGAAGTATTCGAGATCATCGAAATCCAACGTACCATCGCTTAAGGTTTTTAGGGTTCCATGCGGGATAAGGCGTTTACGCTGCATCCGGCATGGATTGCCTGATGTGACGCTGGCGCGTCTTATCAGGTCAACGTGAACAGCCCTTCCACCTGAAATTAATTTTTAAAAAGGGGCTATGGCCCCTTTTTTGTCAGGAGAATTTATTATGGCGAAAGAATTTGGTCGCCCGCAGCGCGTAGCGCAGGAAATGCAAAAAGAGATCGCTCTCATCCTGCAGCGTGAAATTAAAGATCCTCGTCTGGGCATGATGACCACCGTTTCCGGTGTCGAAATGTCTCGCGACCTGGCGTATGCCAAAGTATATGTAACGTTCCTCAACGACAAAGATGAAGACGCGGTTAAAGCGGGCATCAAAGCGTTGCAAGAAGCTTCTGGTTTCATCCGCAGCCTGCTGGGGAAAGCGATGCGCCTGCGTATCGTGCCGGAACTGACCTTCTTCTACGACAACTCGCTGGTTGAAGGGATGCGTATGTCAAACCTGGTGACCAGCGTGGTCAAACATGACGAAGAACGTCGTGTTAACCCGGACGACAGCAAGGAGGACTAATGAGTCGTCCTCGTCGTCGCGGTCGCGACATTAACGGCGTTTTGTTGCTGGATAAACCTCAGGGTATGTCCAGCAACGATGCGCTGCAAAAAGTGAAACGGATTTATAACGCCAACCGTGCCGGGCATACCGGTGCGCTGGACCCGCTGGCGACCGGCATGTTGCCGATTTGCCTCGGGGAAGCGACGAAGTTTTCCCAGTATCTGCTGGACTCCGACAAACGCTATCGGGTGATTGCGCGTCTTGGACAGCGTACCGATACGTCTGACGCCGATGGACAAATCGTTGAAGAACGTCCGGTAACCTTTAGCGCAGAGCAACTGGCGGCGGCACTGGATACTTTCCGTGGCGATATCGAACAGATCCCTTCGATGTATTCAGCACTGAAATATCAGGGCAAAAAACTGTACGAATATGCGCGTCAGGGCATTGAAGTTCCGCGTGAAGCGCGTCCGATTACCGTTTATGAATTGCTGTTTATTCGCCATGAAGGCAATGAGCTGGAGCTGGAAATTCACTGCTCAAAAGGCACTTATATCCGCACCATCATTGATGACCTGGGTGAAAAACTCGGTTGTGGCGCGCATGTTATTTACCTGCGCCGTCTGGCGGTAAGTAAATATCCGGTTGAACGGATGGTGACCCTGGAGCACCTGCGTGAACTTGTTGAGCAAGCTGAACAGCAGGATATTCCAGCCGCGGAGTTACTTGATCCATTACTGATGCCAATGGACAGTCCAGCTTCGGACTATCCGGTGGTGAATCTTCCGTTAACGTCTTCTGTTTACTTCAAAAATGGTAACCCGGTTCGTACATCCGGTGCGCCGCTGGAAGGACTGGTTCGCGTTACAGAAGGTGAGAACGGCAAGTTTATCGGTATGGGCGAAATTGACGATGAAGGCCGCGTTGCGCCTCGTCGCCTGGTGGTTGAATACCCGGCGTAATGTTAACCGTCTTGCGATAACAGGTCGCTACGAGTAGAATACTGCCGCTTAACGTCGCGTAAATTGTTTAACACTTTGCGTAACGTACACTGGGATCGCTGAATTAGAGATCGGCGTCCTTTCATTCTATATACTTTGGAGTTTTAAAATGTCTCTAAGTACTGAAGCAACAGCTAAAATCGTTTCTGAGTTTGGTCGTGACGCAAACGACACCGGTTCTACCGAAGTTCAGGTAGCACTGCTGACTGCACAGATCAACCACCTGCAGGGCCACTTTGCAGAGCACAAAAAAGATCACCACAGCCGTCGTGGTCTGCTGCGCATGGTTTCTCAGCGTCGTAAACTGCTCGACTACCTGAAACGTAAAGACGTAGCACGTTACACCCAGCTCATCGAGCGCCTGGGTCTGCGTCGCTAATTCTTGCGAGTTTCAGAAAAGGGGGCCTGAGTGGCCCCTTTTTTCAAGCTGACGGCAGCAATTCACTGGAAACTAATGTATTGTTGCTATGAATGATCTTCCGTTGCAGAGGTTCGCGCGGCTAATGAGAGGCTTTACCCACATTGGGCTGGGTTAGGGTTGTCATTAGTCGCGAGGATGCGCAGAAGATCGGGTATTAACACCAGTGCCGTAAGGTACTGTCTAAGAAAGAGAAAGGATATTACATTGCTTAATCCGATCGTTCGTAAATTCCAGTACGGTCAACACACCGTGACTCTGGAAACCGGCATGATGGCTCGTCAGGCTACTGCCGCTGTTATGGTTAGCATGGATGACACCGCGGTATTTGTTACCGTTGTTGGCCAGAAAAAAGCCAAACCAGGTCAGGACTTCTTCCCACTGACCGTTAACTATCAGGAGCGTACCTACGCTGCTGGTCGTATCCCGGGTAGCTTCTTCCGTCGTGAAGGCCGCCCAAGCGAAGGCGAAACCCTGATCGCGCGTCTGATTGACCGCCCGATTCGCCCGCTGTTCCCGGAAGGCTTCGTCAACGAAGTTCAGGTTATCGCCACCGTGGTTTCTGTTAACCCGCAAGTTAACCCGGATATCGTCGCGATGATTGGTGCTTCCGCAGCGCTGTCTCTGTCTGGTATTCCGTTCAATGGCCCGATTGGTGCTGCCCGCGTAGGTTACATCAATGACCAGTACGTACTGAACCCGACTCAGGACGAGCTGAAAGAGAGCAAACTGGATCTGGTTGTTGCGGGTACTGAAGCCGCTGTACTGATGGTTGAATCTGAAGCTCAACTGCTGAGCGAAGACCAGATGCTGGGCGCAGTAGTGTTCGGTCATGAACAACAGCAGGTTGTTATTCAGAACATCAATGAACTGGTGAAAGAAGCCGGTAAACCGCGTTGGGACTGGCAGCCGGAGCCGGTAAACGAAGCGCTGAACGCGCGCGTTGCTGCACTGGCTGAAGCTCGTCTGAGCGATGCTTACCGCATCACCGACAAACAAGAGCGTTATGCGCAGGTTGATGTCATCAAATCTGAAACCATCGCGACGCTGCTTGCTGAAGATGAAACCCTGGACGAAAACGAACTGGGTGAAATTCTGCACGCTATCGAGAAAAACGTTGTTCGTAGCCGCGTACTGGCAGGCGTATCGATGGTCGTGAAAAAGATATGATTCGTGGTCTGGATGTGCGTACTGGCGTGCTGCCGCGTACTCACGGTTCTGCGCTGTTTACCCGTGGTGAAACTCAGGCGCTGGTTACCGCAACGCTGGGTACTGCACGTGACGCGCAGGTTCTTGATGAACTGATGGGCGAACGTACTGACACCTTCCTGTTCCACTACAACTTCCCTCCGTACTCCGTAGGCGAAACCGGCATGGTCGGTTCTCCGAAGCGTCGTGAAATTGGTCACGGTCGTCTGGCGAAGCGCGGCGTGCTGGCAGTCATGCCGGATATGGACAAATTCCCGTACACCGTACGTGTGGTGTCTGAAATCACCGAATCCAACGGTTCTTCTTCTATGGCTTCCGTGTGCGGCGCGTCTCTGGCGCTGATGGACGCAGGTGTGCCGATCAAAGCTGCTGTTGCGGGTATCGCAATGGGTCTGGTGAAAGAAGGCGACAACTACGTTGTACTGTCTGACATTTTGGGCGACGAAGATCACCTGGGCGATATGGACTTCAAAGTTGCGGGTTCCCGCGACGGTATTTCTGCATTGCAGATGGATATCAAAATTGAAGGTATCACCAAAGAGATCATGCAGGTTGCACTGAACCAGGCTAAAGGTGCGCGTCTGCATATCCTGGGCGTAATGGAACAGGCGATCAACGCGCCACGTGGCGATATCTCTGAGTTCGCACCGCGTATCCATACCATCAAGATCAACCCGGACAAGATCAAAGACGTTATCGGTAAAGGCGGCTCTGTTATCCGTGCCCTGACCGAAGAAACTGGCACCACCATCGAAATCGAAGATGACGGTACTGTGAAGATCGCAGCGACCGACGGCGAGAAAGCGAAACATGCTATTCGTCGTATCGAAGAGATCACTGCAGAAATCGAAGTGGGCCGCGTCTACAATGGTAAAGTGACCCGTATCGTTGACTTTGGCGCATTTGTTGCCATCGGCGGCGGTAAAGAAGGTCTGGTCCACATCTCTCAAATCGCTGACAAACGCGTTGAGAAAGTGACCGATTACCTGCAGATGGGTCAGGAAGTACCGGTGAAAGTTCTGGAAGTTGATCGCCAGGGCCGTATCCGTCTGAGCATTAAAGAAGCGACTGAGCAGTCTCAACCTGCTGCAGCACCGGAAGCTCCGGCTGCTGAACAGGGCGAGTAAGGTTGCCATTTGCCCTCCGCTGCGGCGGGGGGCTTTTAACCGGGCAGGACGCCTTGTTAGCAACCGGGAACAGGACGTTCATTCAACCGTGGTCTTCGGGAGTGGGAAATGAAGCCTTTTTTGCGCTGGTGTTTCGTTGCGACAGCACTTACGCTTGCAGGATGCAGTAATACTTCCTGGCGTAAAAGTGAAGTCCTCGCGGTACCATTGCAACCGACTTTACAGCAGGAAGTGATTCTGGCACGTATGGAACAAATCCTTGCCAGTCGGGCTTTAACCGATGACGAACGCGCACAGCTTTTATATGAGCGCGGAGTGTTGTATGATAGTCTCGGTCTGAGGGCATTAGCGCGTAACGATTTTTCGCAAGCGCTGGCAATCCGACCGGATATGCCTGAAGTATTCAATTACTTAGGCATATATTTAACGCAGGCAGGCAATTTTGATGCTGCCTATGAAGCGTTTGATTCTGTACTTGAGCTTGATCCAACTTACAACTACGCGCACTTGAATCGCGGGATCGCATTATATTACGGCGGTCGTGACAAGTTAGCGCAAGATGATCTGCTGGCGTTTTATCAAGACGATCCCAATGATCCTTTCCGTAGTCTGTGGCTTTATCTCGCCGAGCAGAAGCTCGATGAGAAGCAGGCTAAAGAAGTGTTGAAACAGCACTTCGAAAAATCGGATAAGGAACAGTGGGGATGGAACATTGTCGAGTTCTACCTGGGCAACATTAGCGAACAAACGTTAATGGAAAGGCTCAAGGCGGACGCAACGGATAACACCTCGCTCGCTGAGCATCTCAGTGAAACCAACTTCTATTTAGGTAAGTACTACCTAAGTCTGGGGGATTTGGACAGCGCCACGGCACTGTTCAAACTGGCGGTTGCCAACAACGTTCATAACTTTGTTGAGCACCGATACGCATTGTTGGAATTATCGCTCCTGGGCCAGGACCAAGATGACCTGGCAGAATCGGACCAGCAATAGCTGACGTACACATCAGCCCGTAATCTTTTTTGATTGCCATCACCTTAACGGGTGAGGGCGTTGTTGTTCGTTAATACACCTACTTTGAGCCGGTTCACACTTTTCAATGAAAATTGCTGATCAATTTCATGATGAGTTATGTAGACTGGCCGCCATTAATTTTGAGGCACACGTACTACATGGCTGAATTCGAAACCACTTTTGCAGATCTGGGCCTGAAGGCTCCTATCCTTGAAGCCCTTAACGATCTGGGTTACGAAAAACCATCTCCAATTCAGGCAGAGTGTATTCCACATCTGCTGAATGGCCGCGACGTTCTGGGTATGGCCCAGACGGGGAGCGGAAAAACTGCAGCATTCTCTTTACCTCTGCTGCAGAATCTTGATCCTGAGCTGAAAGCACCACAGATTCTGGTGCTGGCACCGACCCGCGAACTGGCGGTACAGGTTGCTGAAGCAATGACGGATTTCTCTAAACACATGCGCGGCGTAAACGTGGTTGCCCTGTACGGCGGCCAGCGTTATGACGTGCAATTACGCGCCCTGCGTCAGGGGCCGCAGATCGTTGTCGGTACTCCGGGCCGTCTGCTGGATCACCTGAAACGTGGCACTCTGGACCTTTCTAAACTGAGCGGTCTGGTTCTGGATGAAGCTGACGAAATGCTGCGCATGGGCTTCATCGAAGACGTTGAAACCATTATGGCGCAGATCCCGGAAGGTCATCAGACCGCTCTGTTCTCTGCAACCATGCCGGAAGCGATTCGTCGCATTACCCGCCGCTTTATGAAAGAGCCGCAGGAAGTGCGCATTCAGTCCAGCGTGACTACCCGTCCTGACATCAGCCAGAGCTACTGGACTGTTTGGGGTATGCGTAAAAACGAAGCACTGGTACGTTTCCTGGAAGCGGAAGATTTTGATGCGGCGATTATCTTCGTTCGTACCAAAAACGCGACTCTGGAAGTGGCTGAAGCTCTTGAGCGTAACGGCTACAACAGCGCCGCGCTGAACGGTGACATGAACCAGGCGCTGCGTGAGCAGACACTGGAACGACTGAAAGATGGTCGTCTGGACATCCTGATTGCGACCGACGTTGCGGCCCGTGGCCTGGACGTTGAGCGTATCAGCCTGGTAGTTAACTACGATATCCCGATGGATTCTGAGTCTTACGTTCACCGTATCGGTCGTACTGGTCGTGCGGGCCGTGCTGGCCGTGCGCTGCTGTTCGTTGAGAACCGTGAGCGTCGTCTGCTGCGTAACATTGAACGCACCATGAAGCTGACCATTCCGGAAGTTGAACTGCCGAACGCAGAACTGCTGGGCAAACGTCGTCTGGAAAAATTCGCCGCTAAAGTACAGCAGCAGCTGGAAAGCAGCGATCTGGATCAATACCGTGCACTGCTGAGCAAAATTCAGCCGACTGCAGAAGGTGAAGAGCTGGATCTCGAAACTCTGGCCGCCGCACTGCTGAAAATGGCACAGGGTGAACGTACTCTGATCGTACCGCCAGATGCGCCGATGCGTCCGAAACGTGAATTCCGTGACCGTGATGACCGTGGTCCGCGCGATCGTAACGACCGTGGCCCGCGTGGCGACCGTGAAGATCGTCCGCGTCGTGAACGTCGTGATGTTGGTGACATGCAGCTGTACCGCATTGAAGTGGGCCGCGATGATGGTGTTGAAGTTCGTCATATCGTTGGCGCGATTGCTAACGAAGGCGACATCAGCAGCCGTTACATTGGTAACATCAAGCTGTTTGCTTCTCACTCCACCATCGAACTGCCGAAAGGTATGCCGGGTGAAGTGCTGCAACACTTTACGCGCACTCGCATTCTCAACAAGCCGATGAACATGCAGTTACTGGGCGATGCACAGCCGCATACTGGCGGTGAGCGTCGTGGCGGTGGTCGTGGTTTCGGTGGCGAACGTCGTGAAGGCGGTCGTAACTTCAGCGGTGAACGCCGTGAAGGTGGTCGTGGTGATGGTCGTCGTTTTAGCGGCGAACGTCGTGAAGGCCGCGCTCCGCGTCGTGATGACTCTACCGGTCGTCGTCGTTTCGGTGGTGATGCGTAATCATCGCTAAACAGCGAACACAATCTGTAAAATAATATATACAGCCCCGATTTTTACCATCGGGGCTTTTTTTCTGTCTTTTGTACTCGTGTACTGGTACAGTGCAATGCATAACAACGCAGTCGCACTATTTTTCACTGGAGAGAAGCCCTCATGGCAACACTAACCACCACCCAAACGTCACCGTCGCTGCTTGGCGGCGTGGTGATTATCGGCGGCACCATTATTGGCGCAGGGATGTTTTCTCTGCCTGTGGTCATGTCCGGGGCGTGGTTCTTCTGGTCAATGGCGGCGCTGATCTTTACCTGGTTCTGTATGCTGCATTCCGGCTTGATGATTCTGGAAGCTAACCTGAATTACCGAATCGGTTCGAGTTTTGACACCATCACCAAAGATTTGCTGGGCAAAGGCTGGAACGTGGTCAACGGCATTTCCATTGCCTTTGTGCTCTATATCCTGACCTATGCCTATATTTCTGCCAGCGGTTCGATTCTGCATCACACCTTCGCAGAGATGTCACTAAACGTCCCGGCACGGGCGGCGGGTTTTGGTTTTGCATTGCTGGTAGCGTTTGTGGTGTGGTTGAGCACTAAAGCCGTCAGCCGCATGACGGCGATTGTGCTGGGGGCGAAAGTCATTACCTTCTTCCTCACCTTCGGTAGCCTACTGGGGCATGTGCAGCCTGCGACATTGTTCAACGTCGCCGAAAGCAATGCGTCTTATGCACCGTATCTGTTGATGACCCTGCCGTTCTGTCTGGCGTCGTTTGGTTATCACGGTAACGTGCCAAGCCTGATGAAGTATTACGGCAAAGATCCGAAAACCATCGTGAAATGCCTGGTGTACGGTACGCTGATGGCACTGGCGCTGTATACCATCTGGTTGCTGGCGACGATGGGCAACATCCCTCGTCCTGAGTTTATTGGCATTGCCGAGAAGGGTGGTAATATTGATGTGCTGGTACAGGCATTAAGCGGCGTGCTGAACAGCCGTAGCCTGGACCTTCTGCTGGTCGTGTTCTCAAACTTTGCGGTAGCGAGTTCGTTCCTTGGCGTAACGCTGGGTTTGTTTGACTATCTGGCAGATCTGTTTGGTTTCGACGACTCGGCTATGGGCCGTTTGAAAACAGCGTTGCTGACCTTTGCCCCGCCTGTTGTGGGTGGCCTGCTGTTTCCTAACGGATTCCTGTACGCCATTGGTTATGCTGGTTTAGCGGCTACCATCTGGGCGGCAATTGTTCCGGCGCTGTTAGCCCGCGCATCGCGTAAACGCTTTGGCAGCCCGAAATTCCGCGTCTGGGGTGGCAAGCCGATGATTGCGCTGATTCTGGTGTTTGGCGTTGGCAACGCACTGGTCCATATTTTATCGAGCTTTAATTTACTGCCGGTGTATCAGTAATCAGCGGTGCCTTATCCGACATTTCTGCTGCCTACACAATGCCTGATGCGCTTCGCTTATCAGGTCTACGTAGGACAGCGTTGCCAGCTCGGATAAGGCTTCCCGCGTTAAGACACACTATCCCAACAACTCTTCCTTAACATCCATCGCCAGTTCAAACGAATGCAGGCGTGCCTGGTGATCGAAAATCTGCCCGTTAACCATAATCTCATCGGCGTCGGTTTCGCGCAGGATCGACTGCAAGCCATGACGCACTTTCGCTTTATCACCTACCAACGACATACTCAGCGCCTGCTGCACGCCATACTGCTCAGACGGTGACCAGAACTGATCCATATTTTGAATCGGCGGCGGCAGTTGCCCGGTTTCGCCACGGCGCAGCTTCACAAAGGCTTGCTGCATTGAGGTAAACAGAAATTCAGCGTCGCGGTTGCTGTCGGCGGCGATAATATTGATGCACACCATCGCGTATGGTTTTTCCAGCCGTGCTGACGGTTTGAAGTTGCTGCGATAAAGATGCAGCGCCTGGAACAGCATATCCGGCGCGAAGTGTGAGGCAAACGCAAACGGCAGACCAAGCTGCGCCGCCAGTTGCGCGCTGTAAAGGCTGGAGCCTAACAACCACACGGGGATTTTCTCGCCATAGCCTGGTACCGGGCGCACATGCGGATTGGGATCGCGGGCGTCAAACCAGTCCACCAGCTCCGCCACATCGCGGGGGAAATTATCAATATCGCCGCTCATATGACGACGTAGCGCCATCATTGTCCGTTGGTCACTACCCGGAGCACGACCCAGCCCCAAATCGATTCGCCCCGGATAGAGCGTATTGAGCGTGCCGAACTGTTCGGCAATGACCAACGGTGAGTGGTTAGGCAACATCACGCCGCCAGACCCCAGATGCAGCGTGGTGGTATTCGCCGCCAGATAGCCGATCAATACCGACGTGGCAGCACTGGCAATGCCAGTCATATTGTGGTGTTCTGCCAGCCAGTAGCGATGATAGCCGCGCTTTTCAGCCAGACGGGCGAGATCGAGAGAGTGGGAGAATGCTTCTCGCGCTGAAGAACCTTCGGGAATGGGGGCCAGATCGAGTAGCGAAAACGCAATGGTTTTATCAGTCATAACAGCTCACTTTGTTACCGATTAATCTTTAATACTGCATTAAAGAGTAGTTAAAGTTGTTAACAAAGTGAGCTATTTACTTAGGCTTGCAGCTCCAGCCCGGCCAGCCGCCGCCAGTAGCCGTTACAATCGCTGTTTGCCGTCAACGGCAGTGGTGCAGCGCCATTTTCATTAGCGCGGAAGGCGTCGAGCATCGCGAAAGTGTCAGTACCCTGCGGTGACAGGCGGACCACATCAACCAGGCCCTGCATGGATGCCAGCTCGTTACCGAGGTTGTAAACGTAGCCGCTCATGGTCTGAATGCCATTGAGTACAAACACTTGTTGGTTTTCCTGCGACAGCACGTTGCGCCCGTTCGGATACTTAATGCAGCAGGTTTCACACTCATCTTTCGGGCGGTCTTCCGAACGCGCGGTAAAGCAGCGGGCGGAGTAGGCCAGCGGCAGATGACCGTAGCTCAGGACTTCCACTTCAAACTGGTTGCGAATGCCCAGCTCATCGCACTGATTAAGCAGATTCACCAGCCAGTCGCGGGAAAGCTCCACCGGCATACACCAGCGCATCATGCCCTGTTTGAGCAATATTTTCAGTGTCACCGCGTTGTAGCAGTTCAGCGCGTGCCCGGCGACGAACGGCAGTTTGCGTTCAGCGCACATATTCACCACGCCGAGATCGCTGGCTTCAATCAGAAACTCACCGTTCTCAACATAGCGTTTCAGTTCGCCCAGTTCAGATGATGCCTGCACCAGCGCCAGCGTGGAGAGCACAATCTGCTTACCACTTCCGGCGAGTGATTTTGCCATCTCCAGCCAGTCGCCAACTTTGGTTGCCCGACGCTTGCTGCATACCGCTTCACCAAGATAAATCACGTCGGCGCTGCTGGTGGCGGCCTGCTGATAAAATTCTTCCAGCGTCTCTTTTGGCCAGTACCACAGCACTGGCCCTAAGGAATATTTCATTGCTTTTCTCACTGCCATTTACGGTGATACGCGCCAAGGGTGGTCTGCGTGCCTTCGGACATCGACCCGAGCGTCTCCATCCACGCGCTTTGCGGTACGAAGTTTTGCGGATCGGCCTTACAACGGTCGATAGCCTGACGCCAGACTTTCGCCACCTGGCTGACATACGCCGGGCTACGCTGGCGGCCTTCAATTTTCACCGAAGCAATATTCGCCGCCATTAACTCCGGCAGCAGTTCCAGGGTATTGAGACTGGTTGGTTCTTCCAGCGCGTGATAGCGCTCGCCGTCCACCAGATAACGCCCTTTACACAGCGTCGGATAACCTGCGTTTTCGCCGTCCTGATAACGGTCGATCAGCACTTCGTTCAGGCGGGATTCCAGCCCCTGCGGCGTTTGCTGCCAGCGCACGAAGCGAGCCGGAGAACATGCACCGACGGTGTTGGGCGATTCACCCGTCAGATATGACGACAGATAGCAACGGCCTTCCGACATAATGCACAGGCTGCCGAAAGCAAAGACTTCCAGTGGTACAGGCGTGACCCGCGCCAGTTGTTTCACCTGATGAATCGACAACACGCGCGGCAGCACCACGCGTGCAACGTCAAAATGGCGATGATAAAAGTTAATCGCCTCTTCATTGGTCGCCGAAGCCTGCACTGACACATGACGCTCAATATGCGGGTAACGCTCGGCGGCGTACTCCAGCATGGCGAGGTCGGCGGGGATCAGCGCGTCGGCACCCAGCTGCGCCGCCATATCCACGGCGCGCTGCCAACGGGCGTAACCGTCCGGATGCGCAAAAGTGTTAATCGCGATGTGAAGTTTGCGGCGATGTTGATGGACAAAACTCACCGCTTCCTGCAATTTTTTCTCGGTAAAGTTAAGGCCGGCGAAGTGACGGGCATTAGTATCATCTTTTAGCCCGATATAAACAGCATCTGCGCCGTTTTCGATGGCCGCCTTAAGCGCCGGGAGATTTCCGGCAGGGCAGAGCAGCTCCATAATTTTTCCTGAAGGTTGCGCTATCAAAACGCAAAAATGTTAACGAACTGGGATTTTAGTTAACCTTGCTGCGACAATTTTTGATTTAAGGCAGTTAAAGTTGTATTGGTGGTAGCAGCAATTTCATATGGAATTGTTGATTTATACCGCTATGTTATTTTTCTAATATGGCAAAATAGGATGATTGTTGAAACAGGGAGTAAAACTCGTGTTGGATAAACTGCGTTCCCGTATTGTGCATTTGGGGCCATCTCTGTTGAGTGTACCGGTAAAACTGACGCCATTTGCGCTAAAACGCCAGGTTCTTGAGCAGGTCTTAAGCTGGCAATTCCGCCAGGCGCTGGATGATGGCGAGCTGGAGTTTCTTGAAGGCCGCTGGTTAAGTATTCATGTGCGTGATATTGACCTGCAATGGTTTACCTCGGTGGTGAATGGCAAACTGGTGGTCAGCCAGAACGCGCAAGCTGATGTGAGTTTTAGTGCCGACGCCAGCGATCTGCTGATGATTGCGGCGCGTAAACAAGATCCGGATACGCTCTTCTTCCAGCGTCGGCTGGTGATTGAAGGCGATACGGAGCTGGGGCTGTATGTGAAAAACCTGATGGACGCCATTGAACTGGAGCAAATGCCGAAAGCCTTACGCATGATGCTGCTGCAACTGGCGGATTTTGTTGAGGCGGGAATGAAAACCGCGCCTGAAACCAAACAGACATCGGTAGGTGAACCATGCTAATTCGAGTAGAAATTCCCATTGATGCGCCGGGTATTGATGCCCTGCTGCGTCGTTCATTCGAAAGTGATGCGGAAGCGAAGCTGGTTCACGATCTGCGTGAAGATGGCTTTCTGACGCTGGGGCTGGTGGCGACAGATGACGAAGGTCAGGTCATTGGCTATGTGGCATTTAGTCCGGTTGATGTGCAGGGCGAAGACCTGCAATGGGTCGGCATGGCACCGTTGGCGGTTGATGAAAAATACCGTGGACAGGGGCTGGCACGCCAACTGGTCTATGAAGGACTCGATTCGCTTAATGAGTTCGGCTATGCCGCAGTGGTGACGCTGGGCGATCCGGCGCTGTACAGTCGTTTCGGCTTTGAACTGGCGGCGCATCACGATCTGCGTTGCCGCTGGCCGGGCACTGAAAGCGCCTTCCAGGTACATCGTTTAGCGGATGACGCGCTGAATGGCGTTACCGGCCTGGTTGAGTATCACGAGCATTTCAATCGCTTTTAATCTTTGGGGTTTGCAGGCTGCTCAACAGTTCTGCAAACCCTGCGCCTTCCGCTACCAGACGCTCTTTTTGCCGTTTGGTCAGTTGCTTAACGCGATATTCCGCCCGTAGTGCCAGCGAACGATCGCCCACTGGCGCGGAAAACGCCAGCGTTAGTTCTCCTTTCCCGCGCAGTGCTTTCGCCCCTTTGCCGCTTTGGTGCTGCTGATAGCGGCGTTCGACATCTGTGGTGATCCCGGTATAAAGCTTATTGTCGGCGGTACGGATCAAGTAAAGAAACCAGGGTGTCATCGTCTGCGTCGCATGTTAAGGTCAGGCCCACAGTATAAAAGAGAACAGCAATGGAAACACTCATCACCATCAGCCGTTGGTTGGCAAAACAACATGTTGTCACCTGGTGTGTGCAGCAGGAAGGGGAATTGTGGTGCGCCAATGCCTTTTATCTTTTTGATGCGCAGAAAGTTGCCTTCTACATTTTGACGGAAGAAAAAACGCGCCACGCGCAGATGAGTGGGCCGCAGGCGGCAGTTGCTGGAACGGTAAACGGTCAGCCGAAAACGGTAGCGTTAATTCGCGGCGTGCAGTTTAAAGGTGAGATCCGCAGACTGGAAGGTGAGGAAAGCGACCTCGCACGCCAGGCGTACAATCGACGCTTTCCGGTTGCCAGAATGCTGTCGGCCCCGGTGTGGGAAATCCGGCTCGATGAAATCAAATTCACCGACAACACGCTGGGCTTTGGTAAAAAAATGATCTGGCTACGTAACTCAGGCACCGAGCAGGCGTAATGCCTCGCGGTTAAACGCTGGCAGATCGTCCGGTGTCCGGCTGGTAACCAGCTGATCTTTATCGACGACGACTTCCTGATCGTAAAATTCCGCGCCCGCGTTTTTAACATCAATAATGATCGGTTTAACTGCGGTCAGTTTGCGCCCCCGAATCACATCGGCGCTGATCAGCAACTGCGGACCGTGACAGATGGCGAAAACAGGTTTGCCGCTATTCACAAAATCACGGGTGAAAGTGACAAAACGGTTGTCGCCACGCAGATAATCCGGTGAATGGCCGCCCGGTAGCAGCAGGGCATCAAACTCCGCAGGCGTCACTTCATCGATGGATTTATCGATGGTCACGCTGGCTTCTCCTTTTTTGCCTTTCACCGTTTTACCCGCTTGTTTTTCAATGGTAATCACTTCGTGTCCGGCTTTACGGAACTCGTCTGCGGGTGAAGTAAATTCTGAATCCTCAAATTCATCAGTGATTAAAACGGCAATTTTCTTACTCATGCTTCCTCCGCGTTGTTGCATTGGATGAGGCGAATTTTCCACAATCGGGGATAATTACCTCATGGTCTATTAAGCCTGGTGCATGAGCCGTGGAGCGCAAGGCAGACAATTCTGTAAAGGAGCGAAGATGAGTCAGGTACTGATTACAGGCGCAACGGGGCTGGTGGGCGGTCACCTGCTGCGGATGTTGATTAACGAACCGAAAGTTAACGCCATAGCCGCGCCGACGCGACGTCCGTTGGGCGATATGCCCGGGGTGTTTAATCCCCATGATCCGCAACTGACCGACGCGCTGGCGCAGGTCACCGATCCCATCGACATTGTGTTTTGTTGTCTCGGCACCACGCGGCGAGAAGCGGGGAGCAAAGAGGCGTTTATTCATGCCGATTACACGCTGGTAGTGGATACCGCATTAACCGGGCGGCGACTGGGCGCGCAGCATATGCTGGTAGTCAGTGCTATGGGTGCCAATGCCCACTCGCCGTTTTTCTATAACCGCGTCAAGGGGGAGATGGAAGAAGCATTAATCGCCCAGAACTGGCCGAAATTGACCATTGCTCGCCCTTCGATGTTGCTGGGCGATCGTAGCAAACAGCGGATGAACGAAACGCTTTTTGCGCCGCTGTTCCGTTTGTTACCGGGTAACTGGAAATCCATTGATGCGAGAGACGTGGCGCGGGTCATGCTGGCAGAGGCGATGCGGCCTGAGCATGAAGGTGTGACGATTTTAAGCTCTTCAGAATTACGCAAAAGAGCTGAATAATTATTCCCAAGAATTGATAGTGAGCGTAATATTCACGCGCTCAATTATCATAACTTATTCCTGGGGAATGCTATGACTGGTCAGTCTTCATCTCAGGCGGCAACGCCCATTCAGTGGTGGAAACCCGCGCTTTTCTTTCTCGTTGTCATTGCCGGTCTCTGGTATGTGAAATGGCAACCTTACTACGGCAAAGCGTTTACTGCTGCCGAAACCCACAGTATCGGTAAATCTATCCTTGCGCAGGCGGATGCTAATCCGTGGCAGGCGGCGTTGGATTACGCGATGATCTATTTCCTCGCGGTATGGAAAGCGGCGGTGCTGGGCGTACTGCTCGGGTCGTTGATTCAGGTGCTGATCCCGCGTGACTGGTTGCTGCGTACGCTTGGGCAATCGCGCTTTCGCGGCACGCTGCTGGGAACGCTGTTTTCGCTGCCGGGCATGATGTGTACCTGCTGTGCGGCTCCGGTCGCGGCGGGAATGCGTCGCCAACAGGTATCGATGGGCGGGGCGCTGGCATTCTGGATGGGCAATCCGGTGTTAAACCCGGCGACGCTGGTGTTTATGGGCTTTGTCCTCGGCTGGGGGTTTGCGGCGATTCGTCTGGTCGCGGGGCTGGTGATGGTGTTGCTGATTGCGACGCTGGTGCAAAAATGGGTGCGTGAAACACCGCAAACGCAGGCACCGGTCGAAATTGACATACCGGAAGCGCAGGGCGGATTTTTTAGCCGCTGGGGCAGGGCGCTATGGACGCTTTTCTGGAGTACGATCCCGGTTTATATCCTTGCCGTACTCGTGTTGGGTGCCGCTCGCGTCTGGTTATTCCCCCATGCTGATGGTGCTGTCGATAACAGCCTGATGTGGGTGGTGGCGATGGCGGTGGCAGGATGCTTGTTTGTCATTCCCACGGCAGCAGAAATTCCGATTGTACAAA
>OOCW01000995.1_pt1 | contig 22804 bp, 22 predicted proteins | sample 1671201 | NCBI WGS metagenome assembly OOCW01 (sample SAMN06348132, study PRJEB24527) | human gut metagenome | biome: human gut; feature: ankylosing spondylitis patient; material: feces | host: Homo sapiens | place: China | collected 2015-10
ATTTCATCAGAATCATTGTTAATTAAAGCCTCCATTTGCTCTTCTGAAACTTGTGTACCTAAAGATTTCCTTAAGAATTCCTCATTTATTACATTATTCATAACCACATTTAATAAACCTAATAATATTGCTACTATGCAAAGCACTTTAAATCCCTTGCTTTTATGCATCTTATAAAATTCAGCCCTTAACATTCTAAACACTTACTTCACCTCCAACTCTGTCCATAAAATACTCTTCCAGCTTTTCTCCTTTTATATCTATCTTTTCAACTACTACGCCACCTTTAGATAATTGCATATTAATAGCTCCTGTTTCATTTAAATGTGAAAATATTTTTATCTTATTATTTTCTAAAACTTCATAATCAGTTATACCAAATTGGCGTTCTAAAAGGATTACTGCCTTTTTTGCATCATCTACTTTTAAATCTATATATTGTCTACATTTCTGCGATAACTCTGATGATGATATTTCTTCCATAAGCTTTCCATTAGATATTATTCCATAAGTGGTAGCCATTTCTGAAAGTTCACCTAATATATGACTTGATATTAATATTGTTATATCTTTTTCTTTATTTATCTTTTTTAATAATTCTCTTATTTCAATTATTCCCATTGGATCAAGTCCATTTATTGGTTCATCAAGAATTAAAAGCTTAGGATTTCCAAGTAGTGCATTGGCAATTCCAAGCCTCTGTCTCATACCTAGTGAAAAGTCTTTTACCTTCTTTTTACCTGTATCCTTTAATCCAACTAAATTTAAAACCTCATCAATACATTCCTTTCCTGGTATATTCCTTACTAATCTAGATACTTCAAGATTTTCTCTAGCTGTCATATTTTTGTAAAATGCTGGGCTTTCTATTAAGCTACCTATAAATTCTCTCCCCTTATTTAAAGCTTCTTCTCCACTTCCACCAAAAAGCTCTATTTCTCCAGAAGTCCTATGAGCAAGTCCTGTAATCATTCTTATTAAAGTAGTCTTACCAGCTCCATTTTGTCCGATAAATCCATATATATCACCTTTTCTTATGGTCATACTAACATTATCAACAGCCATTTGATCTTTATATTTCTTACAAAGATTATAAGTTTTAAGTACTGCTTCCTTCACCTTAATTTTCCTCCCTGTCCTTTTATATATTTACATTCTATCTAGATACCTATAAGATACCTTAAAGAAAATATTAAGAAAGTATTAAGATTAAAAAATGTAAAATGTAAAATGAAAAATTAAAAATTAATGTTAAATAAAAAATTCAGCCCTAAAGCTGAATTTTTTCACTAATTTTTCATTTTTAATTTTTCATTCTCTAATAGTTATCATATTTTTTTATGTTTTTACTAAATGACTGCAATATATATAATATTACAACAGCCATACCAAATCCTATAAATAGTATTTTAATACTTGTAAATTCTGAAATAACACCTACTATACATGATACAACTGGTGTTGCACATAATGCTCCTGCATTAAATATAGAAGCAACCCTTGGTAAATATTCTCCCGGAACACTCTTAAGCATTATTATTTGTAGTGGAAAATTTAAAAATAATGCTCCAACTCCTAATACAAACATATCTATAGATAATGCAACATACATAGCTAACTGTGGTAAAGTTCCTAATAAAGATAGTATGCAATATGATATTCCTACAATAATTCCACCTAATATAAACATTTTTTTATTTCCTATTTTCTCTTTTATCTTAGGTGCCAAAATTGTTGAACAAGTCATTCCTATTAATATTGCTATACTCATTACTGACATAGCACTACTTCCTGAGTTTAAAACATTTTTTACATAAGGAGCCTGCATTGAATTAAATGGTACAAGTAATGCATTTACTACAGCTGCAAATATTACTATATTTAATATTAATCCATCTTTTTTTACATAACTAAAACCTTCTTTTAAATCAATAAAATAACTTTTAACTGTTAATTTTTCATTGACAACAAGCTTGTCTTTTAATTTTATTGCCATGATTTTTTTATCAGTAATATACTTACAAACAACTCCACTTACCATACCAAATATTATGTTAGGTATACCATTAATAGCATATAATGTTGCCACTAATAATGTAGAGCCTGTAATTTGATAAACAAGCAATGAAAAAGCAATTGTATCTATTCCGTCCCCAAATCTTGATACTATATTAGCAAAGGTATTAAGTAAAAAGTTTTTTTCATTTAACAATTGCTTATATCATGAATTTTTATCTTCTTTTACCACTTCTTTAACTTCCATGATACTCCCCCCCTATATTTATACTTACTTTATAATTTTACCATAATATTACTTATATTCACATTTTTGTTTGTTGCAAAAAAAGAATTCAGATAAAAAACTGAATTCTTTTTATATATTATTCTTTTAATTTAAAACCTATTCCCCATACTGTTTGTATATATTCGTTTTCCTTATCTGCTTTATTTAGCTTAGATCTTAGATTACTTATGTGTACATTAACAGTATTATCATCTCCCATAAATTCATATTGCCATACAGATTCAAAAAGATTAGCTCTTGTAAATACCTTATGGGGATTTTTCATAAGAAGCTCTAAAATTGAAAATTCTCTTGCTGTTAATATAACTTCTTGCTTATCTACATACACCTGTCTACTTTCTGTGTCAATAATAAGATTCTTATGCTCTATTTTATTATTTTCACCAGTTAAATTAGAAAATCTTTTATATCTTCTTAATTGTGCTTCTACTCTTGCAATAACTTCATTTATATCAAAAGGCTTTGAGATAAAATCATCAGCACCTATCTTTAAGACATTTATTTTATCTTCTTGTGCACTTTTAGCTGAAATAACTATTATGGGTATGATACTGCTTTTTCTTATTTCATCAATTAAATCCTCACCTTTTATTCCTGGAAGCATCAAATCTAAAAGTAACAAATCAAATTTTCCTTGTTCCAAGCACATCTTAGCCTCACTACCTGAATATGCTGCTTTTACTTCATAACCATTTTGTTCTAATATGTTGCATAATAGACCATTAATATCCCAGTCATCTTCTACCACTAAAATTTTATTCATATTTTATCTACCTCTCAATTAATAATTTTATATATTAAAAGCAACACTCTTTATAAATAATAACCTATTCTTCAAGCTTTTTAATCATATCTCTAAGTTCTGCAGCTCTTTCAAACTGAAGATTCTTAGCGGCATCCTTCATTTCAGCAGTATATTCCTTTATTAATTTAGCCTTTTCTTTTTCAGATAATCCTGTGCTATCAACTTCATAAGCTTCAGCTTCTTCTGCAACCATTATATTTCCAATGACATCTCTTACATCCTTTTTAATTGTCTTAGGTACTATGCCATGCTCCTTATTATAATCCATTTGAATCTTTCTTCTTCTTTCTGTTTCTTTAATGGCTCTATCCATAGAACCTGTTATTGTATCAGCATACATAACAACCTTGCTTTCAGCATTTCTAGCTGCTCTACCGATTGTTTGTATCATAGAAGTTTCTGATCTTAAGAATCCTTCCTTATCAGCATCTAAAATTGCTACTAAAGCAACTTCCGGTATATCAAGACCTTCTCTTAAAAGGTTAATTCCCACTAGTACATCATATTTTCCAAGTCTTAAATCTCTTATGATTTCCATTCTCTCAATGGTATCTATATCTGAATGCATATATGTTGTCTTCACACCAAGATCAGTAAGATACTTAGTTAAATCCTCTGCCATTTTTTTAGTTAATGTAGTAACTAACGTTCTAAACCCTCTCTTTGTAGTTTCTAAAATACTTCCATATAAATCATCAATTTGCCCCTTTACAGGTCTTATTTCTATTTCAGGATCTATAAGTCCAGTTGGACGTATTATTTGCTCTGCTATATTAGTAGAATGATCTACTTCATATTGGCCTGGTGTAGCAGAAACAAAAACAACTTGATTTATCTTATCTTCAAATTCTTTAAACTGTAATGGTCTATTATCATAAGCTGATGGAAGTCTAAATCCGTACTCTACTAAATTATCTTTTCTTGATTTATCTCCAGCATACATTGCCCTAACTTGTGGTAACGTAACGTGACTTTCATCAATAAACATTAAATAATCATCTGGGAAATAATCTAATAATGTTTGTGGTGGCGTTCCTGGTGCTCTTCCATCAAGAATTCTAGAATAATTTTCTATACCACTACAATATCCCATTTCCTTTATCATTTCTATATCATAGTTTGTTCTTTGTCTCAATCTTTGAGCCTCCACAAGTTTATCTTGTGATGTAAGTTCTTTTAATCTTTCCTCTAATTCATATTCTATTACATTAATTGCTTTATCTATTGTTTCTTGTGAAGCAGCAAAGTGAGATGCTGGAGTTATTGATACATGCTTTCTATCTCCAATTATCTTTCCTGTTAACACATCAAATTCTCTTATTCTATCAATTTCATCACCAAAGAATTCTATTCTTATTCCATTATTAGATGATGATGATGGAACTATATCTAAAGAATCACCTCTTACTCTAAATGTACCTCTTGAAAAATCTATATCATTTCTTTCATATTGAATGTCTATAAGTTTTCTTATAATTTCATCCCTATCTTTTTCCATTCCTGGTCTTAAAGATATTGTAAGCTTTTTATATTCTTCTGGATTACCTAACCCATATATACAAGAAACTGATGCAACAATAATTACATCTCTTCTTTCTAATAACGCTGATGTAGCAGCATGTCTAAGCTTATCTATTTCATCATTTATAGATGCATCTTTTTCTATAAATGTATCAGTAGAAGCCACATAAGCTTCTGGTTGATAGTAATCATAATAGGATACAAAATATTCAACTATATTGTCTGGAAAGAATTCTTTAAATTCAGAACATAATTGAGCTGCTAAAGTTTTATTATGTGCTAGTACTATGGTTGGTTTTTGAACCTTTTCTATAATATTTGCCATGGTATAAGTCTTTCCTGAACCAGTAACCCCTAATAAGGTTTGAAATTCTTGCCCCTCTTCTATACCCTGTGCCAATGAATCAATGGCCTTTGGCTGATCTCCCATGGGTTTAAATTTTGAATGTATCTTAAATTTATTCATTTCATTATCAACTCCGTCATAATTATTACTATATCTCTATTCTACTTATTATTAACATTTTGTACAATTTATTAACATTTAAATATTAATTATAACTATTTACTATTTAGCCCTTAACATGTCTTACAAAATAATTAATATATCAATTTAAGCTATAAAAAAGTAGTAATTGCAAATGCAATTACTACTTTTTACTTTTTAATTCCTCTAATATTCTTTTAAATTCATCGCTACTTATATCAATTCTACTTTCATTCTTTACCATACGAGGAACTAGTAATACTCCCAATCTTCTATTACCTGGTTGTAATATATAATCATTTATCTTACCATGCTGGCTTTTTATTTTAATAGGCAGCATAACAGTAGATTCTTTAACAGCTTTTAAGATATCTACTTCCGAAGTTACAGGTTCACCATTTATGGCTAAAATCTTATCTCCCCTTCTAATTCCAGCTTCGAAAGCAACAGAATTAGGTGCTACTTCAAGTATTGATATACCATTTTCATCGCTTACATATAAGTATTCTCCACGTTTTTCTCGCATTCTTTCAAACTTAATTAATAACTCATGTGCTAATGGCATATAAACTAATGCTAAGATTTCTCCTATTAATCCAATACTACATAATTGTGAAACTATAAGTAATGATACTCCATATAAAAATATTCCTATGCCAGCACCTATAACTTTTTCCTTCTTTCTTTTAGTAAAAGTAACAGAATTATAGCCTATTACACCATAAAAAGGAACAAATGTTAAAGATGCTGCAGCTAACATTGTCATTAAATTTGAATCTTTAATAATAGGCCACCAATTATATGCTGGTGCTGAAATTATTCCTGTTCCTGAAGAATCTCCACTAATCATTATCATTACAGCTACAGGTATAGTCCAATATCTATTAAATGAAAACCCTCCAATTATTTTGTTGTCCCTATTACTAAATACTGGAATAGAACCTCTATTACCATCTACCATGACAATAATTCCTTCAATCATATGTAGCACAGCTATAAAGCTAGTTAATGAAAGTATATTTACATTAATATATGACTGCTTTCCAATACTATTTAATATTATATTTAATATCATACTAACTACTCCAAGCACTGCTCCAGAATAAGCAAAACATACAAGCTTTGGTCTTATTATCAATAATAGTATTGATGTTATAAAAACAAATTCTATACCTGAGTTATTACCAAAGCTAACGCCTAATATGGCTAGTATAATACTTCCCATTGTACCTGCTAATATGCCTATTACAAGTTGTGATAATGTTAACTCCAAAGGAGTGTCAATTACTTCTCCAATGGTCATTTGTTGTATCATTGAAGTTCTTTTATTTTTTAAATAAAATATTACGCCAAATACTATAAGCATTAGTAAATATGTTGGTTCAATTATTGCTTCTGCTACAGTTCTCAGACTATATATTATCAGCTCCATTTGTAGCCTCCTAAGTTACTATTTTTCTCTTATTACCTCTAATGCCTTTTGGAATTGTGTATCAATATCCCTACTATAATCTTGACTTAACACTTCTTCGCTTAATTCTACAGTAATATCTGGCTCTATACCCTTACCATGAATATTTTCCCCATTAGGACAATAATACTTTGATGTTGTTACTTTAATAGCTCCAGTATCTCCATCACTTTCCACAAAAGGAATAAGTTGCTGAACTATACCTTTTCCAAATGTTGTAGTTCCTATAACTGTTGCCACATTATTATCCTTTAATGCACCAGTAACAACTTCTGATGCACTGGCACTGCCTCCATCTACTAATACTACTAATGGCATACCAATTGCATCTCCACCTTGCGATAAGGAAACCTGCTTATTATCATATTTATCTATGGTATAAGTAATCATCTCACCTTCTGGAATAAAGTTAGATGCTATCTCAACACATTTATCTAAATATCCTCCTGGATTTCCTCTAAGGTCTAATATTAATCTTTCCATTCCACTTTCTTTTAATTCATTAAGCTTTTCTGTAAACTTAACACTTACATCTTCATCGCTAAATGTAGTAATTTGAATATATCCAATATTATCTTCTAATATTTCACCTTTTACTGATTCACTTTGAATTTCTTCTCGTACTACATCAAATTGTAGTGTCTCCTGGCCTCTTTTAACAATTAACTTTACTGAAACTCCTTCTTCTCCTCTAACTCTTGATACTACTTCTTCACTATTAGCATCAGTAACCTCATAATCATCAACTTGTAAGATTACATCTCCTGCCTTTATTCCAGCCCTCTCTGCCGGTGAACCTTCAATTGGTGCTATTATTACTACTTTTTCATCTCTTACACCAATTTGAGCTCCTATTCCATAGAAGTTATTATTTGATTCTACGAAATCAACATACTCCTCTGAATTCATGTAAACAGTATATGGATCACCTAATGCAGATGCCATTCCTTTCATAGCACCTTCTAAAAGTACAGTATCATCTATATCTCCATCATATTTTGCCATAAGCAAACTTCTAAGCTCAAATAGGTCACTATATTTATCTGAGTCACTTATTTTTCCTAAGTCCTCAACAGCTTTTTCAGGAACTCCAGTCAAAATAAATCCTTTGGTTGCTGCAATATTACCTCCATAAAACATTCCAATTCCTGTTCCTATAAATAATACAGCTATGGCAGCAATCTTTAACCATTTAAATTTATCTTTCCTACCTTCTTTTTCCTCTCTGCTATAATTCTCCATTCCTCTACTTCCTTTCAATTTATGTTAAATAGCTTTATGATTTTTATTTCTATATCTTAAATAATAATATTAATTTAAATAAATGTTAAGCTTCTTTTTTATTTATCTATATATTTTTTTGCTTTTTTTAACGAAAATAAGGAGCCGTAAATACCTTACAGCTCCTTATTAATTAATTTATTTATAAGCACTTATTTTTTATACAACTAAGAACTTTCTTAGTGCAGCTATACTTCCAATGGCTCCAACTACTATTCCACCTAATAGGAATCCTCCTAATAATGTTGTTAATACAAATGATACTGGAACTAAGTTAGCTATTAAAAGATTACTTGCTATAAATCCAAATACTCCTCTATATATAAAGTACAGTATTGCCGTTGCAAGTAATGAACCAACAGCTCCAATTATCATACCTTCAATAACAAAAGGCCATCTTATAAACCAGTCTGTTGCCCCAACAAACTTCATTATTCCTACTTCTCTTCTTCTTGAATATACCGCTAGTTTAATTGTATTCATTATTAAGAATATTGATACTCCTATAAATACAAAGAATAATACTACACCTAATATTTGTACAAAATCAACTACGTTGCTTATTTTCTCTATTAATTCTTGTTGATTAGTTATAGATTCAACACCTGTCATATCTTCTACAGCTTTACTTACATCACCTGCATATGACGCATCCTCTAAAGTAACTATATATGAACTTGCTAGCGGGTTATTTTCAAGACTATATCCTTCAAGCATACCGCTATTTCCTTCTAAATCTTTCTTAAGCTTTGTAAAGGCTTCATCTTTTGATTCATAAGTAACTGCCTTTACCCCTTCTTGCTCTGCTAATTTAATTTCTACTTCCCTTTGATTTACAAGTTTTATGTCATCTTGTAAGTAAACTTTTATTTCAATTTTATCAGCTACATCTTCTATAGTTTTATTAAAATTTAAACCAACTAATGTAAATGTACCTAATACAAAAAATGTTACTAGTACAGTTAACATGGCAGCAAAACTAACTGTTATATTACGTTTTATACTTTTCAGGGCATCTACTATAAAATAATTTATTGTATTAATTTTCATTTTCGTACATCCCCCTTCTATCATCTCTTACTATAGATCCTTTTTCTATAGCTATAACTCTCTTCTTCATACTATCAACTATATCCTTAGCATGAGTAGCCATAACTATTGTTGTACCAGATCTATTTATATCTTCTAATAATTCCATAATTTCTTTTGCTGTATCTGGATCTAAGTTACCTGTAGGTTCATCGGCTATAAGCACAGATGGATTGTTTACTATGGCTCTAGCCAGTGATACTCTCTGTTGCTCTCCCCCTGATAATTCATTTGGGAACATTTTGTATTTATGAGATAGTCCAACAAGAGATAACACCATTGGTACTCTCTTTCTTATTTCCTTTTGAGAAGCTTCCACAACTCTCATGGCAAAGGCAACATTTTCATAAACATTTAATGTTGGTATAAGTCTGAAATCTTGAAATACCATACCTATCTTTCTTCTGTAATATGGTATTTGACTTCTCTTTATTTCTGATAAATTTTTATCTGCAACAGTTATACTTCCCATTGTAGGTTCAATTTCTTTTAATAACATTTTTATAAAAGTTGACTTTCCTGATCCTGAAGGTCCAACTAAGAATACAAAATCACCTGAATCTATTTTAACACTTACATCTGATAACGCTTTTACATTGTTGTTATATATCTTGGATACATTATTAAATTCTATCATTAAAACACCTCTTATCCTTCTTTCTCCAAAACTCTAAATTGATTATATCACATAAAACCTTATTGACCAACAATGTACCTAATTATTTAAGATTATCCAATTTTTAGTAATCGTTGTTAAATCCTAATCCTAACACTTCTTTAGAGTCATTTACTGTAATAAATGCTTCTGGATTATTTTCCTTAATAAAGCTTTTTAATGTAATGAATTGATTGCTGCTAAGGACTGTATAAACAATCTTTACTTCACTATCAGTATATCCACCTTTTCCATTTAATACTGTACATCCTCTATTTATATCTTTATTAATAAAGTTAACTACCATTTCAGCTTTGCTGGTAATTATAAATACTTGCTTACATGTATTAAACCCATCAATAAACTTATCAATAAGAAGTCCTATTAATATTAAACTAAAGAAACCAAATAACCCCTTATCTATACCAAAAACATTAATTGCTAGAAGGCATATAATTGAGTCATTTAATAATAATGATGTACCCACACCTAAAGATGTAAATTTACTTATTATAGCTGCTAATATACTAGTTCCTCCTGTTGATGCACCTTGATGGAATACTATTGCTGATCCCATTGCTAAAAGTGCTGAGCCAAAAAAGCTTGCTAAAAACATATTATCTGTTAATATTCCTGGACTAAATACTCTTTCAATTATCTCCATTACTACAGAAAGCATTACAGTGGCATATATACTCTTTCCACCAAATCCTTTTCCTAAAACAACAAAAGCTAGAATAAATAGAATAATATTTAATATGAAGACCATTATACTTATATTCCAACCAGTAACTCCATTAATTACAAGAGCTATACCTGAAACTCCACCAGCTGCTATATCATTGGGAAAGAAGAAGTATTCAAGTGCAATGGCTGTTAATACTATTCCTAATGTTGTTAATGCATATTCTTTTATTTTTTTCATTTGTACCACCCCATCCTTTAATTATTCTCCATTAATTTCTTTAAAGCCTTCTCCCATAACTTCAGCTACTTCACTGACAGTTATAAAGGCATTATTATCTATTTGGCTAATATATCTCTTAAGCTTAATAAATTCACTTCTGCCTATAACAGTATAAAGTATAGTAGTTTGCTTTTCAGTAAATCCTCCTATACCATTAATAAATGTACAACCTCTTCCTAAATCATTTAAAATAAATTCACTTATTTTTTTACTTTCTTTGCTTATTATTGTAACTTCATTACAAATATTAAAACCAGCAATAGCTTTATCTATTGCAAAGCCACTTATTATTACCGCTAATACCGCATATAGTCCTTTTTGAACTCCAAATGTCATTGCTCCTGCTAGTGTAACTATAAAATCTACTATCAGCAGTGACTTTCCTATGTTAAAGTGGAAAAACTTATGTAGTATCTTTGCCAAAATATCAGTTCCACCAGTAGATGCATTGCAATTAAAAACAATTGCTAAGCCTAATGCTGAAATTATTGTTCCTAAAATAGTTGCAAGCATAAGGTCATTTGTAGCTTTATAAGGGAATACCTTTTCTAATAACCACATTATCCCTGACAAAGTAAGACTGGCATAAATGCTCTTGCCACCAAATTTGCTACCTATTACAAGAAAGGCAACTATATACAAAATACAATCCATCATTAAAACCAATAGACCTATAGGTATACCTGGGACAAAATTATTAATTATTATTGCTATACCGCTTACCCCTCCTGCAGCAATATTATTAGGTTGAAAAAAGTATACTACCGATATTGCTACGAGAAACACACCAAAAGTTATTAACATAAAATCTCTTAAATTACCTTTATTCATAATATACTCCTATTATTTAAATTACTATAATTATGTTTCCTCTTTTACCTCTTTTTATGCCATTTACATTGAATATTATTCCAATGCAAAATTATATCATAAACATTTATAAAAACTAGATTATGAAATACGAATTATGAAATTGTAATTAAAATCCTGGTTTCACTTATAAATCTAATCTTAAATTTATCCATTTAATTATAAAAAGATGATGAATCAAGAATATTTCATTTTGATTCATCATCTGTATTAATAAAATTTTTAACTATCTTTTTAATTCAATAGCTTTTTTAGCCTTTTCAACAACGTTTGTAGCTGTTAATCCATAGTACTCTAATAATTCATCTGGCTTTCCACTTTGACCAAATTGATCATTAACACCAACCTTAACTACTGGCACTGGGCAAACTTCTCCTAAAACTTCTGATACTGCTGAACCTAAACCACCAATTACGCTGTGCTCTTCAACTGTTACAATTGCTCCAGTTTCCTTAGCAGCTTTTACTAAAATATCTGAATCTATTGGTTTTAATGTATGGATATTGATAACTCTTACAGAAATACCTTGTGATGCTAAGATTTCTTTAGCTTCTAAAGCAACATCTACCATTATTCCTGTAGCTACTATTGTTAAATCTGTACCTTCATTTAAAAGTACACCTTTACCAAGTTCAAATTTATATGTGCTTTCATCGTTAACAACATTAACAGGCGATCTACCTAATCTTACATAGCAAGGACCATTATATTCTGCTATTGCTTCTATAACAGCTTTTGTTTCTACTGCATCAGATGGTGAAATAACAACCATATTTGGTATTGCTCTCATTAATGCTAAGTCTTCCACAGTTTGATGTGATGCACCATCTTCTCCAACTGTTATACCAGCATGAGTAGCACATACTTTTACGTTTAATCTTGGATAACAAATTGAATTTCTTATTTGTTCAAATGCTCTTCCTGCAGCAAACATAGCAAATGTACTTACAAAAGGAACCTTTCCACAAGTAGCAAGTCCTGCAGCCACTGATACCATATTTGCTTCTGCAATTCCCATATTGAAGAATCTTTCTGGACATACATCCTTAAACTCTGAAGTCTTTGTTGATTTTGAAAGATCTGCATCTAAAACCACTATATTTTCATTAGTATTAGCTAATCCTGCTAAAGCTTTTCCATATGCTTCTCTTGTTGCAATCTTCTTACTCATTAAATTTCCCCTCCTAATTCCTTTAATGCTGTTTCACATTGTTCTTTGCTAGGTGCTGTACCATGCCATGCAGCTTGATTTTCCATAAATGATACACCTTTTCCTTTTACTGTATTACAAACTACTGCTGTAGGCTTATCTTTACATTCTTTTGCTTTTTCTATAGCATCTATAATTTCTTCATAGTTATGTCCATCAATAACTAAAACATTCCAACCAAAAGCTTCAAACTTCTTATCTATTGGACAAGGATTCATAACCTTAGTAATATCCCCATCAATTTGTAATCCGTTAAAATCAATGAATGCTGTTAAATTGTTTAATTTATAATGTGCAGCACACATTGCAGCTTCCCATACTTGACCTTCCTCTAATTCTCCGTCACCTAATAATGTATAAACTCTGTAATCCTTCTTATCTATCTTTCCAGCTAAAGCCATCCCTACTGCTGCAGAGACTCCTTGGCCTAATGATCCTGTTGACATATCAATTCCTGGTAAGTATTGAATACTTGGGTGTCCCTGTAATCTTGACTTAAACTTTCTTAAAGTTGATAATTCTTCAACTGGGAAATATCCTCTCCTAGCTAAAGCACTATAAAGTACAGGGGCAGCATGGCCTTTTGATAAAACAAATCTATCTCTATTTGGATCCTTTTCATTGTTAGGATCTAAATTCATTTCCTTAAAAAATAATACAGTCATAATATCAGTTGCTGATAGTGATCCTCCTGGATGCCCTGATGCTGATTCAGTAAGCATCTTAACTATGTCTTTTCTAATTTCTTTAGATATTGATTTTAATTCGTCTAAACTCTTTGCCATTGTGTATCCTCCTCAACTAGTTCTTAATATATAAATTATTAATATACCGCTTACTAATTATTCATAATAAATGGTATGCTCCATCTAAATTAAACTTTGTATTAATATGTCATTTTATTCTTTAATTTTATATTATCATATGAATCACTCTTTGTATATACTATTAATTTAATTAGTATATACTTTTTATTTTTTAAAGTTATATTGTATATCACTTTTGTTACCGCATTACTAGATTTTATATTTGCAACTTTTTTAGTTTTTTATTTTTTTATACAACAAAAGCAGAGTTATTATAACTCTGCTTTCTTATTATATTTTACTTCTACTTATCTAAGTTTAAGCTAATTAATAATGCTTTGTCTACTTTTTTCATATCAACATCTGTCATATGTCCAATTTTTTCTTTCAGTCTCTTTTTATCAAGAGTCCTTATTTGTTCTAATAACACTACTGAATCTCTGTTTAATCCATATTCGACTGAAGAAATCTCCACATGAGTTGGAAGTTTAGCCTTATTAATTTGTGAAGTTATTGCTGATACAATAACAGTAGGACTATATTTATTTCCTATGTCATTTTGTATTATAATAACTGGCCTAATTCCACCTTGCTCTGAGCCTATAACTGGACTTAAATCTGCATAAAAAATATCCCCTCTTTTTACTACCATAGTCGCCATTTAAATTCTCACACTCCGCAAAGCCATTTCTCATATTCGCAAATATCGTCAAATTTATATTGTACATTTCCCTTTGAGAAATCAATAGCCCCTGAAAGTTCTAAATTAATTTGTGACATTTCTTCATATCCCATTCTCATTAATTCAAGAAACTCTCCCTCATATTTCTTCTCATCATATCTTATTAAATTTTCTTTAATATATTTCCTATTTTTTTTATGAAAATTTCCATTTATTTTTATAAAAATTTGATTTTCCAATTTATCTGACATACTTGTCCTCCTAAGAGTACATAATTTTATCCCTTAGAAAATTATATTTCAATTTATGCTAATCTGTAAATAGGAAACGATATTATTTTTAAATTTTTACCTTTTTTGTATATTTTTCAGAAAATATTACTCTTTTTCTAAAATTTTTGTCTAATTAATTCATTATTTCAAAATAAATTACAACAAGATTTATGTACTCCCCTGTGGAAAGTATTATCAATATATCATTCGACTTCTATTACTATAACCTGGCTTATTTTAATTTTATTACCTTAATTATTTTTTCTCTTAATTATGTATGTTTATTAATTGATTTAATATTGTCACTTCTTTTGTAAACTTCTTTTTTAATACTTATTGCTTTTTGTAACAAGGAGGCCAAACTTCATTTGTTTATCTAGGTAAACTTAACTTTTATAGTTAATTACTTTCTATTCTATATTATAATAAGGTATCATCTATTTTTTCTACCTCTTCAAACTTTTCATAAATTATCTTTAAAACACATTTATCTTGTCTATCATAAACTACAATTCCTATTGGTACTCTATTCTTTTTATCAATAAAGATAGTAGCTTTATTAAAATATATATTATTTAAAAATAATTCCACATCAGCCTTTATATATATAGTATCTCCCCATTCTTCTTGACCCTCAGATATACTTCCTTCCTTTATAGGATATGCTAAAATATTATTAATAAAAGCTAATGGATGTACTATATCCATATCTTGACCTAATTCATATTCATTATTATTAATAGTATCTTTAACATATATCTTTTCATCTTTATATACCTTCGTTACCTCATCACCAAATTCTACCCTCACCCCCTTATCTGCAGAATACCATTGTTTAGTTTCCTCTGTTTCTTCTCCTTTATCATTTTTCATAACATATTGTACTTTAGCTTCATATGCCTTAATATTCTTTAATCCTTCAATGATGTCTTCATTTGAAGGCATTAAAATACCTCTGAAAAAAATGATAAATAAGATAGATATAAACGGAACTACCAATAATAATATAATAATTATTTTCTTTTTCATCTTTCCTCCCAAATTGCCTGCTTTATTATACTATTATTATGCAACTTGGGTTTTTATTCATAATTTAACCTATAGAGTTTCCATAACAAAAGGAATACTTTCTATTAAGTCTCTTGCTATGATAGAATATCTATCTCTAGCAGAGTATTCTGCTGCCAATCCATGAATGTATGCTCCTAATAATGCTGCATCCATATTACTATAGCCTTGGGCAACCAGTGCAGTTATTATACCTGTCAATGTATCCCCCATTCCTCCAGAGGCCATCTTACTATTTCCTGTTTTATTAATAAAAACATTTTTTCCATCAGTAATAACTGTATTATATCCTTTTAAAAGAACTATACACTTATACTGCTTTGCAAAAGCCCTAGAACATTCTATCCTGTTTTTCTCTACATATGAAATATCTTTTCCTATTAATCTAGCCATTTCACCTGGATGTGGTGTAAGAATTACCTTATCTTTAACTGAGCATAAGCACTTCTTATTTTTGCTTAGCAAGTTTATACCACCAGCATCAATTATTATTGATGAAGGACTATCTATTATTATTTCTTCTAAAAGCTTCATAGACTCTTCATCTTCCTTAATTCCTGGACCAAAAGCAACTGCATCTGCCTTACTAAGTAAATATTTAACCTTTTCATTATCTTCAAAAGTAGCTAACATTCCCTCAACTAAGCTTCCACTAAGTAGTTTTCTACCTTCACTAGATGTTATTAATGTGGTAAGTCCTGCACCACTTCGAATACATGATTCAGTAGCTAACCTTGCTGCTCCTAGACACCCTATGCTTCCTGCTACTAAAACTGCTCTGCCATAATCCCCTTTATGACCATAGATTTTTCTCTTTATTAATTTATTTCTATAGCTCTCTCTACTTAATGCATAAATATTCTCATCATTTGCTTGCTTAACATTTTCAGGAATACCTATTTGTATTACTTTAAGATCCCCTAGATACTCTAAAGCACTATACTCTATAAATCCTTTTTTTATTACTTCCACTGTATATGTAATATGTGCCTTCACAGCATTTCCTAAAGGCCTTCCACTATCTGCATCTAACCCTGATGGAACATCTACAGCTATAATTTTTTTCTTACTATTATTTATAATGTCTATTATTTTAAGATAAAAATCATTTAACTTTCTATCTAAACCAATACCAAAAATTGAATCTATAACTATTGGAAACTCTTCAATTAACTGCTGTATTTCATCTAATTTATCTATATTATCTATAATTATCATATTTGCATTAAGACTTTTTAATATATTAAAATTAATCTGAAATTCTTCACTTGGATTTTCTCTAGGTTTAAGCAAAATAAAAAGTACATCCTTATTATCAAAAATAAGCTTTCTTCCTATAGCTAATCCATCAGCACCATTATTTCCATTACCACAAAATATAATATACCTATTTTCCAATGTCCTTATATTTCTAAATATTTGCTCAGCAGCATTTTCCATAAGTATTATTCCAGGCATATTATATTCATCAATGGTTTGTTTATCTATATTGCTACAATTTTTTTTAGACATTATGTACATATTTATTCCTCCACAATTGCAAAAGCTATGGCATTGCTTTTATTATGAGATATAGAAACATTTATGTTTAATACTCTACCACCAATTTTTTCTCTAGCTTTTTTAGAAATATTAACTATAGGTTTTCCTAATTGATCTCTTAATATTTCAAAATCTTGAAGGCTGTAACCTCTAAATCCTGTTCCTAAAGCTTTGCTAAGTGCTTCTTTAGCTGCAAAATTTCCTGCTATTGTTTCTACTCTCATTCCCTTTGCTTTAAAAAGCTCTATTTCCTTTTCAGTAAATGCTTTGTTTAAAAAGCTAGGTGTTCTTTCAATTGCTGCCTTAATCCTATCTATTTCTATTATATCTGTACCAATTCCTATTATCATAAGCTGCCTCCACCTACGCTATCTTCTTTAATTAAAATCACTTACATATTCATCAACGTATTCTCCTATTACGTCTATTAAATGTATTGGAGAAACATTATTTTTTGATACTAAATCAAATAATTTCTTAACCTTTTCCTTATGGGTAGAAATGTAATTTACACTATCTCTTTCTATTTTAACCAATTCCCCATCTATAATGTCTTGTCTTTCTACTTCTATACCATATGCTTGTCTACCTTTAAAATCCCCCAAAATCATTCTATAGAAATAATTCATCTTACAATCCTCTTTTTCCACTGTGATATCAAAACATTCTTTTACAACCAAAGTTATCTCCCCCTTAACATAACTTCCATACATCAAAGATAACACATTAACGTATTAAAATGTGTCAAAGATTGTTCTGTAAAGAAATAAATTTTTCTTTTATTTTCTACATTATACTTTATTTTTTACTTTTTTACCCATATTATTATTTAATAATATCTTATTATCATTTCTCTTAAAAATAAACGTTGTCGATAATAAGTTCTTTTAGTGGTTATTGGAGATTTTAAGATTTTTTTGTAAAAAACAAAGTCTCATAATTATATGCATATACCTAAAGAAAATGTATACTTACTTATTGCATAAAATATGAGACTTTCACTATTCTTCTAAAATTTTATTGTAATGTGACAACCATTACAGGAAATTTATATAAGACATTATTGTTCATTACCTATGGCATCAGAACTTTCTTTATCTACTCTCCTATTTCCTACAAACTTGAAGTCCTCTGCAACAACTTCTGCTATGTATTTCTTATTTCCTTCCTTATCCTCATAGCTTCCTGTACGAAGTCTTCCACTTAAACTTATGTAGCTTCCTTTAGTCATATACTTACATATAACTTCTGCTTTTCTTCCCCATATAGTAACTGGAATAAGATCAGCCTTTCTTGTTCCATCTGCAGATTTAAAATTCCTATCAACGGCAATTATAAATCTTGTGAAGCTTTTTTCCCCATTTTCAATTGTTTTTAGTTCAGGGTCCTTAATAAGCTTACCTAATAACACAATTTTATTCATGTATAACACCTCCTGAATACTTTATCTAACATTATAACCACTAATTTCTCTTTTATTCATTAGTAAAAAATCTTTATATAAATATATAAAAAACTTCTCATAATTTATGAGAAGTTTTTTATACAAATTTCTTATCTAATATCTAACTGGTCTTTTCTTATACCTAATACTGAGTTTATTTCTCCACCAATTATTATAATTATGGAGCTTATATATAGCCATGTCATTAAAACAAAAATTGTTGCTAAACTCCCATATATCCGTGAGTAATTTGCAAAATTATTGACATAAAACGAAAAGGCTAGTGAAACTGTTATCCATCCTAACGTTACAAAAACAGCTCCTGGTATAGCTTCACTCCAATCAGTTCTCTTAGAAGGTGTATATCTATATATTGCAGCAAATATAATTATCATTACCACTATAACAATAGAGTATCTTAATAAGTTCCATAGCTTGTGAATAAAATCGTTGTATGGAATATATTTTAATATATATTTACTTAAAACATCACCAAATACTAATGTTGCCAAAGTGAGTATAATTGTAAAGGCTAATGCTATAGTACATATTATTGCAATTATACTTCTTCTTATAAAAGATCTATTTTCTTTAATATTATATGCCTTATTAACACCTTTTAAAATTGCCCTAAATGCTGAAGATGCAGACCATATGGTCAATGCAGCAGAAGCCCCCAGTAATCCTCCATGTTGTTTCTCAACAACCTCAATTATTACGGCTGAAGTAAGTTCCACCACATTAGTTGGAAGTACAGTCCTTAATCCATCTAATATTTGCATAGAATCTAAATTGCTATATCCAATTAAAGTCATAACAAATATTAAAAAAGGAAAAAACGATAAAACTAAATAATAAGCTAATTGGGCTCCTAAAGCAAAAATATCATCATTGTTTACTTTAACTATAAAATATACTATAAAGTCAAAAAACGATTTTTTCTTTTTAACTCCTTCTTTCTTCATTACATCACCACTACTTTTTTCTCTTTAATATAGATAATATTTATTATATCTTTTAATTGATTATTTTACCATGATTCAACTTTCCAAGCTGGTGGTAGCATATCTTTATACTTTTTACTTAGGTACCTACTATCTACTAATAAAATACTACCTTTATCCTTTTCAGTCCTAATAACTCTTCCTGCACATTGCAAAATTTTATTTATTCCCGGATAAGTATATGCATAATCAAATCCTCTTTCAGCAAAATAATTTGCTATTATATCATTTTCTATAGATATTTTAGGAAAGCCCACTCCTACTATAACAGCTCCAATTAATCTTTTTCCTGGAAGGTCTACCCCTTCTGAAAACATGCCACCTACAACTGCAAATGCCAATACCTTAGAATTCTCCATAAAGTTTGCCAGAAATTCTTCCTTATCTACTTCATTTATATTTTCTTTTTGTATTAATATATCTTCATCACTATATATTTTTTGGTAGATTTCAGCTACTTTTTTTAGATACTCAAAAGACGGTAAGAAAACTATGTGATTACCAGGATTTTTTTCTTTAAATTTATAGATTAGTTCACATAAATTAGGTATATTATTTTCTCTCATGGTATACTTCATATTTAAAGGAGAAATAAATGTTTTTAAGTTTTCTTTCTTAAAAGGTGAATCTAACCTCAACCTATAACTTTTCTCATCTCCACCTAATAAATCTATATAATATTTCATAGGCCATAAAGTGGCTGAAAATAATATTGTTGCATATGAAGAACTTATTATCTCCTTAATATTATCTGATGGATCAATACAAAATATCTTAACTTTTAAATCATTTTTTAATTTCTCTATTATTGTAGTATATTTATCTGAATACAATTCATTTATACTAACAAAGCTTCTACATTTAAAATAAAAGTCCATTACTTCATCATATCCTTCAGTCCCTTTTCCTTTTACCAAATACTCATCAGCTTCCTTTATAAACAATTTCATCGCCTTAATGAGTTCTTTATACTGAATATTATGATATGTTATCCTTAAGCTTTTTTCTTCAAGCTCCCTTCTTATTTCTATAAGCTCCTTATTTATTAAATTAGATGCTTTATAAAGAGCTGGAACTTTACCTTTTAAAATCTTATTTATTTTTATTACATCACTCTTAAAGATCTCTGCACTATACATTGCTCTAGCCCTATCAATTAAGTTATGACATTCATCCACCAATATAACATTACTTTTATTATCTTCCTGAAAAATTCTTTTTAATCTTACTCTATTATCAAATGCATAATTATAATCACATATTACTCCATGACACCATTCTGTCAAATCTAATGACAATTCAAAAGGGCACACTTGATATTTTTCACTATATTTTCTTATTACATCTCTTGATATCATATTTTCATGTCTTATTATATCTTCAATAGCATTATCTACCTTAGAAAAATAGTCTTTTGCAAATTTACAATCGTCACCATTACATTTTACTTCATCATTTAAACAAGATTTTTCCTTTGCTGTTATGCTTACTACCTTTATCTTTAAACCATTTTTTATTAACATAGCATATGCTTCTTCTGCAACTACTCTCGTAATGGTCTTAGAGGTTAAATAAACTATTCTCTCTCCCATATTGTTTGCCAAGCCCTTTATTGCCGGAAATATTGTTGATATTGTTTTTCCTATACCTGTAGGTGCTTGAGCAAATAGTACTCCATTATTCCTAATGGTATTATAACAAGTTACTGCTAACTCTCTTTGCCCCTTTCGATAAGTTGGAAAAGGAAATTCCATTTCTTCTATACTTTTATTACGTTCTTCCATCAAGGCTATTTTTAAAAGAACAGCCTTCATATATGTCTCCACTAACTCTGAAACAAAAGCTTCTAATTCTGTAAGTATAAATTCCTTTTCAAAGCTTTTCACTTCATCTGTATTTAAGTCATAATAGCTTAAACGTATTCTTATCTTTTTTAAATTATTTTCTTTACAATATATATATCCATAAAATTTTCCTTGGGCCCAGTGAAGTTCATTATAATCTTCTTCTATATATATCAAGCTTTTATATGTAGATTTTATTTCTTCTATTATGACATTATTACTTTCCTTTATAATTCCATCAGTACGTCCTTCAATTATCAGTTCAATATTGTCTCTAATGAATCCCCATTGAAGCTTTACTTCTTTTTGATAATCTTCATAAATATTTTCATTATCTTTTTGAAGCTTTCCATGAGCTATAGTTCCCTCCATAGCCCTTCCTATGGACATAAATCTATCATCAAGGCTACCACTCTTTAGCACATATTCAACTATGCCTCTTACAGATTCTTTTATCACTATTTTTTGCTCCATAATCTCTGCCTTCCTAAACCTTAAAATAATTACTTATATAATAATATTATATTTTTTAGTAATCTCCTTCTAGTATCTCCTTTTTAAACATAAAAAAAGACTACTATAAATATATATGTAGTCTTTTATGAATGGTACTCATTTACTATCTTTTGTACTAGCTTCTTTATAGCACTTGCTTGAGCTATTAATGAAATAACCACTACGAAAGTCCTTATGCTATTTTCATCTTTTTCATTTAGGTTAAGGTCTCTTATAATGTTATTTAACTTTTCTTCATCTACAATATCTTCTGCGATACCTTCTCTTATGCTCTGACTTTGTGTCTCTGAAAATATCTTGTAAGCAGTTTCCCAAGATATTATATCATCTGATCTGTCATTAATCTCATTGAAAGCTAAACTAAATACCTTTTTAATCTCTTCAGTAGTAAGTATTGGTCTCATGTAACTTAATAGTACTAACTGAACTAAATGTATCTTGGTATAGCCTCTCTTCTTACCGTCTTCTGGCTTACTTATTACTTCACTTTTTATATAGTTCTGCACTATGTTGTTAGTATACTTATCATCTGTAAACTTATCATTCAAGAAATCAATAACTTGAGACAAAAAAAGATCATACTTAGGTAAATCATCGTAAGGTATCATTGTGTTGTCTGCCATTTGATCCGCTACTTGCTGTATATAATCCATATCCATCTTTTTCACCACGCATCTTCACCTATCTTTCTCTCTATTACTATCTCCATTATATAGTAAATATAAACTTATTACAAGTTTATTTATCTATCTAATAAGTTTTTCCACTCTTTTTAATATTTATATCAATATTTGATTATTATTTCAATTTCCAATTTATTATTGATTTTTTTTTATTTATTATTGATATTTCATTAATAAACTTTTACAATTTATGTATAAACATGTGAAAAACCTGTTTTTACATTATTTTCTTATTTTATAATTTATTTTTTAATAATTTTAAATCATTCATCTAATATATCC
>OOCW01000996.1_pt1 | contig 22803 bp, 15 predicted proteins | sample 1671201 | NCBI WGS metagenome assembly OOCW01 (sample SAMN06348132, study PRJEB24527) | human gut metagenome | biome: human gut; feature: ankylosing spondylitis patient; material: feces | host: Homo sapiens | place: China | collected 2015-10
AGCTGAGCTCCAACGGCAAGTATCGCTGCATCTACTGCGAGCAGGAGCTGCAGGTCAAGCCGGAATAATCGGAATAAACGATAAAAGCCGCCTGTCATTCAACGAACGACAGGCGGCTTTGCTTTTGGTTCTCAGACTTTCCGGCGCAGCAGGCTCATAGGCGGCAGCTCCGGGGTGGGGATGGTATAGCGCTCCATCGCGTGGGGCGTGGACTCCACCAGCTCACCGGCCTCATTCTTTATCCACTCGGGGTTCAGCGGGATGCTGCGGCCATCCGGGCAGAGCACTTCCAGCGTGTCGCCGAGGCTCCACTTGCCCCGCTGCTGGCAGCTGGCGACGCCGTTCTCCCAGCCGTCCACCGTACCGACAAACTCCCACTCGCGGATGTAAGTAGCGCTGTCGGTGGCCTGACGGGCCTGCTCCCGGCCAAAGTAGAAGCCGGGCGAATAGTGGCGGTGACTGGTGCGGGTCAGCTCAGCCAAAACCTCTTCCGGCAGCTCGAAGTTCTCGTTCATCGGGTCGGCCAGATACTGGTCGAGGGCGCGGCGGTAGGCCGCCGTCACGCTGGCGACGTAGTAGAAAGTCTTGGCGCGGCCCTCGATTTTGAGGCTGTCCACGCCCGCGTTGCAGATGAGGTCGAGGAAGGGCGCGGTACACAGATCGTTGGCGTTGAGGATGTAGCTGCCGTTCTCGTTCTCGCCGATCTCATAGAGCTGCCCCGGGCGGGTCTCCTCGCTGAGATAGTACTTCCAGCGGCAGGGCTGGGCGCACTGGCCGCGGTTTGCGTCGCGGCCTGCCATGTAGTTGGAGAGCAGGCAGCGGCCCGAGACGCTCATGCACATGGCGCCGTGGACGAAAGCCTCAATTTCCAGCTCCGGCGGGGTCTTGTCGCGGAGGGTGGCGATGTCCTGCAGGGTCATCTCCCGGGCCAACACCACCCGCTTCGCACCCATATTGTAGGCGGCGCGGGCAGCGGCCCAGTTGGTGATGCCGGTCTGGGTGGACATATGGACGTCGATGTCGGGCGCGAACGTCTTGCAGGCGTCCAACACGCCGAGGTCGGCCACGATGAAGGCGTCCACACCGGCGGCGGCAGCGTCCTTGATGGCCTGAGGCAGACGGTCAGCCTCCTCGTTGGTGGGCAGGGTGTTCATGGTCAGGTAGACCTTGCGGCCCCGGGCGTGGGCATAGATGACGCCCTCGCTCAGCTGCTCCGGGGTGAAGTTGGTGGGTGCAGAGCGCATCCCGAACTCGGGCAGAGCGCAGTAAACGGCGTCCGCGCCGTAGTTGATGGCATACCGCAGGCGCTCGAGGTCGCCCGCTGGAGCCAGAAGTTCCGGTATCTGTAACATGATATTCCTCTTTTACTTCATACTTTTATTTACTTTCGCCGCCTCATCGCAGTTTTTCTGGTGGTCTGCGTAGGTGCGGGCGTAGTAGTAGTGACCAGCAAGGTCCGTGACAAAGAAATAGGCGTCTTTCACCTCATCGTCGGGCTGCGGGTCAAGCGCCGCACGGATGGCCGCGATGCCGGGGTTGGAAATCGGGCCGGCGGAGAGGCCGGTGCATGCGTAGGTGTCGTAGGCTTCCAGAATGTTCTCCGGGATGCTGTCCCAGCCGCCGTAGTAGGGCGCGACCCAGTTCCAGAGGTAGTTGTTGTCGGCGTCGCTCTGGACGTAGCTGGAGGTGTTGCTCTGCAGTTTGGGGTAGGGCGAACCCTCGGCCAGACGGTTGCGGAACACCTGCGCCACATTATCGTCCTGATCGTTGCCGGCCTCCTCCTGCACGAAGGACGCCAGAGTGACCACCTCGGAGAGGGTCATCCCCTGCTTTTCCATCTCGGCATACATCTCATCGGTGATCTGCTTGTCGAAGTGAGAATAGAACGTCTCAACGTAATGATGGACGGTGTCATCCTTCAGGAAATCGTAGGTATCCGGGAAAAGATAACCCTCGCACTTGAGGAAGCGGTCCGGGGCGTCCTTGTCGTCGGGGACGTACTGCCAGAACCTGTACTGGCTGAAATCACCGGTGTTGGCCTCCTTGAGGAAGTCCTCGGCGCTGCACAGCCCGGCATCCTCCATTTTTTTCGCAATGGCGATGGCCGTCGTACCCTCGGGGAAGGTCAGCCGGACGCTGTCGGCCTTCGCGTAGGCGGAGAGCGCCTCGATGATGTCGTCGTAGGAGCTGCCGGGGGCGAGGTCGAACTCGCCGTATTGGAGCTTGCCTGCCGCGCCCTGTTTGCCTGCATACCAGCGGAAGACGTGGGGGTACTTGATGACGCCCGCCGTCTTGAGCTTCTGGGCGATGGCTGCCACGCCGCTGCCCTGCTGGATGCTCACACTCACCGTTTTGCCAGCGGAAGCACTGCCGTTGATCTCTTTTCGGATGGCCAGCAGACAGCCGCCCGCCGCCAGTACCAGGATCAGCAGCACGATCAGAATCATTTTCGCTGCGCCGCCTTTTCTGCTTTTTTTATGTTTTGCATCGTGTGCCATGTACACACTCCTTTACCATTCCGTTCAGCTTTCCATCATCAGCCGCATATAGCTTTCTTCCACATCGAAAGGCTCCGCGTCGAACCGTATCATGCCGTAGTCCTGCCGGGTGCCTTCGCCGAGGAAAAGGTTCTGAGCCGCGCCCACTGTGATGACGGCGCGCTCCACGATGACTTCCTTCTCCCGGGCCGCTTCCATCAGTACCTCGGCAGAGCGGTCATCATCGGCCATCAGCTCCACAAAATAGAGGGTGTCCTCCCGGCGGAAGTAGATGCCGTAGCCCTTCTCGCTGGACACGATGGTCGCGCCCCGGGCGTAGAGGTCGGTCAGCACGACGGCCATCTGCTCCGGCGGGAACTGGACGGTATCGGGATAGAAGCGCTCCCGCAGCTCACAGAGCTTGCGGGCCGTCACGGAGTCAAACTCCGCCTGACTCCACAGGTTGCGGGACACCTCCCGGGGCAGGCAGCGGAGGGCAAAAGCCCGCTGGAAGCCCTTGTTTTCCAGCAGCGCGGCCTGCTCCTGTCCGACCGGAACGGCCACGGTGAAGCCCGCACCCCGCAGCTTCTGCTGCGCACAGAGACAGTCCACGAGTCCTGCCAGAAGCAGGCTTCCCTGCCCGCAGAGGCCGTAGAGGTAGCTGCCGCTGCGTCCCTTGAGGGTGACGGGGACCGCCAGCGCCGCAGCGACGATCTCGTCATTTTCCTCAGCGACGTAGATATTTTCCGCCCCGGCGAACTTTTCCAGAGCAGTCTTGATGAACTCGGCGCTGTCGCCGCGTTCTTTCTGCCACAGTGCCACGACTGCCGCCTCATCCGACGGCTGCATCAAACGATACATTGATAGTATCCCTCCCATTTTCGCGGTTATCCGAGTTCTTTTTCCGCCAGCGCCCGCACCTCGGCCTGAATATCCTCGATGGTGCGCATGGCTCCATTTTCCGTGCAATGGACGGTGGCCCAGCCCAGATGCTCTGCGCAGTACTCGGCGGCACGGCGGCTGCGGGCCAGATATTCGATGTCCTTTTCGTGGACGTCCTTCCTGCTCTCGTCGCCGTGGTAGCGGCCGGTCATGAGCTTCTGGCTCACGGCGGGGTCTACCTGTAAGTACACCACAGCGTCCGGCGCGGGCAGGCCCAGCAGCCTGTATTCGTAGTCAAAGGCCCAGCGGAGGAAATCGTCCCACTGCTCCGGCGGGAGCTTGGAGCACTGATGCACCGCGTTCGACGTGGTGTAGCGGTCGGCGATGACGATGCCTCCCGCCTCGTAGAAGCTGCCCCACCTGGTCTTATAGCTGGCGTACCTATCCACCGCATAGAAGCTGGACGCCGCATAGGGGTTGACGTCGTCGGGTTTGTCGCCGAACTGACCGGAAAGGTACATCTTCACCAGCGCACTGGAATCGCTCTCGTAGTCCGGAAAGGTGATCTCCATCACCCTTCGACCGCTTTCGGCCAGATGGGCGGCCAGCAGCTTTGCCTGGGTGGCCTTGCCGGAGCCGTCCAGCCCTTCGATGACAAGAAGCCTGCCCTTGCTCATTCTGCCTTCTCCCCTTTCAGCGCGGCGTACTGGGCGCGCACCTCAGTGGTGCGGCCGCAGCACATCTTGCCCTCCGGGCAGGGGCCGGACACGCAGGCCGGGCCGGCGGTGCGGAAGATATGGGGTGCCACCGGGTAGACCAGCCGCAGCATCTCTTCGGCCAGCTGCCGTATCTCCCACTGGGCGCGGCTGCAGCAGCGCAGGTGGAAGAAGTTCTGCAGGCTGCGGGCGTTCATGGTCACCACCATCTTGGTCTCGCAGGCGTTGGGCAGCACGAAGCGGGCGTCCTCGTTGGCCTGCTTGGAAGCCTTGGCCCGGGCCTGCTTTTCGGGCAGACCTTCGGCCATCAGGCGGGCGGTGTGGCCGTCTTCCAGCTTCTGCACGAGGTCGAGATAGCGCCTGGCGTCCTCGTTCATGCTCTCGATGAACGCCGCCTTTGCCTCGGGGATGGCCTCGATCTCGGGCGGGATGACATAGCGGAAATCATCCAGACGGACGTACCGCTGACTCTGGACGCTGAAGGACGCGATGCGGTGGCGGGTAATCTGGGCCAGCAGGGTACGGCTGACTCCCTCGATGCCGAAGGTGAAGCTTGCGTGCTCGATGGGGCTGGCGTGGCCCAGATCGCTGAGCATGGTCAGGAAGCGGGCAGTCTTTTCCTCATCCAGCCCGTCCAGCAGGTCGGTGATGTGGGCGTCGGAGTAGCAGAGCTTCGCCGCGGCCGCCACGACCTTCTCCGGCTCCGGCGTATGTGCTATCAATCGGACAGTCATCATTTTTTCTCATTCCTCCGTCGTTATCTTCACAAGGGGCGCAAAGTTGGCCATAGTCTTCTTCACGCCCACCTTCTCGAAGCTGATCTCCACGATCTGGTCGCCGGCGGCGGGCTTGACTTTCAGCACCTTGCCGCGCCCGAAGACCTTGTGCTCCACGATGTCGCCCGGCTCATAGTGTTTGGGGCCGGTGGATGCCGCTGCCGGACGGGGCGAAGACGTCACACTGCCGCCTGCGGGTTTGACCGGCGCTTTGGGCGCTGCCGGACGGCCATAGCCAGAGCCGAAGCCGCTGCTTCCCGAACCGGAGTCGTAGCCGCCATGACCCGACGAAGCACTTCCCCGGCCCGCGTAATCGGAGCCAAAGCCTCGGTTATTGGACATCGGTGCGTTATATTCTTTATTCAGATAGCCGCTGCGGCTGCCATAGCCCGAGCCGTAACCGGAGGCCGCACGCCCCCAGCCGGAGGGGCCGGAGTAGCCCGACGCACCGCCCGGCACGGTATCGCTGCCGTAACCGCTGCCCCAGCCGCCCAGACGGGAGCGCTGTTCCAGCACCGGGCTGCGGGTCTCTTCGATGTACTCCGGCTCGATTTCCCGGAGAAAGCGGCTGGGCTCGTTGCGCTGGGTGCGGCCATAGAGCATCCGGGTGACGCTGTTGGAGATGTAAAGCTCCTTCTTGGCGCGGGTAATACCCACATAGGCCAGGCGGCGCTCCTCTTCGAGGTCAGCCTCGGAATACTTGCTCATCTCACTGGGGAAGACGCCCTCTTCCATGCCAATGAGGAATACATAGGGAAACTCAAGGCCCTTGGCTGAGTGGATGGTCATCAGCACCACCTGGTCGGCGCTCTCGTTGTAGCTGTCGATGTCGCTGATGAGGGCGATGTCCTCCAGATAGCCTTCCAGCGAAGCCTCTTCGCCGTGCTGGTCGCAGTAGCTCTTGACGTTGTTGACCAGCTGGCCGAGGTTCTGCAGACGGTCAGCGGCATCCTCGTGGCCCTTGGCGGCGTCAGCTTCCAGCATGGCGCGGTAGCCGGTGATCTCGATGACATCGGAGGCGAACTCATCCAGCGTCTTCGTTTCCAGCGATTCCTGCAGTTTCTGGTAGATGTCCCAGAACTTGAACAGCGGCGCGATGGCGCGGCTGAGCTTGGCGTACTGGTCGGCATGGGAGATGACATCCAGCATACTGATGCCCTGCTGAGCCGCCAAGTCAGCGATGACTTCGATGGTCGTTGCACCGATTTTGCGCGCAGGCTCGTTGATGATACGGCGGAGTCGGACATCGTCCCGGGGGTTCGCCACGATGGACATATAGGAGTGGATGTCCTTGACTTCCTTGCGGTCGTTGAAGCGCTGGCCGCCCACGATCTTATGCGGGATGCCCGCACGGGTGAAGTAGCTTTCGATGGGGGCCGACTGGGCGTTCATCCGGTAGAGGATGGCGTGGTCGGCCAGATGTCCGCCCTCTTTGAGGTGCTGGCCGATGACGTCCGCGATATGGCTGGCCTCGTCCTGCTCGTTCTCGGCGGTATAGACCTGCACCTTGTCGCCCTCGCCGTTCTTCGTCCAGAGGGTCTTGCCCTTGCGCTCGGTGTTGTGCTGGATGACACAGTTGGCGGCATTCAGGATATTTGACGTAGAGCGGTAATTCTGCTCGAGTCGGATGGTCCTGGTACCTTTATAGATGCGCTCGAAGTTGAGGATGTTCTCAATGGTCGCGCCGCGGAAGCGGTAGATGCTCTGGTCGTCGTCGCCCACGACGCAGATGTTTTTCTCCGGGCCGGTGAGCAGGCTCACGAGCCGGAACTGGGCCACACTGGTGTCCTGATACTCGTCCACCAGCAGATATTTGTACTTGTTCTGGTAGAACTCCCGTACGTCCTCGTGCTCCGACAGCAGGATGACCGTCTGGTAGATGAGGTCGTCGAAGTCGAAAGCTCCGGCCTCCTTGAGCTTCTTTTCATAGGCGGCGTAGACCTTGGCCGCAAGAGCGCCCTTCGTGTCCCGGGCCGGGGTCTTCAGGGCCTCTTCCGGACTGATGAGCTGGTCTTTCCAACGGCTCATCTGGTTGATGGCACTCTTGACCGGGAAGAACTTGTCGTCCACGCTCAGCTCTTTGTAAACAGCTTTCATGACACGCTGGGAGTCGTCGCTGTCGTAGATGGTAAAGCTGCGGGGGTAGCCGATCTCCTCGGCCCAGCGGCGGAGAATGCGGACGCAGGCCGAGTGGAACGTGGAGGCGAACACCTCGTCGCCCTCTTCCCCGCCCAGCATCCGGCGCAGACGCTCTTTCAGCTCACCGGCGGCCTTGTTGGTAAAGGTGATGGCCATGACGTTCCAGCTCCGGACGGCGTCCTTCCGCAGCATCCCGTCCAGCCACGACGGGGCATCGGTGCCGGTCATGATGGCAGTGCGCAGGGCTTTCACATCGTCCTCCGTCACCTCCCGGGGCGTCCACTTGGAGCCGTGGGCCGAGCCGAAGCGGATGAGGTTGGCGATGCGGTTGACCAGCACGGTGGTCTTTCCGCTGCCTGCACCCGCGAGGATGAGCAGGGGGCCGTTGGTGGTGAACACCGCCTCCCGCTGCATATCGTTCAGGCGTCCGAACTGCTTTTCGATATACGTATCACGCAAAGCGCAGAATTGTTGTGCGAGATCTGTTGCCATTGTTTCACCTGTTCTTTTCAATCATTTCTGGATATATCACTTAAAATATAGTATATCACATTTCAAAAAAGTTGTACATAAAAACAATGCAAACAAAAACCGCCCCACCGCGGTCAATACCACGATGGAGCGGGGATCTCAGGAAATGCTTAGCCGAAGATGTTGATGAGGATACCAGCAGCGACGGCGGAACCGATAACACCGGCCACGTTGGGACCCATTGCGTGCATCAGCAGGAAGTTGGAGGGGTTCTCACTCTGGCCGACCTTCTGAGAAACACGGGCAGCCATAGGCACAGCGGAAACGCCAGCGGAACCGATCAGGGGGTTGACCTGACCGCCGGTCAGGACATACATGACCTTGCCGCAGAGAACACCGGCAGCGGTACCGAAGGAGAATGCGATGAGGCCCAGCACGATGATGAACAGGGTGCGGCTGTTCAGGAAGGTGTTTGCAGAGGTGGTGCAGCCAACAGACAGAGCCAGGAAGATGGTGATGATGTTCATCAGCTCATTACCGGCGGTCTTCTGGATACGATCCACAACGCCGCACTCCTTCATCAGGTTGCCCAGCATCAGCATACCGACCAGAACGGCGGCATCCGGCACGATGAGGGAGACGATGATGGTGACCATGATGGGGAAGATGATCTTCTCGGTCTTGGTCACGGTGCGCAGCTGCTTCATCACGACGGTACGCTCTTTCTTGGAGGTCAAAGCCTTCATGATAGGCGGCTGGATAACAGGCACCAGAGCCATGTAGCTGTAGGCCGCGACGGCGATGGAGCCCAGCAGCTCAGGAGCCAGACGGGAGGTAACGAAGATGGCGGTGGGGCCGTCGGCACCGCCGATGATGGAGATGGCAGCGGACTGCTTCTGGGTGAAGTCCACCAGACCGGTAGCGGCCAGCAGACGAGCGCCCATGTAAGTGCCGAAGATACCGAACTGAGCGGCAGCGCCCAGCAGCAGGCTCTTGGGGTTGGAGATCAGGGGTGCGAAGTCGGTCATGGTGCCGATGCCGAGGAAGATCAGCGGCGGGTAGATGCCCAGCTTGACGCCCATGTAGAGCATATCGGCCAGGCCGCCGTTGTTCAGGATCTCGACCCACATCGGGTGCTCGAGGCCGTCACCGACGAAGTACTGCATATGGATGACGCCGCTGCCGGGGAGGTTGGCCAGGATCATGCCGAAAGCCATGGGCAGCAGGATCAGAGGCTCGAACTCTTTGACGATAGCGAGGTAGAGCAGGAAGCAGCCTACGCAGATCATCACTGCATACAGCCAGCCGCCCGGCTCACCGAACTTGGCAAAACCGGAACTCTGGAAAATACCGACCAGAGTCTCAATAAACTGAGTCATGTTTTTCCTCCTGTGTTAAAAGGGTGCGGTGGTGTCGTTGACGCCAGCCTTGCCCCAGCCATTCTTGCCGCGGCGGACTGCCTTCAGCACATACTTGCCGTTGCCCATAGAGTAGATGGCTGCCATGATGGCTGCCACAACGTCGCCGGGGATGCCGGCCTCGACCTGCGGGGCAGCAGCCTTTGCAGGAGCGGGCGCAGCGGCCTGTTTCACAGGAGCAGCCGGTTTTGCAACAGAAGCAGCCTTAGCAGCTGCCTTCTTGCCGTTCATGGCGTCAAAGATTTTACCCTCCAGCGTGATGATAGCCATCAGCAGGACGAGGATCAGAAACACCAGCACAATACCGGTTATGGTAACGATCACATCATAACCTAAATCCATGGTCTTCCTCCTATTTACTTTTTTCTTTGCCGCCCGGGGGGCGGGCGGCAAAAAGCGATTTGAAGATATTATACAATATTTTCCGGGTCGATTCAACAACTATGAACAAAAATCATATTGTTTTTCACGGTTCTGTGAACAGCGCTTTCCTCTCAGCGGCGGCCCATGCGGGGGGTGGCGTCCATGAAGCCGGTCTCCAGCTTGTCGCCCAGACGCAGGCTCATGGCCGTACCCAGCGCGACACAGTTGACGGGGTCAGGCGAGACGGTCACTTCCACCTTCAGCTCCTGGCTGAGGTACTCAGGCAGGCCGTGGAGCTGTGCGCCGCCGCCGGTGAGGACGACGCCGTTGCGGTAGATGTCGCCGGCCAGCTCCGGAGGAGTCTTCTCCAGCACCTGATGGGCGGCGGTGCCGATCTGCTCGCTCAGGCGCATGACCGGCTCGTAGAGGTCGGCGGTGGAGACATTGACGCGCACGGGCAGGCCGGTGAGCAGGCTGCGGCCCTTGATCTCCATGGTCTCGTTGAAATCTGCCTTCTGGGGGCAGCAGGCCACGTTCTTTTTCAGGTTCTCAGCGGTGCGCTGGCCGATGGCGATGCTGAACTTGTTGCGCACGAACTTCAGGATCTCTTCGTCGTAGTGGTTGCCGGCCACGCGGACGCTGGTGGCCTTGACCTTGCCGCCGAGGCTCAGCACGGCGATGTCGGTGGTGCCGCCGCCGATGTCGATGATCATCCGGCCATCCGGCACGGTGATGTCGATGCCGGAGCCGAGAGCTGCGGCGATAGGCTCATCAATGAGGTAGACCTGACGCGCACCGGCGGCCATGACGGCCTCCACCACAGCGTCGCTCTCGATGCCGGTGATGGCGGCAGGCACACAGACGGCCACACGGGGCTTGACCATGTGGGAGCTGTAGACCTGATTGACGAAGCGGCAGATGAGCTCCCGGGTCATGGTGTGGTCGCTGATGACGCCATCCTTCAGCGGGAAGATGGCGGAGATGTAGTTGGGCGTGCGGCCCACCATTGCAAGGGCCTTGTCGCCGGCCTCAAGCACGCAGTTCTTGCGGGTATCCACCGCCACCACGCTGGGCTGGTTGAGCACGACGCCCTGCCCCTCCTGCGCGATGATGATGGTCGTCGTACCAAGATCGATACCGATGTCATTCTGTGCCATAGTCGTGATATTTCCTTTCTCTGCTGCCCATTCTCTATTTCCATCGCCCATCTCCGGGCGCGGGTCATCAAAACACATTATAGTATAACACAGGTGTATCCAAAAAGAAACCCTTAAAGGTTCTCCTGCTCCGGGGGCAGAGCCTGGGCCAGCAGGGCGGCCAGGCCGCTGTAGCGCAGGTTCTGGCGGATATTGGACATCATCCGGTTCACCACGTCCCGCCGGCCCACCACGATGCAGAGCTTCCGCCCGCGGGTGACGCCGGTATAGAAGAGGTTGCGGTAGCACAGGCGGGGCGGCACCTGCGCCGCCGGGAGGATGACCGCCGGGAACTCGCTGCCCTGGCTTTTGTGTACCGTGATGGCATACGCAATTTCCAGCTCGTTGAGGTTCTCCGCCGGGTAGACCAGCCGCCGGTCGTCCATCCGCACCACCATGGAGCGGCTGCGCACGTCGATGGACTCCACGATGCCGATGTCGCCGTTGTAGGCGCCCACACCCTGTTCCCCGCCGATGCGCTGCCACGTGATCTCGTAGTTATTGCGCACCTGCATCACTTTGTCCCCCACCCGGAAGACCCGGGCCGCGCTCTGCAGCTCCGGCTTGCCCTTCCTGGGCGGGTTGAGCATGGCCTGTAACTCCGCGTTGAGGGCCTGAGTGCCGGTGGGGCCGAGCTTCGTGGGGCAGAGCACCTGAATATCCTTCACCGGGTCGAACTGATAGCTGCGGGGCAGACGGGTGGTCACAAGGTCGCAGACCAGCTTCTGGGCCGCGTCGCCGTCGGCTTCGAGAAAGAAGAAATCGTCTGTCTTTCCGCCCTTTTTCAGCGGTTCGCCCGAGATGATGTGGTGGGCGTTCTCCACAATGAGGCTCTGAGCGGCCTGCCGGAATATCTCGTTGAGGCAGACCGTCGGCACCAGCCCGGAGCGGATGGTCTCGCCGAGGATATTGCCCGGGCCGACGCTGGGCAGCTGGTCGGCGTCACCTACCATAATAATCCGGCAGCTGTACCGCAGTGCCGCAATGAGGGCCTGGAACAGCTTGACGTCCACCATACTCATCTCGTCGAGGATGACGACGTCGCATTTGAGCAGGTTCTTGTCATTGTGGATGAAGCTGACCACGCCGCCGGTGTAGTCCACTTCCAGCAGACGGTGGATGGTGGAGGCTTTCCGGCCCGTCAGCTCGCTCAGACGCTTGGCGGCGCGGCCTGTGGGAGCGCAGAGGGCTACCCGTTCGGCCTCGTTCTCCAGCAGCTGCAGGATGGCGTTGACCGTGGTGGTCTTGCCGGTGCCGGGGCCGCCGGTGAGGACAAGGCAGTTCTCGGTCATGGCCTTGCGGATGGCTTCCTTTTGGAGCGGCGCATAGGCAAAGCCCTGCGCCAGTTCCAGGATCTGGATGTTCTTGTCGAGGTCTCGGGCCGTCTGCTTTCCGCGCCTGGTCAGCATGGCCAGACGGTCGGCGATGTCCTGCTCTGCGGCCAGCAGATCCGGCAGATAAATATACGGTGTGCCGTCGAACATCCGCACCGCCAGTTTCCCGGTCTGGATGCAGCTGTCCAGCGCCGCCGCCAGCTTTTCGGGGGGCTGGTGGATGAAGTTCGACGCTGTTTCCAGCAGCTGCGCCCGGGGCAGACAGGTGTGGCCGTTGCCGGCGTTGTGGCGCAGGGTGCGCAGAAGGGCGGCTTCCAGCCGCTGGGCGCAGTCCCCTGCCATCTGGTAATACTGGGCGATGCTGTCGGCGTGGCGGAAGTCCAGCTGCAAAGGTTCGCCGCAGAGCAGGTAGGGGTTCTGCTGGATGGCCTGCATGGCCCCCGGCCCGAAGGTGCGGAAGACCTCCATCGCCCGGCGGGGGCTGATCTCGAACTGAGCCAGATAGGCGATGAGCTCCCGCATTCCGAACATCCGCTTGAACTCCTGCTGGATGCGGTCGGCCTTGTCCGCCGAGATGCCCGGGATGAGGGTGAGCTGGGCGGGGTCGTTGGCGATAACTTCCAGCGCCGCCGCGCCGAATTTGTCAATGATCTTATCCGCCGTCCGAGCCCCGATGTAGGGCAGCGACCGGCTGGCGAGGAAGGCGTAGACGGCCTCGAGGTCTTTGGGCATATCCGTCTCGCACTCCTGTGCGTGGAACTGTCGGCCATAGGTAGCGTGGTTCTCGTACCTGCCCCGGCAGACGACGCTCTCACCGGCGTGGAGCTCTCCCACCACGCCGCACACAACGGTGACGACACCGCCGCCCGACACCTCGAACACGGTGTAGCCGTTGTCCTCGTTCAGGTAGATGATGTCCTCTACCGTGCCTTCCAGCCGTTCCAGCTCCTGCTCCATCGTCCCGCCTCCTCGTTTTGACACAACTATATATAGTATAGCGGTTTTGGGGGGATTTGTAAATACAACAAAAGCTCCCCCGAAGGGGAGCTGTAGGCGAGGTTTAATCCCCCACCCCATATGCATTTTCTTTCATCAGCCGATTGCGCACTGCAAAGTACGCCGGGATGAGGAAGAAGCAGGCAAAGAACCATGCCACAGGGTTGGCGATGCAGGCCGCAAAGTAGCCCCAGAGCGGCACGAACCAGAAGCCCACCATGGCACGGGCGACCATCTCGGCCACGCCCGCGAACATGGCAAGGCCGGAATAGCCCAGGCCCTGGATGGTGTAGCGGTAGATGATGAGGACGGCCAGCGGGATGTAGAACACGCTGTTCCAGAAGATGAAGCTGCGGGCATTCGCCATGATCTCCACCTCGCTGCTCTCGAGGAAGAGGCTGATAAGCGGCACATCCAGCACACGCAGGATGAGGAAGGATGCCACGCTGTAGACGCAGCCAATGCCCAGCGCGGTATTGACGCCCCGGTCCACACGCTTGAGGTCGTGAGCGCCCATGTTCTGGCTGGCGTAGGTGGTCATGGCGGTGCCGATGCTCTCCAGCGGCACGCTGAGGAACTGGGCGGCCTTGCTGCCTGCGGTCTGCGCGGCCACGATGCTGCTGCCCAGACCGTTCACCGCGCCCTGCAGCACGACGCTGCCGATGGCGGTGATGCTGCACTGCAGGCCCATGGGGATGCCCATGTTGCAGAGCTTGAGGCAGTGGCTGGCGCTCAGACGGCCCTCTTCCCTGCTCCATTTCAGCTCCGGGTAGTGGTGGCCGATGTAGATGAGACTGCCGATGCCCGCCACCGCCTGACTGAACACGGTGGCGAAGGCCGCACCGAACGCCCCCATCCGGAAGATGAGGATACAGAGCAGGTCGAGGCCGATGTTCAGCACGCTGGCCACCAGCAGGAAATAGAGAGGCCGCTTGCTGTCGCCCAGCGCGCGCATGAGGGCGCTGGTGACGTTGTACAGCAGGGTGAAGGGGATGCCCCAGAAGATGGTGCGGATGTAGATGTCCGCGATGTCGATGATGTTGTCGGGGGTGTTGGTCCAGACCAGCACCGCCCGGGTCAGGGCCACCGTCACCACCGTGAGCACGACGGCGAAAAAGAGGCTCAGCCAGACGGTATTGGCGGTGTAGCGCCGCATCTCTCTGTAGTCCTTCGCGCCGAAGGTCCACGAGATGGGGATGGAGAAGCCGCAGGCGATGCCGTTGACGAAGCCCAGCACCAGATAGTTCAGGCCGCCCACGCTGCCCACCGCCGCCAGCGCATCCACGCCCACGAAACGGCCCACGATGATGGTATCGGCCAGATTGTAGAACTGCTGGAACAGACTGCCCAGCATCAGCGGCACCGCAAAGGCAAGGATGAGCTTGAGCGGGCTGCCCTGTGTCATGTCTTTTGTCATACAAAGCCCCTCCCCGGGCGGTCACTTAACATTTCTTTGCCAAATTTTTACCGACAAAAACGCCCTGCCGGACGAGGGGCAGGACGTTTTGCGTTTCATGAGTGGTATTATACTCAGCTCATCGTGATTTTGCAAGGGGTTTGGGGCAGATTTCTTCGTACAACATTGCTATTTTCTATCGGTGGTTTTTGGTGATTGTGCGCAGGGGAGCGGCAGGGCCCTCCTGCTGCACTCCCTCTCAGCCTTCATAATCGTACTTCCGTATGGAGTCATAAAAGGAATTCCACCAAGCAAGATCCGGCGACTGACTGACCCTTACCCATTTTCTTGTCTCCCAATCTCCTCTCAAATCCGGCGGCTGACTGTCCCTTATCCATTTTCTCGTCTCCCAATCTCCTCTCAAATCCGGCGGCTGACTGTCATCCTTGCCCGGCTTCCACACCCAGTCACCCTGACTGTCCGTTACCCATCCGCCTGTTTCCGGCTGCTGGGTGCTTGTCTCCGGCTGCTGGGTGCTTATTTCCGGCTGCTGGACCGTGGTGAGGCTGTCCGGCGAGAGAGTCGTCGGCCCGCTGAGGCCACCGACGGAGGGGGCCGGGTCGTCCTTCTTGCTGTCCTGCTTCCCGCCCACGAGCTTCACGATGTTACCGGTAAATGTCTTCCACACCGTCGGGTTGGAGGCGGGCTGCTCGGACGGACGGACCGCGATGGAGCCCATGTCGATGATGGTGGGATCCTTCGGGGCTGCGCTGAAGTCGGTCACGCCGCCGACGGTACCCGTTCCCGGCTGAGTCAGCTCGGGCAGTCCGCTCAGGGAGCTGCTTTCTCGACCGGAGAGGACCGTTCCCCATTGCTCTTTCTCCTGCTTGCGGCGGGCGATCGCCTCTTCCACCCGGGCAGTCTCCTGCGCTTTCTGCTCCTCATCGCCAACGCGGTACACGAGGACCAGTTCCTTGCCGTTTCGGCGCAGGGCGGTCTCATCCGAGAATGTTTTTCTATCATATCCCGTCTGCCCGACAACATGGAATCGAGAAAGCCCTTCATGGGACAGCTCGAGTTCGAATGCACCATTCACGCCGACCAGATCTTTGATCCGGGCCAGCGGAATGACGGCCTCCATTTCCCGCCCTTCCCCATCAAGGAACCGGATGCGAAGCTCATGGACTTCCTTTGCAAGCTCCCGCAGCGAGTCGCCTGTCATCCGAAAGAGTGTGCTGTGGGCATCGAAGCTCAGGACCTTGTTGACCGGGTCATACTCCGCCGTGGCCACATTACCAAGCTCCTGTGTGCCATCCAGATGGGTGATCACGCCGACGGTCTCGTACATCTGCTTCACACGGTCCGGCACCTCGCCGGTCTGCACGCTTGGAGCGTCGTCCTCGTCGTCGTCCTCGTCGTCGTCCTCGTCGTTCTCGGTATCATCGGGCTGTTCCGGCTTGTCCGGCTGCTCTGGCTTGTCTGGCTGTTCCGGCTTGTCCGGCTGCTCTGGCTTGTCCGGCTGTTCCGGCTTGTCCGGCTGCTCCGGTTGGGAGGGCGTCCGCCGGTCGTAGCTGTAGTCCTCCATCTTCTTCCCGTCGGGGTCGTAGCGGGTCAGACTGCCGCCCGTCACCTTGTGGTCGTCGTTAGAGAGGGCGTCATTGGGGATCTCGCCGACTATGCCGCCGCCGATGGCCGCAGTTTTGCCGCCGGTGCTTGCGCCTGCCTTGGCCTCCACCTCGGCGTCGCCGGAGATATAGATGTGATTGGGATTGCTGGGCGGCGCATCCGGGGCTATCTCAGACCACGCACCCGCGCCGTCGCCAATGCCTGCCGCGCCGGGGCGGGGGTCTTCTTCAAGGCCGCTGTAGCTGCCGCCCGTGGCCGACACCTTGCCGCCGGAAATCTCGATGTCGCGGCCCGGGCCGTACACACCGCCGCCGATACCGGCAGCACCCTCACCACCCACGGCTTCTACCGTGCCGCCGGTGATCTCGATGTTTCCGGCGCCGCTTTCGTAGCCGCCGCCGATGCCTGCGCCGCCGCCTTCGCCGCCCTTGGCGGTGAGGGAGCCTTTGGTGTCGTTGTCGTCCTTGATGGTCAGCTTGCCGGAGGACTCATTGCCGTTCTTCTCAAGACCCGCATTGCTGCTGCCGCTCTTCAGCTCGTTGTCGCCGTCCAGCTCGATGGCGGCATCGTGGTCACCCTGCACGGTGACAGCAGCTTTGCCCGCATCGACTGGGCTGTCATCGCTGCCATCCCCCTCGGTCTCGTCGCTGACGTCCCCCTCGGTCTTGCCGCTGCCATCCCCCTCGGCCTTGCCGCTGACGTCAATTTTCAGGTCGTCGAAGGTGACGTCCACGTTGCCCTCGGAGGTGTCGATGGTGACGGTGTTCTTATCCGACTCGCCGGTGATGACGGTCTCCCCCTCATCCTTCTCGAAATCCTTTTCACCCTGCTTGACATTGTTATAGTTTCCGCTTTCATCGCTCGCACCTTTGACCGTAATGTCGCCGTCGGCGATGTTCCATGTTTTCGCATAGGCCGGGATGCCGGAACTCACCACGATGCCCGCGATGACGGCGGCGGCCACGCCCCGCCGGAGTGCGCTCTTCAGTCTCATAGTACATCTCCTTTCGTTTTGTGTATCATGCAATGCCGTCGATGCGGCTCAGGCTCTCCTTTGAGGGGCTTATGAGATGCTCCAAGTCCTCCGGCAGCCAGATCTTTATCTCACCCTGGGTATCCGGCAGGTCGTCCCAGTCGTCACCAAGGTCGGTATAGCTCCGCAGGTCACTCTCCAACAGATTGGTATACTTTGTGCCATCCGGGACGGTGGTTTCCAGCAGGAAAAGCCGTGGCTTATCCTCCTCGGGAGCGATGGCCTCAAATCGGGAAGCCAGCTGTTTCAGGGACTCCTCAAGCCCGATTCTCGGCGTTTCCGTTCTCGCAGGCTCGAGCCACCAATCCAAACTCGGGAGATCGTCCCTTTTTTTCGCGAGTTGGAAGTCCATCATATCCAGCTCTTGTTTCAGGGACTCGTCATGCCCGATTCCCGGCGTTTCCTCTCTCGCAGGCTCGAGCCACCAATCCAAACTCGGGAGGTCGTCCCTTTTTTTCGCGAGTTGGAAGTCCATCATATCCAGCTCTTGTTTCAGTAATTCGTCGCGTTCACGTCTGAGCTCTTCACTCGTTTTTTGCTCTACCCCTTCGTGGGTCAATATCAGCCGCTCCTGCGGCTCTGGCGTCTGCACCGGCACCCACTCCAGATAGCGCTCCGACAGGTCGTCCCGCGTTTCGCCGTCCAGCCGGAGGCTGATGTCCTCCCTGTTCTGCTTCAGCTCCACGTCAGCGTCCTCGCCCGCCGCGTCGGCCATCTTGTCCACGCTATAGTGGGTCATGGTGTCCTCATAGCGGAAGAAGATGTCCTCCACGCCGTCCTCCCGGAGACTGGAGATGTCGGTGGTGACGGTGGAGCGGGGAGCGGCGCTCTCAATAAGCACCACACCCCCCGGGGTGAGGACCTCTCCGGCGTCGCCGGCCTTTACGCTGCCGACCATGGGGTCGGTGCTCTCAATAATGGCCAAAGCAGAATCCAACCGCTGGATGGTGACCCGGCTGGAAAAGAAGCCGCCCACCACCATGCCGCCGGGCAGGGGTTCGGGAGCGTTCTCCTGCACCGGGGGCGGGACGTCATCATCATCGTCGTCCTCGTCGTCGTCCGGCTGGGGCTTGGGGGTGGAGGTGTAGTCGTAGCCCATCCCCTCCATCACGGTGCCGTCCGCGTTCAGACGGGTCAGCCGTCCTCCCGTCACCTTATGTTCATCGTCAGAAAGGTTCTCCGTGGGTACTTCGCCGTAGCTGCCGCCGATGGCCGGGGCCTTGGCGTCCGTCATCTGGCTTCCCGCCTTGGCCGTCACCTCGGCGTCGCCGCAGATGTAGAGGTCTCCCGGGTTCGGGTCGTCGGTGTCGTCCGACGCGTGGCCTGCTCCGTCGCCGATGCCTGCCGCGTTGCTCCCGCCCACAGCCTCGATGGTGCCGCCCCGGATGGTGATGTTGCTACCGGTGCTCTCGATGCCTCCGCCGATGCCTGCGCCGCCGAAGCCGCCCTCAGCGGTCAGCGCGCCTTTGGTATCGTTGTCGTCCTTGATGGTCAGAGTGCCTTTCGACTCGTGTTCGTTCTTCTCAAGACCCGCATGATAGCTGCCGCTCTTCAGCTCGTTGTCGCCGTCCAGTTCGATGGTCACATCGTGGTCGCCCTGCACGGTGACGGCGGCTTTGCCCGCATCGACTGGGCCGTCACCGCTGACGTCCCCCTCGGCCTTGCCGCTGACGTCGATCTTCAGGTCGTCGAAGGTGACGTCCACGTCGCCCTTGGAGGTGTCGATGGTGACGGTGTTCTTATCTGACTCGCCGGTGATGACGGTGTTGGTGTCGTCCTTGTCGATGGTCTCGCCCTGTGAGACCTTGTTCTTTCCTTCGGCGTCGCCCGCTTTCACGGTGATGTCGCCGTTGGCGATGTCCCACCGGGCCGCATAGGCCGGGATGCCGGAACTCACCACGATGCCCGCGATGACGGCGGCGGCCACGCCCCGCCGGAGTGCGCTTTTCAGTCTCATAGTCTGTCCTCCTTTGGTCTGTTCGTCTTTTGAAAAATCAGCCTTTTTCGATACAAGCTTACCAAAAAATCCGGAGAATGTAAATAAAAACTGCGCGAATCGTGGTGTTTTCGGCGTGAATGGCGCAAAAAAGCCCTCCCGAGCGGGGAGGGCCATAGCCTGTCTTATTCCGAGTAGTGCGCCAAAAACTGCTTGGTGCGCTCCTCCTGGGGGTGGTCGATGAGCTGGCGGGCCGGGCCTTCCTCCACCACGACGCCGCCGTCCATGAATAGGATGCGGTCGGCCACGTCGCGGGCGAAGTGCATCTCATGGGTGACGATGATCATGGTGGTCTTTCGGTCGGCGAGGTCCCGCAGGACACGGAGGACTTCGCCGGTCAGCTCCGGGTCAAGGGCGCTGGTGGGCTCATCGAAGCAGAGGATGTCCGGGTGGAGCGCCAGTGCGCGGGCGATGGCCACCCGCTGCTGCTGACCGCCGGAGAGCTGGTGGGGGTAGTGGCCTGCCCGCTCCGACAGGCCCATCTGGGCCAGCAGGTCACGGGCCTGTGCTTCCAGCTGGGCGTGGATGGCCTTTTTGTTGGCCTTGTAGTCGGGCTGCTCCTTTGCCAGAAGCTCCCCCGCCAGCATCACGTTTTCCAGCGCGGTGTACTGGGGGAAGAGGTTGAAGTTCTGGAACACGAGGCCGAAGTGGAGGCGCTTTTTCCGCACCTCGCTCTCCCGCTGGGTGGCAGGGTCGGCGGCGTCCCACATGGTCTCGCCGTTCACCCTGATGACGCCGGTGTCGGGACGCTCAAGGAAGTTCAGGCAGCGCAGCAGCGTCGTCTTTCCTGAGCCGGACGAGCCGATGATCGCCAGCGCCTCGCCCTGTTCCAGTGTGAGCGAGATGTCCTTGAGAACTTTCGTCTCGCCGAAATTCTTCCCGATGCCAGAGGCTTCGAGTAATGCCATAATTCAGTATCCTCCTTAGCAGCGGAAATAGTCCATCTTTTTCTCGGCCCAGTCCAGCAGCAGGGTGAGTGCGCCGACAAAGACGAGGAAGAAGATCGCGGTGGAGAACAGCGGCCAGATAAGGCCCTTGGCGCTGTACTCCTTCGCCATCATGATGATCTCCTTGTTGGCGATGACATTCGCCAGCGAGGTATCCTTCACCAGCGTGATGACCTCGTTGCCCATCGGGGGCAGGATGCGCTTGACGACCTGCAGGAGCGTGACCTTGAAAAAGATCTGGCTCTTGGTCATGCCAAGCACCTGACCGGCCTCGGTCTGGCCTTTCGGCACAGCCTCGATGCCGCCGCGGTAGATCTCAGAGAAGTAGCAGGCGTAGTTGATGGCGAAAGCCACCACCGCCGCCACCAGACGGCCCGAAGAGCCGGAGGGCCAGGGGTTGGTCATACCCAGCAGGCCGGGGCCAAGGTAGATGACGATGATCTGGAGCATCAGCGGCGTACCGCGGATGACCCACACGAAGGTCTTGACGACGCCCCGCAGCGGTGCGCACCGGCTCATGGAGCCAAAGGCCACCACAAGGCCCAGCGGCAGCGAAAACAGCAAGGTCAGAAAGAACAGCTCACAGTTGAGCGCGAATGCGCCGGTCAGACGCTCCAAAATCACAGTCACAGAATCACTACACCTATCCGTTTATAATGTAAGTTACTCAGCCAGAGTCAGGCCGTACTTGTCGGCCAGAGTCTGCATGGTGCCGTCAGCCTTCAGCTCGTCGAATGCATTGTCCACAGCCTCGGCCACGTCGCTGTCCTTGCGGAAGGCCACGCCGTACTCCTCGACGTTCAGCTCATCCACCATCTTGAGGTTTGCGTAGTCGGTACCCTCGCCGATCATGGCAGAGGCCAGAGTCAGGTCGAGGATGGCGGCGTCAGCAGTGCCAGCGGCGACTTCCATCAGGCAGTCGGTCTGAACAGCCTTGGAGATGAAATCAGCCTGAGACAGGTCGGCGTTCTCGGTGATGGTGGTCTCACCGGCAGAGCCGGCCTCGGCCACCACGGTCTTGCCGATGAGGTCGGCGGTGGAGGTGTAGTCGGTGCCGTCCTTCACCACCACGACCTGGGCGTTCTTGACATAGGGCTTGGTGCAGGCCATGTTCTCCTCGCGGTCATCGGTCAGGGTCAGGCCGTTCCAGATGCAGTCGATGCTCTTTGCAGCCAGCTCGGTCTCCTTGGTGTCCCAGTTGATCTCCACGAACTCCGGCTCGACCCCCAGCTTCTCACAGACAGCGGTGGCCAGCTCGGTATCGAAACCGGTGAAGCTGCCGTCGGCGTCGGTGTAGTTCATCGGCTCATACACGGTGTAGCCGATGACCATCTTGCCGTTGGACTGGATGTAAGCCAAGTCGCTGTCAGCGGCCACGGAGCTTGCCGGGGCGGCAGAGGCGGCGGCAGAAGAAGCAGCCGTAGAAGTGGATGCAGAACCGCCGCAGGCGGCAAGGCTCAGCGCCATCGCACCGGCCAGAAAAGCAGATACCAGACGTTTCATATACAAATTCCTCCCTCAGATTCAGCAGAAGCGGCGCTTCGTTTTACCGCTTTACCATGCTAAATTGTTAAACTGTGACTATAGAATAGCGCGTTTTGCCCCGTTTTGCAAGAGGAAAACCGATTTTTTCGCGTTTTGCCCGCAGACCGCCCCTTTCCGATAGGGTTTTCGGTGTATTTGTACAAAGGACAAAAAGAAAACCGCCACCTCACGGTGACGGTCAGACTTTCCGTTCAATTTATAATGACGCATTCTCAAACGCATCCCCTGCGGCCTTTTGCAGGGCGTCGATGGAGATGGTGCAGAGGGCCGCGAGGTCGGCGTCCGAGCCGTCGGCGGGGATGTCCGCCACCTCTTTCTCAGTCTTGCCCTTGAGGTAGCTGCAATAGCCCTCGCTGTGCTCGTACCACTCCTTGCCGAGGCTGGATGCGTTCCGCATCCCGTAGCTGTCGCCCAGCTCAAGCTTGGAGCGGACGGTGTCCGGGGCGGTGACGCCGCCGTCTGCCGCGATGGTCAGCGCAGGCTCTGCCATGTCGCCGATGGCGCTGGTCACACGGCCATCGGCATCCAGCGTCAGGGCCACGACGGTAAGGTCAACTTCTGCGTTCACATCCTTGTCGTCGGTGGCGGTGATGTCCGAAGAGGCATTCTCCGCCTCCACGCCGAGGCTCACCCGGTCGCCCTTCGCCGCGCCGAGGGCGGACGCATTCGTGCAGGCTTTCGCCACGGCGTCGCGGTACTGATCCACCCGGATGGTGCAGCCGGACAGCAGGTCGGCGTCCACAGCCTTGCCGTCCTTATCCGTTTCCAGCATGGATGCCTGTTCCGGCGTCATGCCGGTGAGGTAGTCGGCGAAGTCATCGGCCTGCTCGGCCCAGCCCTTTTTCAGCGAAGATGCCGCTGCCAGCGGGTAGTCGTCCCCTTTCTGGCGCTTGGTGCGGTAGTCGGTGGGCATGGTGACGACGCCTTTGCCGTCGGCGGTAACTTCCACTTCCAGCTCATCCAGCATCACGTCGGCCAGCTTGCCGTCTCCGTCCAGCAGGACGGCGGCGGCGATGGTATGGATGGTGCCGGTGCGGGCCTCGTCGGAGGCCTCGGTCAGGATGCCGAGGCCGGTCTTCCAGCCGCCGGTCTGGGTGGTGCTGGCGCTGCCGGACGAGCCGGACATGGCGTTCGAACTGCTCATGCTGCCGGAATCGCTGCTGCCTTTGCGGCAGCCGGACAGCAGCAGTGCCGCCGCCACGGCACAGCTCAGAAGAGCTTTTTGTCTCTGTGTCATAAGCGTTACGCTCCCTTTCATCTCTTTGGGAGTAGTATAGCCCGACAGGAGTCTATTTATTTATGTATCTTTTTGTTGGAAACTGTGTTATACTTGTCCTGCGGCCTACCCCGCCCAGTTTTATGGGAAGGGAGGTGTTGTCCAATGGCATATATTTCCACATTTATCCTGTCCGTCGGAGCAAATGTAGCTTCTTACTACATTTGTAAGTGGCTTGACGGATGGCTGAAGGGCCGTAAGCACTAAAAAGGACCC
>OOCW01000997.1_pt1 | contig 22794 bp, 20 predicted proteins | sample 1671201 | NCBI WGS metagenome assembly OOCW01 (sample SAMN06348132, study PRJEB24527) | human gut metagenome | biome: human gut; feature: ankylosing spondylitis patient; material: feces | host: Homo sapiens | place: China | collected 2015-10
TGATTGGGCCGGCCAAACCTTCTATGACATTCTTGGAAACTGCTCTGATACTGTAACCATTGACGAAGACGGATGGGGAGACTTCCCAGTTTCTGAAAAATCTGTCAGCGTTTGGACAATTCAAGACTAAGAAAAAAAAGCTCAATCGAGCTTTTTTTAGTATCATAAAATCCCTGAAATGGTCTTAACAATATCACGATTGACATCAACATTATGCACACGAACAATCTGACAGCCCTTGCTAACAGCATAGCCAGATAGAGCAGCCGTTCCCTGATCGCGGTCCTTAGCTTGGGTATTTCCACCTAGTAGGTAGTTCACAACACGCTTACGAGAAATCCCAAAAAGAACAGGATAGCCCAAGGCAACGACCTTGTCCAAACCTTTTAGCAGGTCAATATTGTGTTGGACATTTTTCGCAAAGCCAAAGCCTGGATCAATCCAGATATTGTCCTTGGCCACACCTGCTTCCAAGGCGGCCTGGGCACGTTGACTGAGGAATGTACAGACATCTTCTGTGACATCATTGTATACTTCTTCTTTTTGATTATGCATGAGAATAATCGGCACATTCTTTTCAGCTGCTAAAGCTAGCATCTGACCATCATAGAGTCCAGCCCAGACGTCATTTAGAATATCTGCCCCTGCTTCAAGAGCAGCTCTGGCAGTAGCTGTCTTATAGGTATCAATACTGATGAGCACATCATATTTTGCCTTGATAGCCTGAATAACTGGCACGATACGAGCAATCTCTTCTTCCTCGGTCACAAATTCTGCTCCTGGTCCTGTAGATTCGCCACCTACATCGATAATGGCAGCTCCCTGGGCAATCATACGCTCAACCTGAGCCAACGCATCCTCTACAGTGTCAAAATCGCCACCATCTGAGAAAGAATCAGGGGTGACATTCAAGATTCCCATAATACAGGCCTTACCTGCAATCTCATGTTTGCCAATAAACATCTTAACTCCTAAAAATCACGCATCAATGAAAGAATTTCCTTGCGTTCTTCACGGTCTTCTTTATAAAGGCCCTTAGCGACAGTTGTGATTGTCTTACTTCCTGGTTTCTTAATGCCTCGCATGGTCATGCACATGTGCTCTGCTTCAACCATGACAAAAACTCCTCGAGGATTGAGAGCTTCTTCAAGTGCTGTAGCAACTTGATCTGTAAGACGTTCTTGCAACTGTGGACGACGAGCAGCTACTTCAACCGCACGCGCTAATTTGGAAAGTCCTGTCACCTTGTCTCCACTTGGCAAATAAGCCACGTGGGCCTTACCATAAAATGGAACCAAATGGTGCTCACACATAGAGTAAAAAGGAATATCCTTGACAAGGACAACTTCGTCATGGACTTCTGAAAAGACAGCTGTAAATTGATCCTTAGGGTCTTCATTTAGACCTGAAAACATTTCAGCATACATCTTAGCCACACGTTTTGGTGTGTCCAAAAGTCCCTCACGCTCAGGATTTTCACCTAGAGCTTCCAATAGTTGATAGACTGCTTGTTCTACTTTTTCTTGATTTGCCATAATTTCCTCTTTCAACGTTATAATACTATCTATTATACCTTATTTCGCTGGATTTTTCTTGCAAAAAATGAGATTTCCTAGCTACCTAAACCTCAAAAAAAGCGAAGACTACCTTTCATATAGAGGTTATCTTCGCTTATATTTTTTAGTCTTTCAAGTGGTAAGAATAAGATGAAACCACAATATTCTCACGCCATTTGAGATAATATTTCAATCGTAAACTCATTTGGTTGTGAAGCATGGTTTGCCATGATTTTTTAGGTACAAACTGAGGAATCATGACTGTCAGAGTCGCATTATCCTTCTCAGCTTGAGTGGCGACCTCGTCCACATACTGAATGGTTGACTGAGTGATTGAGCTGTACGGTGATTGGATATGAACCATCTCAATTTCAGGGAAATATTTTTTAAACTCTTGTTCAGTTTCCTTGTCCTTGTTCTCAGTATCCTTAGTAGATACATGCATGGCGATAACCTTGTCACCAATAGAACGCGCATAGGAAATAGCTCCGATATTAGCCTTGGTAACATTCCCAACGAGGATAAGAACAATATTTCCTTGATAATGGTGTTCTTCTACCGCTCCATCAATACGCAACTGTTGAGCAACACCATTATAGTGTTTTTTAATCTTAAGGAACATCCACATCAAGATTGCAATAATTGGGAAGAATGGCCAGATATCTCCTAAACGGAAAAGGAAGAGAATGAGAACAATAGCATAACAAATGAGGGCGCCCAAGATATTAGCTAAAGAGTGTTTCCAGAATCCCTTACCATATTCACGAATCCAATGGATAACCATCCCCGTTTGAGAAAGAGCAAATGGAATAAATACACCGATGGTATAAAGCGGAATCAAACGTTCCGTATTTCCTCGGAAAATAAACAAAAGGGTAATGGCACCAATTGCAAGTGTCAAGATCCCATTAGAGTATCCCATACGTGCCCCTTTTTCAAGGTACATATGAGGCATGTATTTATTTTTCGCCATATTAAAGGACAACATCGGAAAGGCTGAAAAACCTGTGTTAGCCGCTACTGCAAGAATCATGGCAGTAGAGAATTGGAAAACGTAAAATAGAATACTACCAATCCATGACTGACCGAGAATTTCTCTAGCCATTTGTGACAAGATGGTTACTCCTGCATGAGGTGTAATACCTGTCCACCAGTTGAGGAAGGTAATTCCCGCAAACATAGCCCCCAAAATGCTAGACATGATAAAGAGGGTTGAAGCTGCATTTTTGGCCTTAGGTTTCTTAAAGAAAGGCACCGCATTAGAGATAGCTTCTACCCCTGTCAATGAGGCAGAACCTGAAGTAAAGGCCCTTAAAATAAGAATCAATGACACACCTGTAATTGGTTGTCCTAAATGTGCTGTGGCTGCGTAAGGCATATGACCCGTTAAAATTTGAAAGAAACCAAATCCCAACAAGAAGAGCGTCGAAACAATGAAGAGATAAACGGGTATCATCAAAGATTTTGCCGATTCACGCATTCCCCTAAGGTTCATAACCATCAAAACAAGCACCAAAATCATTGATATTTCAAGATTGAAAGGATGCAGGAAGGGAAGGGCTGAAGTAATGGCATCTGCACCTGAGGCCACTGAAACAGCGACCGTCAACATGTAATCAACCAAAAGACTACCACCAGCTATCAAGCCAAACTTAGGAGACAGATTTTCCGTCGTTACCATATAGGCACCACCACCTTGAGGATAGGCCTTGATAACCTGTCTATAAGAGATGGTAAGGCTGGCCAAAAGGACGAGAACCAAAAGCCCAATAGGGATTGACCACCAAATAGCCGCACTAGATACAGCTGTCAGAACCAAGACGACTTGCTCTGGACCATAGGCGATAGATGAGAGTGCATCACTCGACAACATGGCCAAGGCCTGAATCTTGGACAATAAGTGTCCATCACCACTATCATCATGAGTTAAAGGTTCACCGATTAAAATGTTTTTCAGACGTTGAAACATTGCGATCTCCTTGCTTTTAAAACATACGAGGGTTATTATACGCCCCTAAATGTCATCTTTCAAGTCTTAAACATCACTTGCCTGCTCTAAAACCCATTTTCTGACCTGAGAAATGAAGTATAGAGATCCCGTTACCACATAAAGTTTCTTATTATCAGTCGTCACATGTTCTCTAATCCATGTTTTGAAGTCCGGTACCTGCTTATAAGCCTCTGGGTATTTATCTAATTTAACACTGTTTGGATAGTCAAAACTCGTTACAGTCAAGTCACCAACCGATTTTAGTTGGGCAAGCATGCCATCAATAGGCTTGGTGTCAATAGCTGCAAAGAGAAGTTCAATCTCCTTATCTGCATATTCTGATTGCAACAAGTCAATCAAAACTTTAACACTCTCATTATTATGAGCACCATCAATCATGAGATTAGGTCTTAAAAATTCTGTTCGACCTCGCCAATTGGCATGAGCTAGTGCGTCCTTTATGAGTTTAGGAGTTACTTTAGGATAATCTTTTTGAAGCAATAAAGAGGCCATAATAGCTAAACTAGCATTTGCTACTTGATGTTGACCAGCCATGGCCAAGGCTATATCATCTAACCTTTGCTCTCCATAGGTAAAATCAAAGGAATGGCTTGACCCTTCAGCTGTGAAATCTCTCCCCAGCTCATAGGTCTTAGAACCTTCTTCTCGCGCCTTCTTCTCGAAAACATCTCTAACATCAGTACGGTCAGTCGCATAAATAAAAGGAGCCCCATTCTTCAAAACACCAACTTTTTCTGCTGCAATTTCAGCATGGGTATTTCCCAAAATAGCCTGATGGTCCAAACCAATCGATGGACACAGGACTGCCAAGGGCTTAAAGAGATTAGTCGAATCATGAAGACCACCCATTCCAGCTTCAATGAATGCGATATCAACAGGATGGACCTGACCAAAATAGAGGAACATCAGGACTGTGATAATTTCAAACTCTGTCGCATTTTCATGCTCTGTCTCTTTTGGTAGACGTTCAACCACAGGCTTCACACGATTAACCAGGTCAAGTAAGTCCTCTTCTGAAATCATCTGACCGTCAAGAGAGATTCGTTCCTTGAAGTCAATAATATAGGGCGAGGTAAAGGTTCCAACTTCATAGCCTGCCTGGGTAAAAATTGTTTGTAGGGCATTGACTGTAGACCCTTTGCCGTTTGTTCCCACGATATGCACAGCCTTGAGATTATCTTGTGGATTTCCCAATTCTTTAAGCATCCAAGCCATACGCTCCAAGCCAGGCTTGATGCCAAATTTTAATTGCCCATGAATCCAATCCAATGCTTCCTGATAAGTCATAATTACTCCTTTTTTGGCTAATGCTTCAACTTAGTCATTAAACTGACATTTAAACTAGATTCCTAGTTTTTCCTTGAGCTTAATGAGTTGACGTTCTTATTATACCAAAGACTTCTAGTCTATAACCAAAATATGCAAAAAAGGCAACCCTAGGGTCACCTCTTAAGCTTTCTCTTTTTCGTCAATAACAAGACGAACTTTTTTACCTTGAGTAGGTACCGAATAGACAATCGCTCTTATCGCCGTAATAGTACGTCCTTTTTTCCCGATAACACGCCCAATATCGGCTGGAGCAAGATCAAGATGGTACTCCAAAAACTCAGGACCGTCAATGATTTTGATGGTCAACTGATCTGGTGAAGCAATTAAAGGTTTAACGATAGCGATAATAAGATTTTCAATGGTATCCATAGGCTAAAAAATTATTTTGAGAATTTTGATTCGTGGAATTTCTTCATAACGCCTTCTTTTGAAAGGATGTTACGAACTGTATCTGAAGGTTGTGCACCTTTAGACAACCACTCAAGAACACGTTCTTCTTTAAGTGTTACTTGGTTTTCTTCAACGAGTGGGTTGTAAGTACCAACTGTTTCGATGAAACGTCCATCACGTGGAGCACGTGAATCTGCAACGTTAATACGGTAGAAAGGTTTTTTCTTAGAACCCATACGAGTCAAACGGATTTTTACTGCCATTTTTAATATCTCTTTTCTTTAGTTTTTTTATTATGGTGAGGGCTCTTATCGCCCCTCGACCTTGACTAGTATACCATATCATTTTTATGTGTCAAGAAAAAAACTTGACAGACTTGAATTTTCTACAAAAAAAAATTAGAGTTTGACTCTAACTTCCTTTTAGACTATTTCTTAGTTGTGGTCTTATGATTTTTTTCATAAGCTACTTTTGCTTCAGCATATTGAGCTTCTAAACTCTTAGCCGCTGCCTTTGACACTTTCTCATAAGTATCACGACTAGTCAACTTGCCATCCTCGTTGTAGGTAGAAACAACCAAGGTATCTTTATTTACAGTATAAGACTTGGTGCGTTTCCCTTTACGGTAGAGTCGGTAGTTATCTACGTTATCCGAAATATAGTAATCTACTAGATTCTTATCTGCATTAGGATAAAGTTGCGAGACAACTTTAGTCAACTCACGCTTAAATTCTGAAACTTCTTTAGTATAGGTAATAGATTTATTCCACTGATCAACAACTTGATATTCCTTCAAATAATCTGAAGCTGTAAAAGTTGGCTGATCCTCCTCACCTTCTTTATAGAAGTAAGAATGCGTTTGTAAATTATTAGAATGATCAACTTTAAGGAAAGAGACGTAAATTTCATCTTTATCTTCATGTTCTTTCAGAGCATTGGTTAACTTACCAGAATTTTCGTCCAAGACCTTAGACGATTTTAATTCCCAAGTTCCCTCAATGTTCCCCGAAGCATTACGCCAAAAACCGTATACACCACCGACAAGCAACATCAAAACAACAGCAACAAGACTAGAAATCAAGGCTCCTTTGCCCCAATTTTTGGCCTTTTGCGATTTTTGATTAGCGTTTTGAATCGTTTCTAGAAGACGAACCTGACTTTCCAATCTCTTTTCTAATTTGGCAACTGTCTGTTCTTCCTTAGATTTGGCTTTGGCAGCTAGCTTTTCGGCTTTTTTCTTATCACGAGCAGCTTGACGAGCAAGCTTCTTAGCTGCCTTTTCTTCCTTACGATCAAGTTTTGTCAAATCCTCAGATAATCCAAGATGCTGTGCTTGGTTACTGAAAACTGGAATAGCTTGATTAGGTTCACTCGAGGTATTAACAGAATGATTTCCTGCATCTGGACGGGTTGGCGCATAACTTGCCAAACGTTCCTTAGCCTCTGCGACGCGTTTGCGCTGTTCCTCTTCCTTTTGAATATCCTCAGCCTGACGGCCCGACTGAATGGTTCTTACTTGACCAACAGTCTCTTGAGATAGGGCCTTTCTCTTTTCCTGGGCCGCATTTGCCATAGCTTCTTGCGCGTTGTCACGCTCTTTCTGAGACTGAGCTAGTGCTCTGGCGGTTGCGGTTCCTTCTTCAAACTGTTGGTCAGCTGCTGATTCACCTTGATCAGCTACTTGGTTAGCCTCTGTACCTTCAGAGAGAACAAACTCTCCTCGTTCCAAGGCCTCTTTGAAGTCGATTGGTCTTGGTTTTCGGCCATTAACAGCCTCAAAGTACTCTAACCATTCGTCTTTCAACATAATAAATCCCCCTGAATTAAAAAACACATGATTAACTTCCCTATTTTACCATACTTTTTAACATAAAAATAGGGATTAACAAGAATTCTAAAAATTCTTATTAAATCCCCATTAATCTTCTTTTGGTGTAATAGACAATAATTGGACAAAACGGTGTTGTGCTGATTCCGTTTCAAGCGTGACATTATCGTATCTAAAGAGAATCTCTTCGATATTTGCCAAGCCCAATCCTCGACCTGTTCCTTTTGTTGAAAATCCTCTTTGTTTCAAAGGAGCTACATCAATAGAAGCTTCCTTAGTTGAATTCTCAACAACAATAACTGATTGATTTTCCATCTTAAAGATAGCAATAGATAATTTTGGATTATCCGCTAATACAGTGGCTTCAATAGCATTATCACAAAGAATGGATATGATTGTAATCAAGTCGAGTGGACGCATATCTGTGAAGAAGACGCCCTCTTCAACCTCAACATGACATTGAATACCTTTATCAAAAGCCTCAGCCACTTTAGATGATAAAAGACTCTTAAGTGGCATATTGGTCACACGAGTTAATTTTGCCAAATCAAACTTTTGCTGCTTCAAATCTGATGCCGAATCTTTCAAGACACTATCATAAATCACCTTGATTTGATCGATGTCTTTCATCTGGATGGCTTCATTAAGCGAAATCATAACATTAGTATAGTCGTGACGGAAACTGCGTAGCGTTTCGTAAAGACTTTCGACCTGCTCAGAATACTTCTCTAAATCATCCAAGTGACGACGATTTTCTTTTCTTCGCTCATTTTCAAAGTACTCATCTGCGTATCTATTAACACTGTAAACAGCATAAAAAATCGCTATATATCCAATCAAGGTTATAATATGGCCAGCATAATACAAATTAAAGAAACGCGAAGCCACAACTACGGAATAGTTCATAATCACATAAGCAATCAAAACAAAGTTAGTGAAAAACATAATCCGACCAAATTTGCGATCTCGCTCTAAGACCCTCAAATATTTAAAATCAATGTTAAGGAGCTTGGATAGAGCGACAAATGTTGGAATAATTAAAAGGTCAAAGAAAATGAAATAAAGATAACTTCTGTTTAGAAAATCCGATGTGATGCCGAACCCTGGCATCAGGAAGTAGGCATAACCATTAAAAATCAACAGATAGAGAACTAGAGGATAGAAGGCATAAAAAGCCAACATATTGGTGGTTCTCTCCTTGCCATAGAAATAGGCATAGAAAAGAAGGTAGAAGGGTGTCATAAAGGACAAACCGACATTATATGACATCCCCAGTATTCCCCCTATACATTCAACCAGGAACGCAATAGGAAGGATCATACGTGGTACCTTGACCAAGCTGGTCCTTTCGTAAATCCACTGTATGACAATGAAATGCAAAAGATATTCTAATGCAATTTGCAAATTGAGCATCATTTAATGGTTAGCCACCTCCTTCTAGTCATCTCTAAATATACGGCAAAAAGCCATAACACTATTCTATCACAATTCCTGATAATAGATGAGATAAAATTAAATCATTATCTCGAATTTCAGAAAACTTTCAATAATGATTAGAGAAGAAGGGGAAAATCTAAGACCTAACGATTTTTCAAACGTTCCAAAAGTTCCTTTTTACGTGTCCGCGATAGGAGGCATGACTCGTTTTCCTCAAAGAAGACCATATTAGCTGTACGATCCACACTTGTCACATTATTCACATTGACAACAAAAGAGCGGTGTGTTTGGAAGAAAATATCATCCAATTTTGCTACTTCTGCAATTTTCCCATAGAATTCTACTAGGTTTGACTTGGTATGAGCGATTAACTTATGTGGCACAGGGGCTGTCTCAATGTATAAAATGTCATCATAAGGAATATTAACATCATTTTTATCCGTTTTAACCGTTAGACTCTGTGCCTTGGTTTCTTGTTCAACCTGCGAATACGCAAAATCTAAAAGTTCTACCAAGGCTCTCTTAAGATCTGCATCTTCCATGGATTTATCAACAAAGTCCAGAGCTTGAATCTTATAACGGAAGGTCAAGGGCATAAACTCAGAGTAGGCTGTAACAAAAGCGATTTGTGCTTTCAAGTCTTCCTTACGGATTTCAAGCCCAATATCTAGTCCCTGCTTCGTTTGATTTTTAAGGTCAATATCCAAAAGATAAACCATGGATTTACCCGAACCTCTATCAGCATCTAACAATTCCTGACCTTGCTCATAAAAGGTAATCCCATCAACAACGGCCTTCGACTCCTCAACTGCTTCGTCCAATAAACGACTAACACGATGACGCTGCAAGGCATCATCTTCAAGGACGATAATAGAAAGCATCTTATTTCCCTCTTTCTTTCTAATATACTTTAATATACCTATTTAACATTTTATCATAATTAATCGGAGAATATTCCTTTTTTTACAGCATAAAGTCTTTTTAACTCACCTCATTTCATTTATAAAACAATTGTTATCTACTCGTCACTTTATCTTCATTTTTAGATGTTATCATGAGAGCTGTTTTTGTTTTATATTAAAAAGGAGAAAGTTATGTTACGTTCTTTTAAAACGCAAGGGACTAAGACAAAGACCATCTTAACCCTTGCAACTGTCGGTATCATTAGTGCTTTTCTTGTGGGAAGTCCTCAGCATGCCTCTGCGGATCAAACCTATGTTTCAGATCCTAACCAGGCTATGACATTTTCTGAACTTGAAACAGCTACAAATACCAATACCATCACTCAAACAGGTGTATCTAGTGAAACACCTACTACTGTGACTACTGTGTCACATACCTCTGTGGATGATATTCATACACATGAAAATGACTATGAACAAACGCCCACAAATACTCCGACTTTTGAGGAGTTGAAACAAGATAGTCAAACAGCTAGCAGTACTGTCGACAGCCAGACTGGTAGCAAAACCTATGAGACTAGAATTCCGACAAATACAGATAGCAATCATAAGGCTGTAGAAAATCACTCTGAACCAAAGACCGAAACTGTCGCTCAAGCACAAACCTGGTCAAAAGATGGTGCTACATGGGTGTCAACAGAAATTAATAACGGTAACGTTCATAAGATTCTATCTACTTATATTCCAAAACCATTAACACCTTCTACAAAGCCCACGACAACAGCTACAACAAAACCTAAACAATCAACTCCTGCTGTTAGTCAACCTAAAAAACCAGCCACAGTTGCTAACAAACCTACAACACAACCTAAGAAACCAACGGCTGTTGTAAACAAACCAGCGCCTTCTACAACGACACAACCTAAGAAGCCAACAACGACTGTCACTAAACCTACAGCTCCTAAAGCTACTCCTATCCAACCTGCTAAGCCAGTGGACCGAGTTGCTCAAGTATGGCAAAAGAATAACGAACTGGTAAAAGAGAATTACGACACTCCTCACTGGTCAACTAAGGAAGCAACAGTCTTCATCAATGCTAAAAATCCTGAAATCGTGAATGCCTACAAACAGGCTATCACTTCTTGGAATAACACTGGTGCCTTTAATTTCTTGCTCACTAACGATAAACAAAAAGCTAACATCATTGCTGATGAACGTTATGAAGGTAATGTGGCAGCTCCTCTTGGGGTTACCTACTCTACTTACTACCTCCCAACTAAGCAATATAGTAATGCTACTGTTTACTTGAATAGCTTCCATGTTCAAAACAATTATTATCAAAAGAATGGTGGAAAACTCCTTAACACTGCGCAACACGAATTAGGACACTCAATTGGACTTGAGCACAACAGTGCTGTTGCCTCTGTAATGGAACCTAAAGGTGGTAAGACAAGTATCCAACCAGTTGATATTAACAATGTTAAGAAACTCTATAGCAAGATTTAAGTTCTTACACCATCACTACAATTTATAAGCAGACCTATCAGGTTCTGCTTTTTTTATACAGGTGAGATGACCATTCAAGACCAGAAAATGACTGTTCATGATTTTTTCTTACATATTTTAAAAATATGTAAAGTTTTCTCCATTTTTTTTGGTAAAATAGAAAATGTAAAGAGAGACCGGATGAGTTAGAAAACTCAACTTTGTTAGTTTTTGCTCATTATTCTCATAAACAGAATAAAAATAGTCTAGGAACCCTTCTTAACATTTATACCTATCTTCCCCAAACACTTTTCCCCATTCCTAGATTATCAGATCTCTCACAAGAAAAGCGTCTAGCTCACCCGGCTAGACCTTTTTTCTTTTTCCATACTTTTGCTATAATAGAGCCATACCGTTTGAAAGGAACTCATAAAATGACTATAGATCAGCAACTTCTTTGCTACAAACGTTTACCAAACTGGACAGCTACAACACTTCCAGAAATGGTGACGCAAAAACACAATACTAAGGTGGGAACTTGGGCTAAATTGACCATTCTATCGGGATCTCTTCACTTCTACGAATTAGACGAAGAGGGAGAGGTTACTGCAGAGCACCTCTTTACCTCCGAGACAGAGATTCCTTTTGTTGAACCACAAGCTTGGCATCGCATCGCTGCTGCTTCAGATGATTTGGAATGCTATCTTTCTTTTTACTGTAAACCTGAAGACTACATGGCTAAAAAGTATGATACTAAAGCCCATTCCGAGGTTCTTGAAGCAGTCCAATCTGGCCATATCAAACCTGGTCGTACCCTTGACCTAGGCTGTGGTCACGGTCGTAACGCTCTTTATTTGGCATCTCTTGGGCATGATGTTACAGCCGTTGATGTTAATAACGAAGCTACACAACGCATCCAAATGATTGCAGATGAGGAAAATTACAATGTTAGAGCTGGCTACTACGATATCAATGCTGCTGCCCTTCCTGAATCTGAGACCTTTGATTTCATCCTCTCAACAGTAGTCTTCATGTTCCTTGATCCCGATCAAATTCCGGCTATTATCAAGAATATGCAAGAGCGTACTGTCGTAGGTGGTTACAATCTGATTGTCTGTGCCATGGATACTGAGGAACACCCTTGTACCATGCCTTTCCCATTTACATTTGAAGAGGGGGAGTTGAAAAATTATTATAGTGACTGGGAGTTAGTCAAGTATAATGAAAATCTTGGTCACCTTCACCGTTTGGATGAATATGGCAATCCCATCGCCCTTCAATTTGCAACCATGTTAGCTAAGAAGGTTAAATAAGAGCGAATGACTGTAGAAGAGCTGAACACAGCTTGACTTGTCTTCAAAGTAAAAACTAGGAACCCAGTCGGATTCCTAGTTTTTTAATTGTTTACAATGTCTGCATATCCTGATTTAAGGTCTGCATTTTCTGTTTCTTTGACATAATAGACACCACCATTGGTAGTTGGTGAATAAAGCACAAAGGGAGTCCCATCTTTTTTAATGGTGAAGAAATAACGGTGAACAGATACATTTTCCCATCTCTCGTAAACGGAAACAATGGTATACTCAGAACTGCTATTACCATTTGCAGCATAGGTTGCATCCACAGTCTGGTTATGGTCCGACATCCAACGGATAGGCAAGGAAGAGGCTTCATTGGTAATTTCTTTGTATCCAGGCTGATTCATCTGATTGCCCCAAGAAACCATCAAACTAGCAAGTTGACTAGCTTTGTCATTGGTCCAACGTGGATTTTCAGTATAGGCTTCCTTGGCATGGTTAGCATCAGGTGTGTCAATACTTGCACTGCTAGATTCACTTGTCTTCGTATTTCCGGCCAATGAAGTACTTGATGTGGCACTAGCCTTCTCTGTCGATGAAAATATCGAGCTAGCCACTGTGGCAGATGACTTAGTCTGTTTGACGTTCTTCAGTGAACTAGAGACTAGAGTCAAGCCAATACCAACTACTATCGCTACCAGAGCCCCCAGAAGAATATAGATATAATTATAATTTTTCGAGATTCCAATAAGGCCAGACTGATAAGCTAATTGCAGTTCATCAGGTTTGGGTTTCCGCCCTTGAACTTGCTCAAAACGACTTATCCATTCTGCTTCTGACAGCTTTCGCATAATTTTCCTCTTCTCTTTATCAATTATCTTCCATCCTATCATAGAACAGTGATGATGACAATAGTAGAGAGAACTTGAGGTTTACCTTCAACCTATTATCCTTTATTTTCAAAATAACGACGAACAATCGGCGCCACTTCTTCACCATAAAGTTTAATAGCCTTTAGAACGTCTTCATGCGGCATAGAACCAATTGGGAGATGAAGCATGAAGCGATCTAGCTGTAAATCCTCAATAATACGAATGATTTTTTGAGCAACGTGAGCAGGGTCCCCAACGAACATGGCTCCGTTTGGTCCAACACTAGCATAGTACTGCTCTTTAGTCATTTCAGACCAGTGTGGGCGATCCTTAGCAATGTTATCCACTGTTTGTTTTGTTGGATAAAAATAATTCTCTATCGCTTGGAAATTATTTTCTTCAATCCAACCCCAAGAATGAGCAGCCACCTTAAGTTGTTCATCCGAATAACCATTTCGAGCACCAATTTCCTTATAAACCTCAACTAATTTTGCAAAGGCCTTCGGATTTCCTCCAATTGTAGCATAGGCAATTGGCAGACCTTTTTCCGCAATTTGAATGGTCGACTCAATGTGACCACCTGTCGCTACCCATACCGGAAAATCATCTTGGACTGCTCGCGGATACACAGGACGATTGTCAACAGATTGAGTATGCTTACCTTGCCAAGTTAAATTCGTTTGTTTTTTCACTTCCAGAAGCATATCTAGTTTTTCATTGAAAAGTTCATCATAGTCTGAAAGACCATAGCCAAAAAGTGGAAAACTCTCAACAAAAGAACCTCTACCCGCCATGATTTCTGCACGACCATTTGACAGAGCATCAATGGTTGCATACTGCTGATAGACACGAACCGGGTCAATAGATGACAAAATGGTTACTGCACTAGATAAACGAATCTTCTTGGTATTCACAGCACCTGCTGCAAGAACAATTTCCGGTGCCGATACCGCAAAATCTTCACGGTGATGCTCTCCAATCGCATAAATGTCTAGTCCAACTTGATCCGCCAATTCAATCTCTTCAACGAGTTCTCGAATACGTTGGTCATGAGAGATAGCTTTTCCAGTCGATTCTAGGAGGGTTGTTTCTCCAAAAGTTGAAATGCCAAGTTCAATCGTCATAAATCATTCCTCCAGTGATTCTTTTATTTGTTATGAGAATAACGATATCACTAATTAGTGATAATTACAAATAAAAAAGCCTAAGACTCTATTTTCCAAGAAAGGCTAATAGGGTTAGGCAGAAAAGAAGAACTAAAACACCCATGACCACTAGGAGACTAAGCTTATAACCCAGAGGATTTTGAGGATTTAAACTAGTTCCAAGACCAAATCTACGAAGAACAAATAAAGGTTCTGAGGGAGATTGCTTAAGGTTGTAGCCTAAGAGATACCTTAAGTAAAATAGAAAGAAGAGACTCATCCCTGGAAGAATGGCAATGGGAAGAATAATTCCCCGTGACAGACTAGTCATGATGGTAAGCATGATTTGTATCAACAAGAGAGCCCAAAACATGTAATAAATGTAGGATTGCTTTTTCATTAATATGTACCTCTCAATCTAAGATAAGTATACTCCTCCTAGCTTCCCTTATCAAACCCATAACTCGCCTGACACCTTATTTTCTGCTACAATAGAAAGGAAAGATTCAAAAAAGGAAACTGTACACATGAAATTAATTTCTTGGAATATTGATTCACTAAATGCCGCCCTTACTAGTGATTCTGCACGCGCTCAATTATCACGCGCTGTTATCGACACCTTGGTCGCTGAAAATGCAGACATCATTGCTATTCAAGAGACAAAACTGTCTGCTAAAGGTCCGACTAAAAAGCATTTGCAAATCTTGGAAGACTACTTCCCTGACTATGACAATACTTGGCGTTCATCTGTTGAACCTGCCCGTAAAGGTTATGCTGGAACCATGTTCTTGTATAAAAAAGAACTGAATCCAGTCATTACCTATCCTGAAATCGGAGCACCTTCAACCATGGACTGTGAAGGGCGTATCATCACTCTCGAATTTGACAATTTCTTTGTGACACAGGTCTACACACCAAATGCTGGTGATGGCCTCAAACGTCTGCTTGAACGTCAAATCTGGGATGAAAAATATGCGGATTACCTAGCTGAATTGGACGCTCAGAAACCAGTTCTTGCGACTGGTGACTACAATGTTGCCCACAAGGAAATCGACTTGGCTAATCCTTCAAGTAATCGTCGTTCACCAGGATTTACAGATGAAGAACGTGCTGGTTTCACTAACCTCCTTGCAAAAGGTTTCACCGATACCTACCGTCACCTCAATGGCGACGTTACAGGAGCCTACACATGGTGGGCCCAACGTAGTAAAACATCTAAAATCAACAATACAGGCTGGAGAATCGACTACTGGTTGACTTCAAATCGTATTGCCGATAAGGTCACAAAATCAGACATGATTGACTCTGGTGATCGCCAAGACCACACACCTATTGTCTTAGAGATTGACTTATAAAATAACTCTAGACCTAAATCACAAAAAGAGTAGACCTGCTACTCTTTTACTATGCCCAATAATTAAGGAGAAATTATGAAAAATAAACTTAATCCCACTCAAAAACTCGTTCTATCAGCTATTATGATGGCCCTTTATATTGCTATCCTCTTTGTCTCACAAGCTATTTCCTTTGGTGCTGTTCAGATGCGTCTGGCCACTGCTTTATATGGACTAACCTACATCTTCCCATTTTTGGTATTCCCAATTAGTCTGGCTAATGCCATCGCAAACTCTTTTGGAGGTTTGGGATTGATTGACGTGGTTGGTGGTTTCTGTGCTAGCTTTTTAACAACTGGTAGCATCTACCTCATCCGTAAAGCCAAGTTATCTAGCTGGTTCATCATCTTTCCAATCCTACTCGTTCCTGCTTTAGTGGTACCAATCTGGCTTAGTGCCTTGCTCAAACTTCCTTATTTTGCTCTCGTTATTAATCTCCTCCTGGGACAATTAGTTCCTGCGATTTTGGGAGCAGTCCTGGTACGAGAATTAGCTAAACGAGGATATAAAGACTGATAAAAACAAAAATATCTCTGCAATGTGCAGAGATATTTTTTTAGTAATGATATGCTTTCTTGTAAGCTTCTCTTGGTGTCAATTTGTCACCAGAGATAAGCAAACGGTAGTCAACATTAGTAGGATCTTTTTGATACTCATCAACCCAATCTTGATTCATTTCAAGATAAAGATTATAAGTTCCCAACTCAGTCGAAACAGTACCTACCTTGTAAAAATCTTTATAACGCTTTTGGTTATCCGTTTTTTTCAATTTTTCATATCGATAATAGGTTCTGGCAAAGTCTGTGAACTGGTATTCTTTCTTATCTTTTCCAGAGCCAGTTGTGACTTCAATGGTGCCCTTGTTATTTGTTAAATGCAAATCATAATCATAATCATTGTGACTATTCACTTGGAAGACACCTGAAGTGATGTCACTATCATCAGATAATGTTTGAATATCAGCGAACTTCGCAGCCTGCCAAGAAGCAGGGACTCCTTCATATTCACCATCACTCTGTAGACCTAGAAGTGACCAATAATGACCGAGATAGAAGGTATTAGACTTCTCACGATCTGTCACCAGTTCACCTACCATCTTAAGATTTTCAGCACCCAGACGGTATGGGTTAGAAAGGTAACCAAAGACTGGGAAGAAATAAATGATGACTGTAAAGGTCAAGAGGGTCTTCATATTAATCTTATTGATAGCCCAGAAGAAATAAGCAGCTGAGAACAAGAGAGCGTAAGCAGCACCGTAGCTGAACTTATGCGCATGGGCAATCAAAAGTAAAATGAAGAAAATAGGTTGAATAGGACGGACCTTGTGATAGATGATAGAGAAAACATCCTCCTTGTCTTCCTCAGATTTGAAAATCAAGGACAAGACAATGGTCAAAAGTACAAAGAAGGCGCCAAAGCCGAAGCCAACATCATTTGGACGGAAGAAATAAGCCAAGATGGACATGTCCATCACCAAAAGCCAGACAGATGCAAATTTGATCATGTTGTTACCAAATTTTGCAGCCGTTTGACTAGGTGCCTTTAAAGGTACCTCGAAGGCCTGTGCAAGTGCTCTTTCTTTGGCTTGGCGTTCAGCCTCTATTGCTGCTTTCATTTCCTTAGTACGGCGTTCCTTTTGGAACAAATGGGCAACCTTGGTCGGTTCATCTTCCCTTGACTTGGTAATACTCAAAAAGAGCAAATATTGCATGGCAAAGATGAGAGCTGTGTTCCCACCGTATTCTAGGAAGGAACCATTCCAAATACTAGAAACAACTGCAAAAACGATGTAACCTCCAAGTGAGATCAAAACCGTCAAGAGCAAATGAATCCAACGATAGCGGTAAGTGTATTTATCAGTTGTATCTCGCCTCAAAAACGTGTCACGTGGGTAAAGATACCAGATAACGAAGATAAGTTCAATGGCCTGAACTGCTGTTAGAAAACCAACATAGTTGAAGCCAAAAAGAGCTGCTACCACATTGATGAGATAGGAAATAATAGCCAAAACTCGCAGACTGGTGCGCTTAGACAAAAGTCCAATACTCATCAGGGTGATAGTTGAGAAGGCAGAAAAACCAGCACCCACCTTATCATCAAAGATGAACACGTTAACAAAGGCAAAAATCAAGATTCCTAAAAGAGTCAAGACTTGTTTTTGCATTTCTTTTTTCTTTTCTTTCATATTTTCCCTCCTTATGAAAATGATAACGCTTCCGTATTCCTATTTTAACACAATTATACTATTTTTGTCAGATTTGAAAAGACATTCGGATAATCGAATGCCTTTTTTATTAATTATTCATTGCTTCAATCTTAAGGAAAACAAAATCTCCATCAAAGCGTTGAATATACTTTTGAAAGCCTAATAAACTAAAGGTTTCAATCTCATAACGGACCTGATCAACACCATCACTAGTGCTTTCCTCAAGCAATTTTAGTTTTGGAATATCGGATTCCAAGACATCACGGTAAAGTCCTTTATACTCAAAGGTAATTCGAGCCCACTCGTTACCAGAAAGCATTGAGAAAGCCTGATAACGCACCTGCTCATCTGTAATAAGACGGTCTTTTTGTTCTGGACTGAGCGTGAAGGCGACGTCATTTTCAGATTTATGAATGGTCTGAAAACGATCGACACGGAAATAACGGATTTCAGAGAACTGATAATCACAAGTAAAGTTATCATCCAGTTTGTAAGAAATACAGTAGAAATAATGGTTATCAAAAATGACTGAAATTGGAAAGACCTTATATTCCTCCACTTTTTCTCCTGGCTTACGGTAACTAAAAGACAATGGACGTTGGTCCACAATGGCATCGAAAATAGCTGAAATAACTGGCAAGAGTGACTTATCTTGATCCTGATAAATCTTAAGTTCTTGATAACTATCTAGTTCTAGCTCAGTCAATCGCTTGATACGTCTGCGCTCCTTGTCGTCTACCGCCCTCTCAACAAAAATGTTGATTATCTCTGCTACTTCATCCTTTCGAAGAGCACGGCTCTCTAAAAGAATCTTAGATAGGATAACTGCCTGATTGTATTTAAGGTTTCCATAACCTTGTTCATACTCGGCATGGTAGGAACCGTATTTTCTGGAATACTTAACTTTCATGTTAGGACGGAGCTCGGTCAAATTATACTTGAGCTCACTCACATCCTCTTTAAGGGTACGCTCACTTATGCCAAAGCGAGCAAGGTAGTCCGTTTTTGAAATCTCATTTCCCTTTTCCAATTCGGACATAAAATACAAGAGACGTTTGGTTTTTGATGCTGTCATTATAAAATCCCCCTTTATAATCAAACCTCTTATTACTAAAAAATTGCTGTCTAGTTATTAATTATCATAGATAGTCATCACCAGTGGCCACGATCCACAGAATTATAGCTCAAATAATAGTCCTTTTTCTTTTCGTTATACTCAAAAGAGAGTCTTAACAATTGTGCTTTCTCAATAGGACTATTCTGATCAGTGTAATCAAGATCAACTGACTTATGCATGATTCCTGATGAATGGACCTTTATACTTCTCCAGGCCCCTTTTGCCTGAGGATGTTCCCTCACTACCTCAGACAAGGATGTTGTTGGTCCAAAATAAGCTTGGTCTTTGGTACGTAAGCTATTTATCTGCTCTTCAGTCCAATTACTGCTATAGTTAGCAACTTCAGTGACGCCATCAAGTGGATAAGTCGCTGTTCCACCATCATAAACAAAGCGTCCCTTTTCGTCCTTCACAAAAGAGAGATCAATATACTCATTGCCATCTCCACGTTCGTATCTCACCTTCAGACCACTGGATTCCATCTCGACATAATTGCCCTTACCATGACTTTTAATAATCGAACGTAAGGTATCAACCTTGGGTTTCAGATTTTCAAAATCTTCTTCCGTCCAGTTATAAATCGCAGACTTATCTTCGTAGTCTTTTGGATCATCACTATCGGGTTTCTCCTCATCAAGTTCTGACTGGGATACTTGTTGGATCAGCCTGTATTTTTTCATAGCACCTCGATAGACAGAACCACCTAAAGTTGCAAAGAAGGATAATCCAATTAGGGCAAGCACGATTGCGGTAAAGAGAAATCTACCTCGCTTCTGTCCCATTCTAAAGAGAATGATAGAAAGGACAAAACAACTCACAATCACAGCCAAATACAGTATTATCGGCTTATACCTCCAAGATAAGAAGACCGAAATCCAACTCACACTTAAAAGTATCAGTGGCAAAACAAGAGTCAAAAAGAAATACTGCTTTTCAGCTTTTTCCTCCTGAAAAGCAGATCCAAACTCTGGTCCTTTATTACTAAAAGCCTGATTACCATTCTTTAGATGATCATCACTTAAATAATGTTCGTTCTCTTTATTAAACATCTACTCCTCTAAATATTCTATATAACAATTTCCCAGTTTTTTCTATTGTAACAAATGAAAGCGTCATTTTCTACAGATATACTTAAAAAGCAACCTGTCTTAGGTTGCTTAAAGGATTAACACTAGTCATTCTCAATTTTTTCAGCTTCTGTACTGAATTTTTGTGCAATGGCTTCAAGGGCCAATTCGTCTGTATCTGGAAGAGTGATGGCATCATCTGAAATCTCATCAATATTAGCATAGAATTCAATGTGATTTTTAAGGTTTTGAAGCTGGATAGGTGCATCACCACCGTATTCACCGTCTAGGTTAATCATCATACGATCTTTCCCCTGAGGCTCAATATACAGCGAACTCGTTTTGATATAGGAAATTCTCTTGTCGTAGATGTGTTTACCACCTTGGAGAACCTGACGAATAAGATCTACCAATTCAAAGAGGTTGGCGGTCTTAACCATGATTAGTGTAAATTTACCATCATCCAGTTTAGCATCCGGGGCAATCGTTTCAAAGCCACCAACTGAATTGGTCAAGGCAACGAAAATCATGGAAAGGCCACCTTCAAAGACACCCTCATCATGTGTAATGCGGACAGGAACCTTCTTAACTTGTGGCAGCAACTCTGCCCCCTTAACAAGGTAAGCCAAATAACCAAGCACTGTCTTTAAGCGGCTAGGCACACTATAAGTTAGTTCCGTAAAGGAACCCGCAGCCGCAATATTGATGAAGTATTTGTCATCATAGGCACGACCAATGTCCATCTGAAGGGTTTGATTTTTAGCAATAACCTTGGCTGCTTCTACAGGATTCCCTCTTGGAATCTTCAAAGCGCGTGCAAAGTCATTTGTTGTCCCCGTTGGAATAACCGCCATTTGTGGGCGATTTTTGAGTGGGGCAATCCCAGAAACAACCTCATTGATTGTTCCATCGCCACCTGCAGCAATGACTAAGTCAAAGCCTGCTTTAGCCGCACGAGTGGCCTCATTTTTTGCTGAGTTCTCATCTGGTGTTGTTTGAAAGGCTGATGCTTCAAAGCCAGCGCCTTCCAGAATATCTAAGACCTCAGCAACATTTTTTTTCATAATTTCTTGTCCAGATGTTGGATTATAAATTAAGCGGGCACGTTTTTGTTTCATATTGAACTCCTATAAATCCAGCAACCAAGCCTCATCTTTTACTTCAATTCCTAGGCTTTGTGCTTTTTCCAACTTACTTCCGGCATCACTACCAGCAACTACTAAATCTGTTTTCTTAGAGACAGAACCTGTCACCTTAGCACCCAGAGCTTCTAGTTTTGCCTTTGCTTCACTACGTTTAAGATGCTCCAATTTTCCTGTCAAAACAACTGTCTTACCAGATAGGATAGCATCATCTGCCACCTTTTGTCCAAGATAGGCCAAATTAACCCCGTAGGTTTCCAGTTCTTTAAGAAGAACCTGAGCTTCTTCCTTGGCAAAATAACGCTGGGTGGATTTGGCGATAACCTCTCCTAAACCATCTACAGCAGCAATTGCCTCGACATCTGCACTTGCTAACTCTTGTATACTTCCAAATGCTTCTAGCAACTGCTTACTAACCTTGGCACCGACATGACGAATACCCAAACCATAAAGCAATTTCTCTGCAGAATTTTCTTTTGAGGCTTGAATGGCTGCATAAAGTTTTTCAGCAGACTTTTCCTTGAAACCTTCCAATTGGAGGAAATCTTGACTGTTCAATCCATAGATATCAGCTACATCTTTAACCAATTCAGCTTTAAAGAGCTTTTCAACCACTGAAGGTCCCATGCCTGCGATGTTCATGGCATCACGAGAGGCAAAATGGATGAGGCCTTCCTTAATCTGAGCAGGACAAGAAGGATTAATACAACGTAGGGCAACTTCATCTTCAAAATGTAAGAGGCCACTGCCACAAGATGGACATTGCGTCGGTACTTCCATCGGTTCTTGCGTTGTACGCTTACTTTCTACTACTCGAAGTACTGCAGGGATAATATCACCAGCTTTGTAGACAATAACGGTATCACCGATACGAATGTCTTTTTCAGCAATATAATCTACATTATGAAGGGTAGCACGACTAACCGTTGTCCCTGCTAATTGCACTGGAGTTAAATTAGCAGTCGGCGTTACTACACCCGTACGACCTACCTGCCAGTCCACTGAGAGAAGTTCTGCTTCCTTTTCCTCAGCAGGGAATTTATAAGCAATGGCCCAACGTGGTGCCTTAACTGTAAAACCTAGCTCTTCTTGCATAGCCAAACTATTGACTTTGATAACAACACCATCAATATCATAAGCCAAGTCATCGCGATCCTGTCCAACAGCTTGAATAAAGTCCCAAATCTCATCCATCGATGATGTGACAATACGTCGTGGATTAACAGAGAAACCTAGTTCTGCCACTTCATTCAGGACATCATTTTGTGTAAGACGCTCCGTTGGACTCGCTTCCTGATAAAGGAAAGTCGCCAAACGACGCTCTGCAACCACTTTAGTATCCAACTGACGAAGGGTTCCGGCTGCTGCATTTCGTGGATTGGCAAATTCGGCTTCACCGTTCTCCTGACGCTGGATGTTGATGCGTTCAAACTCAGCCCGTGGCAGGTAACACTCCCCACGAACGGTAATATTAAGCGGTTGGTCCAACTTGAGAGGAATGTCAGAGATACGCTTGACATTTTCAGTGATATTTTCACCGACAGAACCATCACCACGTGTAGCACCTACCTGAAGAACACCATCCACATAGGTCAGTGAGATAGAGAGACCATCA
>OOCW01001001.1_pt1 | contig 22709 bp, 25 predicted proteins | sample 1671201 | NCBI WGS metagenome assembly OOCW01 (sample SAMN06348132, study PRJEB24527) | human gut metagenome | biome: human gut; feature: ankylosing spondylitis patient; material: feces | host: Homo sapiens | place: China | collected 2015-10
GTTTGATGAGAAAATTAATATTAGATAATTCAACAAATTTATTGGCATGTAGCGATTTAGCAGGTGAATATTTATTTGGAGCAGAAAATATTAAGTCTGATAAGTATACGATGTTTCCTAATTTAATATCATATGAGAATATTATAGATATTAATCATGAAGATGTTGAGAAATTTAAAATAGAAAATAAATTACAAAAAGATGACTTAGTAATAGGTCATATAGGTACGTTTAAAGAATCTAAGAATCAAAAATTTCTTTTAAAAATAGTAAAGGTTTTAAAGGAAAAAAATAAAAATGTAAAGCTTCTATTGGTTGGTGATGGAAGTATGCGAGATGAATTAGAAAATATGTGCAAAGATTTGGATATATCAGATAAAGTTATTTTTACAGGAACAAGAGATGATATAGATGTAATTTTAAATAGTATGGATGTATTTGTATTTCCATCTACTTTTGAAGGACTGGGATTAGTTTTATTAGAAGCTCAAGCAGCAGGACTTCCTTGTATAGTATCGGAAGCTATACAACCAGAGGCAGACTTACAACTTGGTCTTTTTAGTAAATTAAATTTATATGATGGGGCTGAATCTTGGGTAAACAAAATAATCGAGGTGTATAGTAAGAAAGAAACTGACAAACAGAAAATATTAGATGCATTTGATAAGCAAGGATATTCAACTGAAAAATGTATTTCAAAGTTATTATCAATTTATAAAATAGATTAAGGAGTAAGAGATGAAGAAAGTATTAATATCTTCCTTCGATTTAGAAATTGGAGGGGTTGAAAGAAGTTTAATTAATATGCTTAATTCTTTTGATTATGAAAATTATGATGTTGATCTTATGTTGTACAGTCATACAGGTGATTTTATGAATTTAATTCCAAATGAGGTTAATTTGTTAAAAGAGTCTGATGATTATAGAACTATAAGAATGCCCATATCATCAGTGTTTAAGAATCATAAATATAGACTTGGAATAGGAAGACTTTTGGCACGAAAAAAAGCTAAAGGTAATGGTATAGCTCAAATGCAATATATGTGGAAATATTGTTTACCATATTTGCCTAAAGTAGAAAAAAAATATGATGTTGCAATTAGTTTTTTATGGCCTCATTATTGTTTAACTGAAAGAGTTGATGCTGATATTAAAATTGGTTGGGTACATACTGATTATACAAAGATAGATACAGATATTGAAATGGATATGAAAATGTGGCAAAAGCTTGATTATATAGTTGCTGTATCTGAAGAATGCAAAAATGCCTTTTTAATGAAATATCCTAATATAAATAAAGAAATTCTTGTTATTGAGAATATAACTTCGCCAGAACTTATAAGAAAATTAAGTTGTGAAGAAGTTGATGATTTTAATAATGATAAAAATAGTTTTAATGTTTTATCTGTAGGAAGATATTCTGAGGCTAAGGGGTTTGATAATGCTATAAAGGCACTTAGAATATTACATGATAGAGGATATAAAAATATTAAGTGGTATGTTGTTGGATATGGTGGAGAAGAAGAGAAGTATAGAAAACTAATAAAAGAAAATGGGTTAGAAGACAGTTTTATTTTATTAGGTAAAAGAACAAATCCATACCCGTATATGAAAAAGTGTGATTTGTATGCACAACCATCTCGATATGAAGGAAAAGCTGTTACTGTTATTGAGGCACAGATATTGGGGAAGGCAGCTATGATTACTAATTATAAAACTGCTAAATCACAGTTGAAAGATGGTGTTGATGGATATATAACAGAACTTTCTGTTGAGGGGATAGCAGATGGAATTGAGAAGTTATATAATGACAGTGAATTTAGATTAAAACTGGAACAAAATTGTTTGGATAGTAATTATTCAAATGAAAGTGAATTGGATAAATTATATAAAATAATGGGGAACAAGTAAAGGAGATAAACTTTTATGAAAATAAATACTATAACATGTCATGATGTCTATAATTCAGGTGCTAGTTTACAAGCATATGCATTAATGAAATATTTACAGGAATGTGGGCATGATGTAAAAATTATAGATTATAAACCAGAGTATCTTAGTAGGCATTATAAACTTTGGATAGTAGCAAATCCTAAATATGAAAAAAATATGATTTTAAAAATAATATATCTTTTGTTAAAATTACCAGGACGATTATGGGCATTAAAAACAAAAAAGGTATTTGATAATTTTAGAAATCAATATTTAAATATAACAGAAACTAGGTACAATTCTAATGAAGAATTAAAAAATAATTTGCCAGAAGCAGACATATATATTGCAGGCAGTGATCAAATTTGGAATGCTACATTTCAAAATGGAAAAGATGAAGCATTTTATTTGGATTTTGTTCCAAATAATAAAATAAAAGCATCTTATGCAGCTAGTTTTGCTACAGAAACATTTCCAGAAGAATTAAAACAGAAAACTTCAAAAATGTTGAGCAAATTTGATTATATATCTGTTAGAGAAAAATCTGGATTAGATATATTAAAAGATATGGATATAAAGAATGGAGTACAAGTATTAGATCCAGTATTTTTATTGGATAAGGAACATTGGGAGAAAATGTGTATTGATATAAAATGTACTCAAAAATATTTATTAGTTTATGATTTTGATAATAACCCTTTGATTAAAGAAATTGCTATAAAAATTTCAGAAGAAAAAGGATTAAAAATATATACCATTTTTAAATCTGATTATTCAGATAAAGTGATAAGTCAAATGGGACCAATTGAATTTATATCTTATATAAAAAATGCTGAGTTTATAATATCAAATTCATTCCATGGAACAGCATATTCACTTATATTTGAAAAAGAATTTATTGTTACAAATAGAGTAGATAAGATAAATACTAGAATGAGAGATTTATTAAGTGAAATTGGAATTAGCGAGAGGTTAGTTTCTAATATAGATGGGGTTACTTGTTTGGAAAGATTAAATTACTCTGATATAAAAGATAATATTGATAAATTGATAAAACGATCAAAATTATATTTAGATAAAGTTATAGGAGAATATAATGAAGAAAAAGATATTATTTGTAATTGATTCATTAAAATGTGGTGGTGCAGAAAAGAGTTTAATATCACTATTAAGTTTATTAGATTATAGCAAATATGAAGTAGATTTACAGTTGTCTAAAATAGAAGGTATGTTTTTAGAATTATTACCTAAAGAGGTTAATATTTTACCAGAATTAGATTTTTATAAATTTTGTGAATTATCAATTTTGAGTCAGATAAAAACTTTTAATTACAATTATATGGCATCAAAAATAAAATTATTTATTATGAGTAGATTAAATAAAAACAAATTACATGGGGCTCAAATTTTTTGGAAGAACTGTAAAAATTCATTTGAAGTATTAGATTATACATATGATATCGCTATAGCATATAATCAAGGCTTTCCCACTTATTTTGTAACAGATAAAGTAAAAGCAACAAAAAAATTTGCATGGGTTAATACAGATTATGTAAAAGCTGGCTATAAAGCAAATATTGATGAAAAGTATTATGATAAATTTGATAATATTGTTGCGGTTTCAGAAGAAGCGAAAATTATTTTAGAAAATGAATTTCCTAAATTTAAAGATAAATTATTAGTTATAAAAGATATAAATAATGCTGAACTTATTAAAAAAATGGCAGAAGAAAAAGAAGTATTTAAGAATGTTGATGATGGTATAACAAAAATAGTTACTGTTGGGAGATTGGTTGCTCTGAAAGGATATGATTTAGCTATAGATGTAGCAAGATTATTAGATAAGAAAGGAATTCAATTTAAATGGTATGTCATAGGAGAAGGTCCTGAAAGAGGTAATATTGAAGAGTTGATAGAGAAAAATGGGTTAAAAGATAAATTTATTTTACTTGGTGAAAAGGCAAATCCATATCCATATATGAAAAATTGTGATATTTATGTGCAGACATCCAGATTTGAAGGTTTCGGTCTTGCAATAGCAGAGGCAAAGATATTAGAGAAGATAGTTATTACTACTAACTTTGATACTGCATATAATCAAATAGACAATAGACAAAATGGTATTATTTCAGAAATGGACCCAGTACATATATGTAATGAAATTATTAAAGTTATAAATGATACAGATATTTTGCAAAGAATACAAAGCAATTTAACTAAACAAAAAAATGATAATACTTTTGAGATTGAAAAGATTTACAAATTAATAGAGAAATAGATAATTAGAGGTATTGGCATATGAAAAAAAGTATTAGTGTTATTGTGCCTGTATATAATGTTGAGTTATATATCGATAGGTGCTTAAATTCTATAATAAATCAAACATTTAAAGATATAGAGATTATATTAGTTGATGATGGATCAACTGACAGTTCAGGAAAAATATGTGATCATTATAAAGACATAGATGAAAGAGTAATTGTAATTCATAAAGAAAATGGTGGATTATCCTCAGCAAGAAATGCTGGGCTTGATATTGCAAAGGGAGAGTATATTAGCTTTATAGATAGCGATGATTGGATTGACCTAAATATGTTTGCAGATATGTATAAGATATTAAAGGATAAAGATGTAGATATATGTGAATGCAAATTTATTGAGACTGATGGGAATATAAATGTAAGGCAAAATAAAGAGGAAATAATTATACTAGATAATATAAAAGCTAGTATGTCTCTATATAGTAGTTCCTGGTATGGAGCGATTATTTCATGTAATAAGTTGTATAAAAAGAAATTATTTAATAATATAAGATTTCCAAATGGGAGAATTAATGAAGATCAATTTGTGATACCAAAATTATATTTAGAAAGTAAAATGGTAGCCTTTACAAATCAGATATATTATTATTATTATCAATCTCCAAATAGTATAACTAGATCAAAATTTAATATAAAAAAATTGGATGCTTTAATTGCTTTAAAGGAAAGTAAAAATTTATATAAAGAAAATAATCTTGAGGACTTATCTAAAATGATTGATGAAACATATAGCTATGCGTTAATAAAGTATTATTATATGTTGTCTAAAGAACAAGAACATGACAATATAGCAAATAAAGTTTGGAATGAATATAAAACTAATTTTAAAGATTTTATATTTAATAAATATATAAATTATAAGTATAAAATTTATTTAATTATTTATAGATTAAATCCTAAGTTATTTTTTAAATATTTATGGAGGAAATAAGAGATGAGTAGTCGTATAAAAACTACAATATATAAATTTGTAAATAGAATAGGACTAAAAAATAGAAATTTTACAATAGTGAGCAATAATTGTTGGGGAGGATTTATATATCAAAGGTATGGTTTACAATATAGGACACCATTTATTGGTTTATTTATCTTTGCACCAGATTATATAAAGTTATTACAAAATTTAGAAGGATATTTAAAAAAAGATTTAGAATTTATAGACTTTTATACCTCAAAATATATTGGAGAAATTACAAAAAAAGATAATTATAAAGAATATCCTATAGCTATTCTAGGTGATATTGAAATACATTTTTTACATTATAAAAATAATCAAGATGCATTAGAAAAATGGGAAAGAAGATTGGAAAGAGTTAATTATAATAATATGTTAGTTAAATTTTCAGATAGAGATTTATGTAATGATAAACTAATTGAAAGTTTTGATAAACTCCCTTTTAAAAATAAACTATGCATAACTGCTAAAAAATATGATTTAGAATCAGTAGTACAATTTGATATTTTTGAATCTAAGGAATATGTTGAAAATGAATGGGATTATGTTGATAGATATTTAAATATAAAACAAATAATAAATAATTTAAAATAATAATTTTATTAAGTATTTATTATAAATAAGAAAGAGGTAGATGAATGACAAATGATAAAATCATGGTAAGTATTTGCTGTATTACATATAATCAAGAAAATTATATTAAGGATACTTTAGATGGATTTTTAATGCAAGATACAAATTTTGAATATGAAATAATTGTACATGATGATGCATCAACTGATAATACAGCAAAAATAATAGAAGAATATAAAAAAAAATATCCTAATATTATAAAAACGATTTATCAAACTGAAAACCAATATTCTAAAAATAGAAAAGTATTTCCTATTGCGATGGAAAAGGCAAAAGGAAAGTACATAGCTATATGTGAGGGAGACGACTATTGGACTGATTGCAATAAGCTTCAGGAACAAGTAAATTATTTAGAAGCAAATCCACAATGTACATTATGTTTTCATGCCTATACTATAGTAGATAAGGATAAAAAAGAATTAAGAACAATAAACAATTATATAGATAATTGTAAAGTATCAATGCAAGATATGATTTTAGGAGGTGGAGGATTCTGTGCTACAGCATCGCTAATATTTCCAACAAGATTAATAAAAAAATTACCAAGATATTATTGGGAATGTTCTGTTGGGGATTATCCATTACAATTATATTTAGCATCACAAGGATATACTTATTATATAAATAAAAATATGAGTGCATATAGAACAAATTTAGAAACATCTTGGACAGGAAAACTATTAAATAATTCAGATAAACAATTAAGAACAAAGAAAATAGTTAATCATTATAATGACATAATCAATATGTTAAAAACATTTGATGAAGATAATGAATATACATATACTAATTATATTAATCAAGCTGTTTTAAATCTTGAGGTAATAATACACTTACAACAAGAAGAATATTGGATTTTTAAAGATAAAAAATATAGATATTATCTAGAAAAATTTGATAGGGTTACAAAGATAAAATGTATGTTAAGAGCATATTTTCCTAAGATATATCTAAGTTTAAAAGCTATTAAAGATAAAAGGAGATGCACTAATGAGTAATAATACAACAAGGGGAAAAGTTATTAAAGGTCTATTTTGGAAGTTTGCAGAGAAGATTGGCGCACAGGGAGTAGGTTTTATAGTTTCGCTTTGTTTAGCTAGATTATTATCTCCAAGTGATTATGGTTTAATCTCACTAATTACAATTTTTATTAGTGTATCGAGTGTATTAGTATCGAGCGGGTTTGGAAATGCTCTTATACAGAAAAAAAATGCCAATGATGAAGATTTTTCTTCTGTATTTTACTTTAATATATTTATGTCTATCATATTGTACTTAATATTATTTATATTATCTCCTTATATAGCTAGATTTTATAATAGGGTTGAATTAACTTCAATAATTAGAGTATTAAGTTTATCACTTATTATATATGGCGTAAATAATGTACAACAGGCATATGTATCTAAAACAATGCAGTTTAAAAGATTTTTTTATAGTACAATTATAGGTACTATTTTATCAGGATTTATAGGAGTATTTATGGCATATAAAGGGTTTGGTGTTTGGGCTTTGGTTGCACAACAATTATCAAATTCTATTGTAGATACTACTGTTTTATGGTTTACAGTTAAATGGAGACCAAAGTTAATATTTTCTATGAAAAAATTAAAAGAGTTATTTTCATTTGGTTGGAATTTATTAATATCAAGCTTGATAGATACATTATACAACAATATTTATGGATTATTAATTGGAAAAATATATAATAGTTCTATGTTAGGATTATACAATAGAGGTAACCAATTCCCAATGTTAATTATAAGTAATATAAATGCCCCTATACAAAGTGTATTGTTACCAGCATTATCGGAGGAGCAAGATAATAAAGAACGTTTAAAAAGTATGGTTAGAAGATCAATTGTAACAAGTTCATTTTTAGTTTTTCCAATGATGATTGGAATGGCTGCTATTGCAAAACCATTAATTATAATATTACTTACAGAAAAATGGCTTGGATGTGTTTTCTTTTTACAAATGTCGTGTATTAACCTAGCGTTTTGGCCTATACATACAGCAAATCTTCAAGCTATAAATGCTATTGGAAGAAGTGATATATTTTTAAAGCTTGAGATAATAAAAAAAATATTAGGTATACTTATATTAATAATTAGTATTCCATTTGGTATAAATATTATGGTAATTGGAAAGGCAGTACAATCATTTATTTGTTCAATAATAAATGCATTTCCAAATAAAAAATTATTAGGATATAGTTTTACTGAACAATGGAAAGATTTAATTCCATCATTATTACTATCCTTATTTATGGGAGCTATAGTTTTAAGTGTAGAATTATTGGGATTAAATAGTTATATAACTATGATGATTCAAATACCACTTGGTGGAATTATATATCTAGGATTAGCATATATATTTAAATTTGAATGTCTAGATTATATAATTACATTAATTAAACCAAAATTTAAAAGAAAAAAATGTTGTTAATTATATTGTAAAGAATAAATTAATTAGCATAGATTGGGGGAAAAAATGGACAAACCTATTTTAGTAACAAGATCATCTATGCCACCTATAGATGAATATATAGAAAAAATGAAAGAATTATGGGATTCACATTGGTTAACAAATCGAGGAAAATTTCACAAAGAGCTAGAAAAAAATCTGAAGGATTATTTGGATATAGAAAATATATCATTATTTACTAATGGACATATGTCATTAGAATTAGTTATACAAGCAATGGATTTAAAAGGGGAGGTTATTACGACTCCATTTACATATATATCTACAACACAGGCAATTGTAAGAAATGGTCTAAAACCTGTTTTTTGTGATATTAATAAAGATGATTATACAATTGATGTTTCAAAAATAGAATCTTTAATAACTGACAAAACATGTGCAATAGTTCCAGTACATGTTTATGGAAATATATGTGATGTAGATGAAATAAATAGAATTGCTAAAAAATATAATTTAAAAGTTATCTATGATGCTGCACATGCATTTGGGGAATGTATAAATAATAAAAGCGTAGGTGCATTTGGTGATGCCTCTATGTTTAGTTTTCATGCAACAAAGGTGTTTAATACAATAGAAGGTGGTGCAGTTTGTTTTAGAAATAATGATTTATTAAAAAAACTAGATAAATTAAAAGCATTTGGCGTTGAATCGGAAGAAGTTGCTGATGAATTAGGTGCAAATGCAAAAATGAATGAATTCCAAGCAATTATGGGAATTTGCAATTTAGAACATTTAGATGAGGAAATAGAAAAAAGAAAGAAAATTGTTCAAAGATATCGTGAAAATTTAAAAAATACAAAAGGTATAAAATTAGTTCAGGAAAAAGAGCATATTAAATATAACTATTCATATTTCCCAGTTTTATTTGATGAAGAGATATTTGGACACAATAGAGATGAAGTATGTGAACAATTATCTAAAAATAATATATTCGCTAGAAAGTATTTTTATCCATTGACAAGTGAATTTGAATGTTTTACAAGTCGTTTTGAAATTAATGAAACACCTATAGCAAAAGAGGTTTCAAGAAAAATTTTAACCCTTCCATTGTATGCTGATTTGACAATAGATGAAGTTGATAAAATTTGTGATGTTATTATTAATATGTAGTATTTAAGAGGTGAGATATGAGAACTTATTTAGTTACAGGTGGGGCAGGATTTATAGGATCTAATTTTATATTGTATATGTTGAAGAAATATAATGATATAAAAATTATAAATGTAGATGCTTTAACTTATGCTGGAAATTTAGAAAATTTAAAGAATATTGAAAAAAACTCTAACTACGAATTTGTTAAGGCTGATATATGTGATAATGAAAAAATAGAAGAAATATTTAAAAATAATGATATAGACTATGTAATAAATTTTGCAGCAGAAAGTCATGTGGATAGAAGTATAAAAAATCCTGAAATATTTGTTAAAACTAATATTTTAGGAACTGTAGTATTATTAGATATTGCTAAAAAATATTGGCAAGATGGAGAAGGTTTTATTGAAGGAAAAAAATATTTACAAGTATCTACAGATGAGGTTTATGGTTCTCTTGGTAACGATGGATTTTTCTATGAATATACTCCATTAGATCCACATAGTCCATATTCTGCGAGTAAAGCGTCTGCGGATATGATAGTAAAATCATATATTGATACATATAAATTTCCAGCAAATATAACAAGATGTAGTAATAATTATGGACCATATCAATTCCCAGAAAAATTAATACCTTTAGTAATTAATAATTGTTTAGAAGGTAGGGATTTACCTATTTACGGAGATGGTAAAAATATAAGAGATTGGCTGTATGTTGAAGACCACGCTAAAGCTATTGATATGGTTATAAATAAAGGAAGATTAGGACAAGTTTATAACATTGGTGGACACAATGAAAAACAAAATATAGAAATAGTTAATATAATAATAGATACTTTAAATCAAATACTAGATGAAAATGATGTTCGAAGAAAATATATAAGTGATAAATTGATTAAATATGTAAAAGATAGAAAAGGCCATGATAGAAGATATGCTATAGATCCAAGTAAAATAAAAGATGAAATAGGTTGGTACCCAGAAACATGCTTTGAAGAAGGTATTAAACATACTATAAAATGGTATTTGAAAAATGAGGAATGGCTAAAAAATATAACTAATGGAGAATACTTAAAGTATTATTCAGAAATGTATGAATAGGGGGAATTAAAATGAAGGGAATTATACTTGCAGGTGGATCAGGAACGAGGCTATATCCACTAACTAAATCTATTTCAAAACAAATTATGCCGGTATATGATAAGCCAATGATTTATTATCCATTGTCTGTGCTAATGCTTGCCAATATAAAAGAAGTATTAATAATATCAACACCAAGGGATGTAGACACTTTTAGAGAGTTACTTGGTGATGGAAGCCAGTTGGGGATGGATATTCAATATGAAATTCAAGAAAAACCAAATGGATTAGCAGAAGCATTTATTATAGGAGAAGATTTTATCGGTGATGATAAGGTAGCACTTATTTTAGGAGACAATATATTTTATGGAAGTAGTTTTTCGCTTACATTGAAAAGAGCATCGCAACTGGAAGAAGGTGCTGTAGTATTTGGATACTATGTAACAAATCCGCAAGATTACGGTGTAATTGAATTTGACGAAAATAGAAATGCAATATCATTAGAAGAAAAGCCGACAAATCCAAAATCAAATTATGTTGTTCCTGGATTATATTTTTATGATAATGATGTTATTGAAATTGCTAAAAATATAAAGCCTTCCGCTAGAGGTGAGTTAGAAATAACAAGTATTAATAATGAATATTTAAAAAGAGGTAAATTAAAAGTAAGTCAATTAGGTAGGGGTCTTGCTTGGTTAGATACGGGAAGTCATGATGCATTACTTGAGGCATCTCAATTTGTTGCTACTGTTCAAAAAAGACAAGGTCTTTATGTGAGTTGTATTGAAGAAATTGCATTTAACAAAGGCTTTATTGATAAAGAACAGCTATTGAAATTAGCACAACCACTTTTAAAGACTGATTACGGAAGATATCTTCAAAGAATAGCAAATGAAAAATAGTTTTATATACTTAAATTAGATTTTATAAATTGGAGAAAAAATGATAAATAAATTAGGAAAAGAAGAAATTAAGAAAATATTATTAGAATTTGAAACATGCTTTGTTCCAACTATTTCATCAAGAAATATAGATTTAGATTTATATTCTGAAAAACTATATAACAATGCGATATTTATACTAGAAAAAGATAATGAAAAGAATATTGGATTTATTTCTATGTATGTTAATGATGAAATAAATAAAATAGCATATTTGATTTTTTTAGCTATACATGAAAAATATAGGAAGTTAGGTTTAGGAAAAGAATTAATTACTAAGGCAGAAAAAACAGCAATAGATAGCGGAATGAAAAAAATGAAGTTAGAGGTTAGAAAATTAAATATAAATGCTATCAGATTTTATGAAAGAAATGGATACAAATATATTAGTGATGCATCAGAAACATCTATATATATGATTAAGGATTTAGATATTAAAAAAGAATGATAAGCTTTTGAATCAATCATATATAATAGTTTTGATTGATAGAGTAAATATATTTATAGACTGTATATTATATAAGGGGAATATGTTATGAAAAAAAGAATTGTATATATTGATTTACTAAAAATTATAGCAATGTTTTTAGTAAGTTTTTATCATATAGGATACTATTATATGGATTATGGATTCACACCGAATGTACATTATATACCAAATTTAAATAGAATTGTAATGAATATATGTACTATGAGTGTTCCTATCTTTTTTACAGTTAGCGGAGCATTAATGTTAAATAAAAAATATGATACTAAAATAATTTTTAAAAAAGTACTTTATATGATCGTATTAATTGTATTTTGGAGTATTTTAATTGATTATCCAAGATGGTTTTTAATTACATTAACCGGATTATATAGTATATATCCTATATTAAAAACAATTTTTGATACAAGAAGAAAATTGTTTTATTTAATAATGTTATTGTTTTTAATAATGCCATTTATATATAATTTTTCAATATTGTTAGGAATAATATTGAATATTAATTATTTAATTAATTTAAAAAGAACGGGATTATTTACAATGTATTCAGTATGTTATTTTATGATAGGAGGACTATTATTTAATAGACTTCCAAATAGAGATAATAAATTATTTATGATTATATTATTTTTTACAGGTTTATTTTTAACATCATTAGAGGGATATATTTTTACTAATTTCAATAATATTATGTTTGATAATGTAAATGCATCATTTCCAACTATAGGGGCTTTATTGATGTGCATAAGTACATTTTTATTATTTAAGGATATAAAAATTAATAATAATAGAATTGTAAATCTTATAAATATAATTGCCTCAAATTGTTTAGCAGTATATTTGTTTCATATATATATATGGTCTATGATTAATAAAATTATTCATATTAAAAGTATGAATATTATTTTATGTATTTTTATTTCTATATTTGTAGATTTTATAGCGATTATTATAAGTATAATAATAAGTAAAATACCATATTTAAATAAAGTATTAAAATTTTAGACTAATATATAAAATAAATTAAAAAAAACTTTAAGTAAACCAAAAAATAATTAGAATATATTTGTAGGAAAGTAGGTATCATATATGAAAAAAATATTATTGCTGGGTGGATCAGCACAACAAATAATTGCAATTGAAACAGCTAAAAAGCTAGGGTATTATACAGTATTATGTGATTTTTTAGAAGATAATCCAGGACAATATGTAGCAGATAAATTTTATTTAGTAAGTACTACAGATAAACAAGCAGTATTAGATGTAGCAAAAAAGGAAAATATATCTGGTGTTTTAGCATATGCATCTGATCCTGCAGCACCGACTGCTGCATATGTTGCGGAAAAATTAGGATTAGAAGGAAATCCATATGAATCGGTTGAAATTTTGTGTAATAAAGATAAATTTAGAAGTTTTTTAGAACACAATGGTTTTTGTACTCCAGTAGCTAAAGGATATACTAATGTAGATGAAGCATTAATAGACTTACAAAATGGATATTTTAAATTTCCAGTTATAATTAAGCCTGTAGATTCTTCTGGCTCAAAGGGGGTTAGTAAATGTGATTCTATAAATACAATAAAACAACAATTAGAATATGCTATGTCATTTTCTAGAGCAAAAAGAGTTATTATAGAAGAGTTTGTAGAAAAGTATGGATATCAAATAGCAGGAGATGGTTTATCTATAAATGGAGAATTAGTATTTAGATGCTTTGCAAATGATCATTTTAATGCTAAATGTGAAAATCCATTTGTACCGATATCAGCTAGTTTTCCTTATAATATGTCTGATGAAATACAAAACAAAATTCATTCAGAAATACAAAGATTATTTACATTACTTAAGATGAAAACCTGTACATATAACTTTGATATACGCATAGATAAAGATATGAATGTATATCTTATGGAAGTAGCGCCTAGAGATGGAGGAAATTATATTCCCAATATTATAAAATATGCAACTGGTGTTGATCTTATAGAATATTCTATAAGAGCTGCTATGGGTGAGAAATTAGTTAATCCAGGATTAATTAAACCCATAGGTTTTTGGTCATATTTTGCAGTACATAGTTTAAGTGATGGAAGTTTAAAGAGTATAGATATAAATAAAAAAGTGTTAAATGATAATATTATAGAAAATCATATAATAAAAAATCAGGGAGATGAAGTATTATCTTTTACAGGTGCAAATACAACCTTAGGATGTTTGATAATGAAATTTAATAATATGGAAGAAATGCTATATATGATGGATAATTCAGAGAGTTGGATAAATATAAAACTATACTAAATGATAGTAGATGTTTATATTGTGGAGGAGAAAATGAAAAATATCTTTAAAGTTTTTATTTATAAATTTCTTAGAAAAAAAGGATACCAAGATTATATGATTTCAATTTTACTTAAAGAAGTTTATAATGATTTTTTTAAGAATAAACAAACAACTTTAAAAGAAAAAATATGGTCATATAAAAGGGGATTTATATCATCTAAAATAAAAAATTATGGTTTAACAGATAGTAATTATAAGGATTTTTTGAACGATTTTGATTATTATAGACTATATCCTTTAAATTCACCTAATTGGTCAAAACTTATTGATGATAAATTAACAACAAAATATGTATTAGGAAAATATATGCCAGAATATTATTTTAACATTGATGCTAAAGGTAAAATAATTGCTATGCAAGATTATTATAAAAAGGATGTAAATGTTGAAGATGTTATAGATCTTATTAAAGAAAAAAAGATTTTAGCATTTAAACTAAGTGGTGGTTCTTTAGGTGTTGGTTTTTATAAAGTATCATTTAATGATGATTTTTATATAAATAGTAAAAAAGTATCTGAACAAGAAGTGATAAACTTTGTAAAAAATTTAAAAAATTATCTTATTACAGAGTTTATAATAGTTCACGATGATATAAAAAAATATTATTCTAAATCTGCAAATACGTTGAGAGTTATGGTTATTAATGAAGAAGGTAACAACCCCAAAATTGCTAATTCATTTATGCGTTTTGGGACAAGTAAAACTGGTTCTGTAGACAATGCTTCAGCAGGTGGAATATTTACAATAGTTGATGTACAAAATGGACGATATTTTGATGCAAAAAGAGTTCAAAATGGTGATTTAATACTTTGTCCTATTCATCCAGATAGCAGACTTACAATTGAAGGTTTTTTACCACATTGGGATATGATTAAAGAAAAATTAATTGATATAAGTTTATATCTTCCAGGTTTAAAATATGCAGGATTTGATATAGCAATAACTAATGAAGGTTTTAAAATTATAGAAATTAATTCTCATCAAGATGTTAAATGGTATCAATATTATTATCCTATTTTAAAAGATAATCAAGCAAGTGAGTTTTTTATAAATGCCTTAAATGATAGGTAATATATTAAGAGAATTATAGATTAATAAAAATAATTATATATTATTGATGGAGGAAATATGTTAAATTATATTATTCGTTTGGATGATGCATGTCCGAATATGAATCATGAAAGATGGAGAGAAGTAGAGAATCTATTAGAGAAGTATAATATTAAGCCTATTGTAGGTATAATCTAAGGATAAGCTATTTTCTTGGGAGACTGATGAAGAATTTTGGAATATAACAGTTAATAGATATATAGATAAAGATTGGGTTATAGCACAACATGGATGTCATCATTTATACCATAAGACCCGTGATGGTGCCAATTCTGAGTTTATAGATTTATCATATGATGAACAATTTGAATTAATAAAAAAGGGATATAAAATATTAGAAAATCATGGTGTAAAACCAAAATGTTTTTTTGCACCTGCTCATTCTTTTAATGATATAACGATAGATGTTTGTAGAGATTTAGGATATTTTGAATTTATATCAGATGGATATTCGCTGTATCCATATAAATATAGGGATATGTTATTTTATCCTAATTTATGTGATACACCACATAAATTTTTACCTTTTGGAGTGTATACTTTTGTATTGCATCCTAGTTTTATAACTGATGAACAAATAAAATTGTTAGAAGAGTTTATAAATAAAAATACTAAATACTTTATAGATTTTAATGAGGTTGATTGTAATATAAATAAAACAAGAAAAAGGTCATTTGGTGATAGGTGTATAGAACATATAATAAGTGGTTTTAGAGCTTTGAGAAAAAGTTTATCTAAATAAATATACTTAAGAATAAATTTTAGAATGAAATATATATTATAGTATTATTGTAAAATAAAATGAGATATATTAAAAAAACTTTTTATTTTACAACAATACTATATAATTTAAATTGAAAGTAATAATTTAAAATTTTAGAATCTAATTTTTTCTAATAAAGAGTAATAAATTTTATTAATTAAATAAGAACAAATCAAACATAATATAACTAACCAAATAAAAATAAACATAGGATACTTTGGCACAAACACCAAAGATTTAAAATAAATCATATAAAAGAACATATGTGTAAGCCACATATTGGTTGAATGACCACTTAAATAATACAATAACCTATCTAAAGAATCTGGTTTATCAATAAGATTAAATAAAACTATAAAAGCAATCTCGGTAAATACTGCAACAAAAAGAGTCTGTACAAATCCATGACAAACTATCATAAATAGAATAGCTAATACACATAAAGTATTTTTAAACTTTATACTATTAACCTTATTATAAATAAAAGAATAAATTTTCTTATCGGCAAATATAGCAACAACTACAAATGGAGATAAAGAAGTACCTAATAAGGCTGCTTGTGTGATAGCCCAATTTAAAACAGGATTTGCAAATGTTATTACTACTTTGATTCTTTGAACATAACATATACAATAAATCACAAATACTATTAAAGTTATTAGTACATTATTATATCTTTGAACGACCTTATTTATGAATTTAGACAATACAACTAATATAATATACGTTGTTAAAAACCACCAAGCTCCATTATAGCTAACTGATATTGCCGTAACATTTAAAAGAAATGTTTTTATATTATCAGGATAAGTGGCAGAGTTTTCAGTTAGATAGCCTAATAAAACTACAAATAATAAAATTATAATCCAGAAGTTAATATAACTTTAGAATTCTTTTTGCATTTCTCTTGTTATATTCATCTGGGTTATTTTTGTATGTACACATAAGTCCATAACCACTGCAAAAACAGTAAATTGCTACACAACAGTTCCCAAACAAGGCTAGGTAATAAACTAGTGGAACACCTTTAATCATGATCAGTGGTGTGAATAAGCCTTGATAATCTTTTGTGCAGAATAAGTGTAGAAGTAGCATGAATAGTATGGCTATTCCTTTTGTTATTGATACTTGTTTTTTTGTTAATTCCATAAAATTCCCCTCCATATTTATATGAAGTAATTTATAAAATTACATATTTTTTTGAAAATAATAGATACCGTATAGGTAAATATAATAACTATAATACAATTTATTATTGAATAATCTGTAAATAAAATACTTACAGGTCCAATAATAAACATATAATGAACTAAATATATTTCATAAGATATAGAATCAAATGATTTTACAATATTAAAGAATATATTTGATTTGAATTGTTTCACAATATAAAATCCAATAAAAAATATTGATAATCCTAATAAAGAATGCGTATATCCTACAATTAATATACCATATAAAATACTACCATCAAATATAATCAGACCGATAATCCTCAATGATAAGGCAAAGATAAGACTAATACAGTATAAAATAAACATTTTAAAGTTAATACTCTCACTATTCCAATAGAAACCTATAAGATACGATACGATATAAAGTCCTATCAATATTAAATATCTACCAAATTGTTCATATATAAAGTAAGACGTAATTAACTGAATTGCTACATATCCAATGAAAAATACAATTAACTTCTGTTTATTTAACTTATATTTATTTTTATCCAAAATAGGAGTTATAAAATAACATATCATTGCAATAGTTAAATACCACAAATGTTCTGCACCATGTACATAAATTTCTAAACCTTGCAAATTGAAAATATAAATTATCCAATTAAGTGGTTCAATTTTTAATCCTAATGCTATGTAGATACAAAATAGAATGATCATAAAAACATATAATGGGATTAAAATCCTTTTTCCGCGTGAAATAATCCATTTTGTATAAGTGGTATTTTTGGCAATGTCTTTTTTTCCATATAAATATCCTGAGATGATTAAAAATAAATATACTCCCACATTAAAAAATTGTGCTGATAGTTGTAATAACTTGCTGTTGAAGGTTACTACTAAGTGGCAACATAAAATTAAAATTGTTGCAAATACCCTTAAGTAAGTAATACTTTTTTTATCTAGTTCGTTTAAAATAAAAATTACCCCCGTTCTTTTTATATAATATTAATATATTTTAGTTGATAAAATACAATACATTACTATTATACATTTTAACGATTATAAATGCCATATTATGTAGCATTATACATGTTCCCCATACAAAATGTTGAGAATAGTAAAAAACAGATTATAATTTTATTAACTAAAAATAAATATACAGGGGAGTAAAAACAAATGAAGAAAAGATTAATTATTTTAATGGTATTTATTCTAGGAATAATAGTTGTAGGTTGTAACAAAGCAGAAACAAGTGAACAGTCAGAGGGTATAAGTCAAGATATAAAGATGCTATGTCAAAAGGAAAATCAAATGTTATAGAGGAGGAATATGACAAAGCCATTGATTATTTTAAATTAGCGTTGGAGTCTAAAAAAGATGATACAGAAGCTAAAAATTTAATAAAGCAGCTAAATTTATTGGTAGAAGCTGAAGATTCAGAAGAGCATGGAGCATATTTCTTTCAGATAGAAAAAATAGATAAGATTAATGACATAAAAACTGAAACTGATGTAGTTAAAGATAAGGCTAATGAGTATAAAAAAACAGTATTGAAAAATATAGATGATTCGATTGATTCTTTTGAGGAGGAAATCAATGATGGTAAGTATAAGAGTGCGCAAAAGGATCTTGAAGATACTATAGAAGAATGTAAAAAAAGTGAGAGTCTTAAGGAACGACTGGATAAATGTAATGAGCTTTTGAAAACTTATAAAGAAAAAAAAGAAGTAGAAGAACAAGCTAAGAAACAGGCGGAGCAAAAACAACAGGTGGCTAGTCATAGTAATTCAAATAGAAGTAGTAACAAATCATCTTATGAAAAGAATAGCAATAAAGTTTGGTGTGGAGGTATGGGTCGTTCTGGGCATTATGTAGATAAAGAAGATTTTGAAGAAGGTTTTAATAGATGTGGAGGGTGTAATGTAAGAAGAATGTTGGGTAGCACATATAGCTATGAAGATTGTCCAGTTTGTGGGAATACTTGTGCAGTTTCACGATATACAGGAAAATGTCAATATTGTGGAGAGAAGATTTATCCTGCTGTGAAGAAAATTTATGATGATGGAGCTGTTATACTTGAAGATGGAAGTACATTGTAAAATAAATAAAAACTAAAATGCCATGCCAAATGGAAAATTAAGTGTAGTAAAAATAGAACACAAAAAAGGTATATAATTTCCCATAATTAAAAAAATACCACAAAAAAAAGGAAAAAACTCCATTCATGTAGAATTGTAGAATGTAGTCTGAAAACGAACAAGGAGGCATTCCATGAAAATAACATTATCACAAGGAATATTAGTAAACGAAAGAAGCAAAGAAATAGATGAATTTGCGAATATTGTCAAAACAATCGAGAGTGATGTAATCCCTCACAAAGGGGATTTTATAAGCGACAGTTTATACGGCGAGTTTAATATTTACGAGTATGAAGTTACTGATGTTGTAATAAGTTATACGGATAATTGCTGTCAAGTGGATTTGGAACCTATGATTGTGGGAAGTAAGGAATTAGTACAAAGATATAAAGACGAAATTGCTCCATGGCACGGTTGGGAGTAAGATAAAAGGCTGGAATAGAAGTTCTGGCCTTTTTTGCGTCATGAAATGCACTGTCGAAATAGGGGCTATGATGGGGTATTTTAATTAGAAATCAAACAATATACAAAGTAAGTTTTTAGTTTTATAAACATATATCAATTTATGTATTATTTTATATAAGACTATCAATTATTATAGATATTAATAGGAATATGTCGTACGAAAGTATTAAAAAAATTGACGGAAAATAATGAAAATTCCAATAAATTGTGGTACTATTATATTAATGAAGGTGGCCGCTTTTATTTAAAATAATTTGTTTATGAGTATTTTAAGTGATATATTTTTTATTAGAAAGAGGGGTAGATAAAAAGCTATATAATCTTAAATAATTTGGTGAGAGTAAGGAATTTTGATAACTAATGTGGTTGTGAAGTGCAAAATAAGTGATGTTTAAAGGAGGTAACTTATGCAAAATATAACAACTATAATTGCAGAGATACTTTGCAAGAGAAATCTACTTTCGACAATTAAGTATGATGCTTTCCTGGATGAAATAAAAGAAAGAAATGTCTATATTATAAGTGAAAATACTGTGAAGAATATACTTTTGCTTATCGAAAATTATGGTTCTTATTATGTATATGTTCCAAGCAAGAAGACAGTTTATAAGTATCTTAGAGATGCAGAAATTGTAAAATCTCGTGATAACGGAATGACTTCAAAACAGATTGGCGAACTTTTTAATCTTAATAGAAGGAGAGTCGATCAAATTTTAAAGAAAAAGCGTGAAGAGGCTAAGAATAAGGATAAGAGAGATTCATCAATAGAAATAATGTTGTTGATAAATGAGGATGAATAATAAAGTTAAATAATTACGAATAAATAATCGATAGCAAGGAGCTGAAAAGTTTCTTGCTATTTTTATTTTGAAACGTGTGCATAAATATATAAAACCTATGCAAAATATGAGAAAGATATGCAATTATAAATTTTGAAATTTTAAGGAAATTATAAATTAAAAGTGCAAATTTGATTATGTTGAAAGGAAGGATTGTTATGACTAAGGAAGAAATGATACAAGAGCTTTTAGATTATTGTGAGCAAGATGAGGAGGAACTTATGGATTATTCTGAGGAAGAGTTGGAGGAGATTTGGGAGACTAGGGAGGAGATTATTCAGGGGCTTGTTGAGGATTTTAACCAATATGATGAGGAACTTCGACAATATTCTAAGGACGAGCTTATTGAGTTGCGTGAGGAACTCGACGATATGAAGGATTTGTTATATCCAAATGAGTATGATGAGGATGCTGATGATTTTGATGATGATTATGAATAAGGAGGCATAAGTCATGTTACTTGAGTTTTCCTGCAGCAATTTTAAGTCGATTAAGGAAAAGGTCACTTTTTCGGCTATTGCGACGGATGATAGCAAAAACGAGGAATTTTTAAGGAAGTTTGGCGATTTTAGGGTTTTGCATACGTCTGTGATTTATGGGCCAAATGGTTCGGGAAAGAGCAACCTTTTTAAGGCGATTGGATTTGTGAGGGATTTGGTGCTTAAAAGTTGTGAGAAAAAGGCTGGGGAGGTGTTGAAACAACCTCGTCACAAGATGGCATCTCAGGATGAAAAAAGCGAATTTAATATACAGTTTATAATGGGCGATGTTAGATATGCTTATGGATTTGTGTTAAAAAACAACTTGGTGAGTGAGGAGTATTTATATTATTTTGCGCGTGAGCGCGAAGAACGCGAAGAAATTGTGAAAGTTTTTGAGAGAGAGGAAGGAGAAATCTGTCTTGGTGAAAAATTTGAGGAAAATAAGGTGTTGTTGGAGATAACTAAAGACGAGCTTGGCGATAATAGGCTGTTGTTGTCTTGTATTGGAAATAAAAGTGGCATTTGTGAGATAAGTGATGCATTTTTGTTTTTTAAGTTACATCTTGTCATACATAATATGGAGGTAAAAAGCGAAAGGGAAAACTGCATTAGGGCCATGATGGAAAATGAGGAGATGAGGAAGTTGATCATCTCTGTTTTTAACGAGTTGGACAGCGATATAAAGGATATTAGAGTTGAAGATGGGGACGAGGGGCCAAGGGTGAAAGTGGTTTACGATGAGTTTGAAACTGATTTGGCCTATGAGGAGTCGACGGGAATCAACAAATTGTTTGACCTCGTGCTCCCTATTGTGCAGAGTTTTGTAAATGGGAAGGTGATGATTGTGGACGAAATCGAGTTAAACCTTCACCGAAATGTCTCTTATAAAATTATCAACTTATTCAACACCCATCTTCCGAACAACTCTGCCCAGCTTATTTTCACAAGCCACGATATAAGTTTGCTTAGCTTGAATCTGTTTAGAAATGACCAGATTTGGTTTGCACAATTGGGCAAAGATAGGGCGACTGAGTTGTATTCACTTGTGGAGATTAAAAATATTAGAGCAGATGAAAATATCGCCAAGGGGTATGTTATGGGAAGGTATGGAGCTGTTCCTATTTTTAAAAACAATGGCGGTGTTGTGAGATGAAGTCTGGTAAGCAGCGAAATTTAAATTTAACCCAAAGGAAGTTAAACACAAGGGATAAAATCCAACCTGAAGTTGTGAAGTTTAGCTTAGATGAGATTAAAAAGCATTTTGAGGATAGCATCTCAGACATCGAGGAGCAGTTTAAGACGATTGACTTGTTGGAGAGTAAGGACAGGGAGAAAATAGACTATATCCTGCGCTCCCAAATTGTGTTTTTAGGTGGCTCGCTCGACTTTTATTTTCACGAAATTACTCAATTCGGCATAATGCAGATGTATGACGAAATATGGCAAGAGACAAAACCTTATAAAAAT
>OOCW01001003.1_pt1 | contig 22671 bp, 24 predicted proteins | sample 1671201 | NCBI WGS metagenome assembly OOCW01 (sample SAMN06348132, study PRJEB24527) | human gut metagenome | biome: human gut; feature: ankylosing spondylitis patient; material: feces | host: Homo sapiens | place: China | collected 2015-10
GGATTGAACCGACGACCTCCGCCTTACCAAGGCGACGCTCTGCCGACTGAGCTACATGAGCATTAAAGTGACGTTCACTTTAATATACCAATTATAAAGTTTACTATCATTTGTTTTTTTTGTCAATATTATTTTACTATTATTGTTTAGTGTCGGAAAGGCACTTTTCAAGCTTTCTTTTCACTCTTTGAAGAGCATTATCTATAGACTTTGCATGCCTATCTAAATCACAAGCAATTTCTTGATATGACTTACCATCCAAATAAGATTGCAATACTTCCATCTCTAAATCTGAAAGAACTCTTGCAATAGCCTCTTCTATCTGTGCCTTTTCTTCTTTACCTATAATAAGTGCTTCCGGATCACTAATCTTCATACTAGAAATTATATCCAAAAGTGTTCTTTCTGAATCATCTTCTGATACTGGTTTATTAAGAGAAATATATGTATTTAAAGGTATATGCTTTTGTCTTGTAGCAGTTTTTATCGCTGTTATTATTTGCCTTGTTATACACAACTCTGCAAATGCCTTAAATGTTGTTGATTTCTCATAATTAAAATCTCTAATAGCTTTATATAGGCCTATCATCCCTTCTTGATAAATATCCTCTTTGTCAGCTCCTATTAGAAAATATGATTTAGATTTTGCTTTCACAAAGCCTTCATATTTAGAAATAACATATTCTTGTGCTCTCACATTTCCATTTTTAGCTTCTATAACTATTTCTTCTTCTAATTTATCCTCAAATTCAGTTGCTATTTCCTTTGAATAATCTTTGTTATTCACAAATCCCCCTCCATTTCCTAAAACACCTTAATATTTACCCACGTCTCATAGCCTCTAATTTTTTTAATACATCTTCATCAATATTATCTTGTACTGTACTTTTTTGTAGTTGATCTACTTTACTAGTCGCTCTCTTTATATCTTCAGATGTATCAAAGACCATATTATAAAATTCTACACTTGAAATTCTAGTTGCACCTCTTTGAAAGATAGTTTGTTGTTCTAAAGAATCTGATGTAACTACAGAAACTTCAAAACGTCTCCCTATATTATGTATCTCTCTTTCAATATAAGCATCAGCAGTTTCTCCACTTTTAGTAAAAACTACTGTAAGATTTTTATTGTGTTCATATTTATTCTCTAAATTTCCGGCTACTCTATATCCATCGAACACAAGCATAATTTTACATTGATGAATTGCACCATAGTTATGTAAAATATCAATAAGCTTCTGCCTGGAACTATCTAAACTTATCTCTTTTTCCTTTTTTAAAATACTCCAGCTATTTATTACATTATATCCATCTATAAAAATAAATTTCACTTTTAACCTCTGTTAGTATTAAACTATTTAGTTAATCTACCTTTTAATACCTCATACATCATTATACCACCTGCTACTGAAGCATTTAAAGAGTTAATTTTACCTACCATAGGAATTTTAACTAATAAATCACATTTTTTAAGAGTTAAACTTGATATTCCCTTTCCTTCACTTCCTATTATTAAAGCACATGGTCCTGAAAAATCTGTATTATAGCTATAATCTTTACCTTCTATATCTGCACCATATATCCAAATTCCTTTTTCCTTTAACATATCTATAGTAGCATTTATATTTGTAACTTTTGCAATTTTCATATGTTCTATTGCTCCCGCAGAACATTTATATACTGTAGATGTTACTCCAACATTTCTTCTTTTAGGTATAATAATTCCATGAACTCCACAAAGTTCAGCAGTTCTTATTATAGATCCTAAGTTATGAGGATCCTCTATTTCATCTAATATTATTATAAAAGGTTTTTCCTCTTTTCTTTCTGCAACTTCTAATATATCATTTACTTCACAATATTTAAATGGAGTAACCTTAGCCACTATTCCTTGGTGACTTAATCCTTCACACATAGTATCAAGTTTTCTTCTATCAGCTTCCTTAACTACTATTCCTTTATCCTTTGCTAATCCTAATGCGACCTTTATTGAACCTTCTAAGTCACCTTTGCTCACATATAAACATTCGATAGTTCTATCACTTTTTAATGCCTCAATAACAGCATTTCTTCCTAATACTAAGTCTTCTCTTACAGCATCAATATTAGTTTCTTTTGCTGGTGCTAGTACTCTTGACTCTCTTTTGAAACCTTGATTTTCATCTTTTTTTCTAAAACCTCTATTACTTTTCTCTTGGAATTTATTAAATTCTCTTTCTTTTCTTCTTGGATTCTCTCTTTTTGTCATGAATATTCTCCTTTACTTTTGTTGTAAATCAATTGATAATGCAGTATTAAATATGAATTCTAATCTTTCAGTATCACCAATTAAATATAGATACCCAACTAAAGCTTCAAACCCAGTTGCCATTCTATAATCTCTTACATCTGCATTTTTAGGCACAGTTGCCGACTTAGCATTTCTTCCTCTTTTAAATATATAACTTTCATTTTCCGTTAATTTATCTTCAATTTCATGCATTATAATAGATTGGCTTTTAGCCTTTACATATCCTATAGCCTTTACATGAATTTTATGTGCACTTAATTCAAGATTATTTGATAATATAGAATTTCTTATAAAAAGTTCATAGACTCCATCGCCCACTAATGCTAATTGTAATGGATTTAAAAGTCTTGCCTCTTTCTCCGTAAATTCTTTTGTTCTTAAATCTTTCAACATATATTATCTCCTTAATATTTATGAGCCATAAAAAGTATCTTCATTAATATAATAGCCTCAAGTCGTATATTATATTTAAATTAGTCTGTATTAAATTAATGACAAGTTTATATTAGCAAATGGTAAATTTAGATAAATAAAGTCAGCATTGCTGACTTTATTTATTATCTTAAAACTTTTAGTAAACTTCTTTAAAATTTAATTTCCATTCGCAACCTATAACTTGTCACTTATATTAATCAACCTTTTTCCATCTAACACCTTGTGGAGTGTCTAAAAGCTCTATACCTTTAGCTTTTAGCTCATCTCTTATCTTATCAGCTAAAGCAAAGTTTCTATCTTTTCTTGCTTGTTGTCTTTCGGCTATTAAAGCTTCAATTTCAGCTTCTAAATCTCCCTTAGTTGTTTTTTGTAAAATACCTAAAGGTAATCCTAATTCTCTTATTAATTCTAAAGCCTTTTCACATAATTCTTTAGATGAATTAATTCCCACATTGCTATTAATATCTCTTATTAAATCAAATAAAACTGAAATAGCATCTGCAGTATTAAAATCATCATCCATTTTTTCAATATATCTTTGTCTATATGCATCTAATGATTCTAGATATTTAATTTCTTCATCAGTCATTTTTTCATTCTTAACTTCTGATATTAAATTTTCTAAATTACCTATAGCATTATATAATCTTTCAACAGAAGCTTTAGCTGATTCTAATAAATCATTACTAAAGTTTAACTGAATTCTATAATGTCCTGATAACATTAAAAATCTTATTACATCTGCATCATATTCTTTTAATGCATCTCTAGCAGTTAAGAAATTATTTAAAGACTTAGACATCTTTTGATTATTAACATTTAAAAATGCTGCATGCATCCAATAGTTTGCAAATTTCTTTCCTGTTAAAGCTTCGCTTTGAGCAATTTCATTTTCATGGTGAGGGAATGCTAAATCCATACCTCCAGCATGTATATCTATTGTATCTCCAAGTAATTTCTTAGCCATACATGAACATTCAATATGCCATCCTGGTCTTCCTAATCCCCAAGGACACTCCCAAGCAGGTTCACCTGGTTTTTGTGCTTTCCAAATAGCAAAATCCATTGGATCTTCTTTTCTCTCATCAACATTTATTCTAGCTCCAGCTTGTAGATCATCTAGATTTTGACCAATAAGTTGACCATATCCTTCAAACTTTTTAGTTCTAAAATAAACATCTCCATTTACTTCGTATGCATATCCTTTTTCTATTAACCCAGAAACAAAATCAATTATTTCACTAATATATTCAGTAGCTCTTGGATTAGTAGTTGCTCTCTTGATATTAAGCCCATCAGCATCTTTGTAGTACTCACAAATATACTTATCACCAATTTCTTTTACTGTTGTATTTTCTTCATTAGCTTTATTTATCATCTTATCATCTATATCAGTAAAATTTTGAACGAAGTTAACTTCATAACCCCTATATTCCATATATCTTCTTATAGTATCAAAAACGATAAATGTTCTACCATTTCCTATATGAAAATAGTTATAAACTGTTGGTCCACAAACATACATGCTAACCTTACCTGGCTCTAGTGGAACAAATTCTTCTTTTTTTCTAGTTAAAGAATTATATATTTTCATTTAACAATCCCTCCTTTTTATATTTTTTTAACCTTATAATCTTATATTATTCTTTTCAAATTGAGATTTAACAATAGAAATAACATCATCAATCTTTACTACTTCCATTTCACCATCTCTTAATTTAAATTCAACTTCACCTTCAGTTATCTTCTTACCTACAGTAACTCTCATTGGAATTCCGATTAATTCTGAATCCTTAAATTTAACTCCTGGTCTTTCATTTCTATCATCTAATATAGCATCTACACCAATTTTTCTTAATTCATCATATAATTTGTTTGCAATTTCCATTTGAGCTTCGTCTTTAATATTTACTGGAATAACTGAAACATGATATGGCGCTACTGAAAGTGGCCATATTATTCCATTTTCATCATGATGTTGTTCAATTATAGATGCCATTGTTCTTGTAACACCTATTCCATAACATCCCATTACAAATGGTGTATTCTTTCCGTTTTCATCTATAAATGTAGCATTCATAGCTTCTGAATATTTAGTTCCTAATTTAAATATATGACCAACCTCAGTTCCTCTTGCTATAGTAACTTTAGCTCCACATTCAGGACACTTTTCTCCACTTTCTATATTTCTGAAATCTCCTACAGTACCTTCAAAATCTCTACCATAGTTAACATTCTTTAAGTGATATCCAGTTTCATTAGCTCCAAGAATCATATTGTACATATACTTAACTTCTTCATCAACTAATAATAAATCTACTTTTAATCCTACTGGTCCACCAAATCCAACTTCACATCCAGTTGCATTTTTGTACTCTTCATGAGAGGCCATAGCTATATCACCTGAAGCATTTGCTGCATTAGCAACTTTTACTTCATTAACTTCTCTATCTCCTCTAACGACTACACCAACTATTTTTCCATCTACATTAAACATTAAAAGCTTAACTGTTTTCTTTGGAGATACATTTAAGAATTCTGAAACTTCATCTATTCCTCTACTATCTGGAGTAGCCACTTTCTCCATTTCTAATAACTCTTCTACTTCTGCTTTTTCTGGTGTTGCTTCTGCTTTTTCTATATTAGCAGCATAATCACATGCTGAACAGAATACTACATCATCTTCACCAACTTCTGATTTAACCATAAATTCAGCTGAATTTGATCCACCAATTGCACCTGAATCAGCTGCAACACATTTAGCATCTATTCCACATCTATTGAATATTTTTACATATGCATCATGCATCTTATCATATGATAAATCTAACCCCGCTTGATCTTTATCGAAGCTATAAGCATCCTTCATTATAAATTCTCTTGATCTCATAATTCCGAATCTTGGTCTTCTTTCATCTCTATATTTAGTTTGAATTTGATAAAGATTTACTGGTAATTGTTTATATGATTTTATTTCATTTCTAGCTATATCAGTAAATACCTCTTCATGTGTTGGTCCAAGACAAAAATCTCTATTATTTCTATCTTTTAATCTGAACATTTCATCTCCATAAACGTCCCATCTACCTGATTCTTGCCATAATTCAGCTGGTAATACAGCTGAAGCTAAAAATTCTTGTGCACCTGCTGCATTCATCTCTTCTCTTACTATTTCTTCAATATTCTTTAATACCTTAAGACCTATAGGCATATAATTGTAAACACCTGCAGCCATTTTTCTAATCATACCTGCTCTAAGCATAAGCTTATGACTATCTATTTCTGCTTCTGCTGGTACTTCTCTTAATGTTGATACTAACATATTTGACATTTTCATAATTTGTTCCTCCAGACTCTCTATTTAATATTATAATTTCATATTTATTAACGGTTATACCATCAAATAGTTAAAAGCCATTCTAATGTCTACTTGTAGAATCTTATAAAGCTTTATTTATAAACTCTAATTAGGATTACTTTATTCATTATCTCATAACTTTTATCTATAAACTAAAAAAAGTCCTCCCTAATATAGAATTAGGGCGAACTTATATCCGCGGTACCACCTAAATTTGTGCTTTAATAATGATAACGGTGTTAAACCGATAGTTTTTACCTACAACTCGAAAGCTGGTTCAAAATCTATTGAAAATCTTACAGCCAATGGATTTTCTCTCTGAAATGGCGATTTCTACTATTCTTCGTCACTGCTTTAAATAATATATTTTTTTGATTAATTAATTATATAATCTTGAAAAAACTATGTCAATATAATGTAATTGAAATTAAATCAGCTTTTCGCCTAAAATTAAATCTTCTGGTGTTGTAACCTTAATATTCGTATATTCTCCATCGTAAATGTATACCTTATTACCATACTTTTCAGCCACCATAGTATCATCAGTAACTACTAATTTATCTATTTTCACTTTTTTATGACATTCTAAAATCTCACTAAACTTAAAAACTTGAGGCGTTTGAATTGATACTAAGTTTTCCCTATTGGGAGTATTAATCGAAAAATTATTTTCATCCTTAATCTTTATTGTATCTTTTGGCATTACACCTGGTGCACACGCTCCATAAATAGTTGCGTATTTTATTCCCTCATCTATTATTCTATCTGAAATAAATGGTCTTGCCCCATCATGAATCAATACTATATCAGTTTCACTATTTTCTAAACTTTTAAGTCCATTATATACTGAATCCTGTCTTTCAGCACCACCAACAACAATTTTATCAACCTTAAGATCATATTTCTTTAAAATATTTTCTTTAAAATAGTCTATTTCTTCTTGTGATAAAACGACTATTATATTATCTATTTTTTTATTATCATTAAATTTCTTAATTGTATAATAAATAATAGGTTTTCCCTTTATCTCAATAAACTGCTTACTTATAGAGGAATTCATTCGTCTTCCTTTTCCTCCAGCCAAAATAATAGCACTTACCATTAAATTTCTCCTTTAATTTTCCTTTGGTTTTGCAAATATCATTCTTCCAGCAGAAGTTTGCAGAACAGATGTAACTGTTATAAAAATTTCTTCTCCAATAAACTTTCTTCCACCTTCAACTACAATCATAGTTCCATCATCTAGATATCCAATTCCTTGTGCTGATTCTTTACCATCTTTTATAACCACAATCTTCATTTCTTCTCCTGGGAGAACCACTGCTTTTATTGCATTAGCTAAATCGTTTATATTTAAAACAGGTACACCTTGAAACTCTGCAACTTTATTTAAATTAAAGTCATTTGTTATAACTTTTCCACCTAATTTTTGAGCTAACTTTAATAATTTACTGTCAACCTCAGCAATTTCTTTAAAATCACCTTCCCAAATTTCAGTTTCAACTTCTAATTCCTTCTGAATTTTATTTAGTATATCTAATCCTCTTCTTCCTCTATTTCTTTTTAAGGAATCTGAAGAATCTGATATATGACGAAGTTCATCTAAAACAAAACTTGGTATAACTAAAGTACCTTCTATAAATCCTGTCTTACATAAATCAAAAATTCTACCATCAATTATAACTGATGTATCTAATACCTTTGCACTACTCTTCGCAAGACCCTTACTTTTCTTTTCTTTATCTTTCTCTCTTAAATTATTCTTTTTAAATATGGATAAAGTTGAAGAAATATCATCCTTCTTCTTTATAAATATTTCTGCTCCAATTATTGCTGCTATTAATTCTAATAATACAAATATTATGGGTCCTATAGCAGGATGTATTCCTGAAAATATTCCTGAAAAAGGCGCTCCTATAAATGCTGCAATAATTAATCCTATTAAAATTCCTAAACTCCCCAAAATTAATTCTTGAGCACTTAATCTTTGAATGTTTTTTTCCATTCTATCTATAATATTTGATATCCATTTATATAATCCTGGTGAAATAAAATAAAAAATAATTCCAAATAATAGTATGCAAAAAATATAAAATATAGTTGTTGATATTGCACCTTTAATAACATTAATTTTAAATCCTCTACTAACGGCTAATATTCCTTCACCAACAATATATCCAATAACTAATCCCAAAAGAGTAAAAATTATCTTTAGAGATTTTTTAAACATAAACTCACCTCCTATTAAAAAGCTATACAGAATAGTTATAAATAACCATTTTTTATTATACCATAATATTAATATTACTATTACAAGTATTTAAATTTTAAAAATAAAATTTAACATTAATACCCCCTATCAAAATATCAATAGGTTGTTTATTATAATATTAAACAATGCGACCAAGGGTTGTATTGACAAAATTGTCTGAAAATGCTTATAATTTATATAAGGATTATATTTCTAAGGAGTTGAGGCAAATGAAAGACATTATATTTGATAGCTTTCAAAATGACGTCAGTGAATCTCTATTAAGGCACAAAAGTATTCTAGATGTTCTAACTAAGTATACTGAATCTAGTTCTAGAGTTAACAGAGCAGTAGCCAAAGCTGTTACAAACTGTGGTTGCATTGAGATAAATGCAAAAAAGCAATGTCTGCCAAATGAAGACAACTCATTGGAAGATTTATCTGAGTGTTTAAAAACTCATATGGATGGTTGCTTATGTGAAAATTGCCGTGAAGTTATAGAAAGAGAGATTGGTAATAACTTATTTTATCTTACTTCTCTTTGTAATATTCTTGATATAAATCTTTACGACGTTCTATTAAAAGAAAGCGATAAAATTACCACCCTAGGTAAATTTACCTTTAGATAAATATATAAGCAGGTTTACACCTGCTTATATATTTTTACCAATATTTTTATTAATATTCCAAAGATTTATTAAATTTCTTTCTTTAAATGAATTTGCTCTTTTATTCTCTTTAATCCACTTCTTATAGCTGTAGCTCTTGCCTCACCTATACCTTCAACTTGATCTAGCTCTTCTTTGCTTGCAGCAATTACATATTTTAATTTATTAAAATGCTTTATTAAATTTTCAATTACGTTAGTTGGAATTCTTGGAATTTTAAATAATATTCTATATCCCTTTGGCGAAATTAATGTATCTACTAACGATACACCACCAAAGCCAAGTACTTTCGCAATAATTTCCAAGTCTACTAACTCTTCTGAATTTAACTTTTGAATATCTTTATATATACTATTGTGATCTGTATTTTCTCCACAATAATCTCTAATTAAAAGGATTCCATCTCTCTCTATATATCTTATTAATTCATTAAGTTGCATAGAAATAAGTCTACCTTCATTACCTAATTCTAAAATGTACCTTTTTATTTCTTCAACTATCCTCATCACCATTTCAGTTCTTTGAATTGCAGTTACTACATCAAAAACAGTTGTTAAATCTTGAAACTCTAAAATATTCAAATTATTTATAACTCTTTCTAGAACATTAACGTATTTCTCTAAAGTTTGAACAGCTTGGTTGGCTTTTGCTAATATTACACTTGTATCTTGTAATACATATTTTATATCACCTTTATATATTGTAATAATATTTCTTCTTTGAGATATAGCAACAACTATAGTATCCGTTTGCTTTGCTATTCTTTGTGCAGTTCTGTGTCTTGTTCCCGTTTCATAGGTTGTTATAGATGGATCAGGTAATAATTGTGCATTAGCACAAACTATCTTTCTTAAATCCTGACTTAATACTATAGCTCCGTCCATTTTAGCTAACTCATAAATATATGCTGGAGTATACTCTGAATTTATATTGAAGCCACCATCTACTATATTCATTACATCTTCAGAATCCCCTAAAACTATTAATCCACCAGTTTTAGCTCTTAAAATATTTTCTAGTCCTTCCCTTAAATTTGTTCCAGGACTAACTATTTTTAATATATTTTTTATTTCGTTATCATCCTTAATTCTCATGCTAATCACCTAATCTATTACTTTCACATACTTTCTATAATAATTATATTTTACACCTATTTATATACATCTGCTATAACATCATTTAGAGTTTTCATTGACATTATTTTTATATTAGGTATTTTCACTTCTTTACTAAAAGAATCCTTAGCCACATATACCTTTTTAAATCCCATTCTTGCTAACTCTTTAACTCTTATTTCTATAGATGGAACCTTCTTCAATTCTCCTGTTAAGCCAACATCAGCTATAAATGCAACATTTGCCTCTATTCCTCTTTGTTTTACAGATGAAACTATACTCATAATTACAGCCAAATTAATACCTTGCTCTTTTATTCGCATTCCACCTGTAGTCTTTATAATAACATTTTTATCATAAAGATTAATTCCACCTCTTTGCTCTAAAATTGATATCAAGGTATTTAGCTTATCTTTTCCTAATGTTTCACCTATTCTAGTAGGATAAGGAGTAAATGTTTTTGAAACTAAACTTTCTACTTCTGTAATTATAGGTCTAGATCCTTCCTTTATAACCGTTAATGTACTTCCTGATACTATTTCTCCCTCTTCTCTTTTAGTCATAAAAAATTCTGATGGATTATCAATAGACATCATACCCTTTTCAGACATTTGAAAAAATCCAGTCTCCCCTGTACTTCCAAATCTATTTTTAGAACTAACTAATCCTCTTAATTCTTCATCAGTATCACACTCTATAATTAATACAGTATCAACTAAATGTTCTAACGCTCTAAGACCAGCTAATTCATCCGCCTTTGTCATCTGCCCTACTATAATTACTGCTCTTTGTCTTTTATTATCCTTAGCAATTCTTAGCAATTCATTAGCACACTCCATTGTTTGAGTAGGAGAACCTGCTCTTGCTGGTAATGAACTTTCCATAGTGAATGTTTGTATACTATCTATTATTAATAAATCTGGATCTATTTCATTAACAGCGTCTACAACATTATCCATGCTAGTTTCTTGAACAACCCAAATATTATCGTTAATTTTATCTAAAATTCTATCAGCTCTATTTTTTATTTGACTATCACTTTCTTCTCCAGATGCATAAATAACTTTATGTCCAGCCCTAGCAATATTATCTGCTACCTGTAATAATAAAGTTGATTTTCCTGCTCCTGGTCTTGCTGTTATTATAGTAATGGAATCCTTAACAATTCCGCCTCCCATTACTCTATCAAACTCACTTATTCCAGTTACAATTCTATCACTTTTACTTGAAGTAACTTCAGATAGCTTTTTAATTGGTTTTTTAGCTAATTGTCTTACCTTTATTGCTTCTTTTGTAGATTTATTCTGTTGAACAACTTGTTCTTCAGTAAACGTATTCCAACTGCTACAATCTGGACATTTTCCCATCCATTTTGGTGATTCATATCCACATTCTTGACATATAAATACAGATTTTATCTTTGCCATATTCTTCACCACTCTATCTATTTTAATATAAAATTCTTATTCTATCGTAAAATGAGCATAATACTTCTAACTTTAACTAACTAAGTTTAAATTTGTAGCTTCAGTTAAGTCTAAGTAATTAAAATAAAATTTCTATTCTCATTTAAATTCCAATTTACTCTATATAATATAACATACTTAAAATATAAAAAATATAAAAAATATAAAAATAAACCATAAGATATTTACTAATTCTTATGGTTTATTTTTGTATTTTATTTACTTTTCAATAAGCTTCGCAGCTTCCTTATCAACTATTACGATAACATCTCTATGCATTTGTAACATAGACGCTGGATTATCTGTTGAAATCTTACCTGAGAATAATCCTTTAATAGCCTCAGCTTTACTTTCTCCTGATGCAATAAGAACTATTTTTTTAGCTTTCATTATTCCACCTAAGCCCATACTTACAGCTTTTCTTGGAACATCCTCTATATTCTCAAAAAATCTAGCATTTGCTTCAATAGTATCTTGAGTTAAAGTTATTACATTCGTTCCTACAGATAACTCATCATCTGGCTCATTGAATGCAATATGACCATTATTTCCAACACCTAATAATTGGATATCTACGCCTCCTAACTCTTGTATTTTCTTATCATACTCTGAGCATTCTTTTTCTAAATCTTCTGCTAATCCATTTGGAACAAAAGTTTTTTGAATATCTATATTAACATGCTTAAATAAATTTTCATTCATAAAATATCTATAACTTTGTTCATGTTCAGGATTTAATCCTACATACTCATCTAAGTTTATTGTAGTAACTTTTGAAAAATCTACTTCATTATTTTGATACATTTTTATTAGTTCTTTATACATTCCAACTGGTGATCCTCCAGTAGCTAAACCTAAAACCGCATTTGGATTTTTATTTATGACCTTAGCAAACTCCTCTGCTGCAGCTCTACTTAATTCTTCATAATTTTTAGTAATTATTAATTTCATAATATCTCTCCCTCTTTCCTTGAAATATTTACTTGTAATGTAAATTTATCTGATTTATAAAATGCTTCTTCTAAAAATAAAAGCTTGTCTGTATTCGTAAAAGTTTTACTAATCATCTTTAGTATAGGTGTATCCTTTTCACACTCTAATAAATTTCTTATTTCATCATTAACATTTACTGCTACTATAGATGAATTAGAATTTGTAATCACATATCCAAATCCCTCCAAAACTTTATATAAAGATCCTTCTAGCATTTTTTCATTAACATGCCCGCAATAATCAACTGGTATATATACAGTTTCTAACGCAATACACTCACTATCTACTATTCTTTTTCTTGTTATTTTATATAACTTATCTAATATAAAAATATCCTGCATATCTTCAGGAGTATCTATAACCGCAAACTCTACTACTTTAGTTTCTAATACTCTACCACTTTGTTTTATCATTTCTGTAAAGCTCATCATATCTTTTTGATTTACTTTTTGCTCACATACAAAAGTCCCCTTACCTTTTTTTCTTGTTAGTACTCCTTCTTGTACTAATTCTCCGATAGCTTGTCTTATTGTCATTCTACTGACACCATAAATCTCACAAAGCTCTCTTTCACTTGAAATACAATCTCCAGCCTTCCAAATTCCATTAGCTATTTTTTTTATAAAATCATTTTTTAATTGATAATATACTGGTATTGGACTATTTTTATCTATCATATTATCACTCCCAATTTCATTATATGATATATATATATAGTTGTCTATACCAGTTAGGAAATTTTTTTAATAAAAAAATATGCATATTTATTTATTATTTGGAAATGCTATCTATATAAATTACAAGGAGATGGTATTTTGATAGATAAATCTTATTTATATAATGTTCCTTCTAAAAATATTCTTAATAGTTATAAACCTAAAAATTTATCTAATGATTCTATAGATAATTATCCTGTTGACTCTATAGAAAATATGGTTATAAACTCTAATCTAAACGATGAAAACTCTATAAAATAATACTATATGATATAATCAATAAGAAAGTAAGGTAAGAACCTTACTTTTTTAAATTGATTACAATTCCTTTTCTTCTTGTCATTGATTCAATTGAATACTTTATCCCTTGCACTCCTATTCCAGATGATTTAATTCCCAAAAAAGGAAAATGATCTGGTCCTCTTTCAGTTTTATTATTTATTTGAACTGCTCCAACTTCTAATTTATCTGCTATATAAAAAGCATTATCTAAATTGTTAGTAAATACAGATGATTGTAATCCATATTGAGATTCATTAGCTATTCTTATTGCTTCATCTTTATCCTTTACCCTTATTATTGGTAATACAGGACCAAATGGTTCTTCCCATGCCAGTCTCATATCAGTAGTAACATAATCAAATAAGGTTGGATATATAATATTTTTTTCTCGTTTAGCACCTAATATTAAATGTGCCCCCTTATATCTAGCATCCTCTATAAGCTCCCATACAAAATCAGCAGCTTTTTCATCTATAAGAGGAACTATTGAAACATCTTCTTCCTCAGGATTTCCGACTTTTAAATTTTCTACTAATACTTTTATTTCCTCCACCAATTTATCAGCTATATTTTCTTCTACTAATACTCTCTTTACGGCTGTACATCTCTGTCCTGAATAAGAATATGCACCTTCTACTATATTTCGTGCAGCTAGCTCCAGATCTGCGTCATCTAATACTATTGCAGCATCTTTTCCTCCTAGTTCCATTAATAGTGGAACCATATTAGTTATTTTAGATATTCTCATACCAACTTCACTACTTCCAGTAAAGTTTATAAAGTCTATGGCAGGATGAGTTACAATATAATCACCTATTTCACTTCCTCTTCCAGTAACAGTATTTAATACTCCATTAGGTATTCCGGCCTCCTGAAATATTTTAGCTAGATATAATCCACATAAACTTCCTTTAGTAGCTGGCTTTAACACTACAGTATTTCCAGCTACTAACGCTGGAGCAATTTTAGATGCTGATAAATTTATAGGATAATTAAATGGTGATATTGCTAAAACAACTCCCATTGGCTCTCTTACAACAATAGATAATTTTTTTTTGTTAAAACCAGGAAAACTATCACTTTGTATGCTTTCTCCGTAAATACTTTTTGATGTATCTGCAGTAAATCTAATAAAATCAGCAGTTCTATTTATTTCTGATTCTGCACTTTTTCTATCCTTTGCAATTTCACGTATTAAAATATCACTTAAGTCTACTATACGTTCTTGCAATATGTCTGCAGCTCTATATAATATTTTTGCCCTTTCATTAATAGGAGTTTCTCTCCATTTAGCCTTTGCATTTGCTGCAACTTTTATAACTTCATCAACTTCTTCTTTTGTCATTGCAGGTACTCGTCCTACTATCTCCTCATTAATTGGAGATTTAATTTCAATAAATTTTTCACTTTTACTATTACACCATTGTCCATTAATAAGATTGCGAAACTTTCTTTCTTCTCCTACTAAATTACTAAACATATTTTCACCTCAGCTTACAAATACTTTTATTTATTTTTCCCTTATGAATATATATTTATTAAGCTCATTTTTACTTTAAAAAAATAGAAATGGATTATTAATTATTTAAGGCTACACATTCACCTCTTAATTTAATAATCCATTTCATTATTAATTATATAAAATACTAATTGATATATTTTATTAACTTCTATCTGTGTGAAAAAATCAATCCTTCTTCTTTACATTCAACCTTTAGCTTATCTCCGATTTTGATTTCACCTTTTAATAGTTCATCGCTTAATTTATCTACTATTTCTCGATTTATTATTCCTCTTAATGGTCTAGCTCCAAATTCTAAGCTTTTATTTTTAGTAACAAGGAACTTATTTAAATCTTCATCATAAATCAAATCAATATTTTTTTCTTTTAGCCTATTAATAGTATCCTTAAGCATTATATTTACTATTTCTAATGTATCCTCTTCTTTAAGTTGATTAAATACTATAGTATCATCTACCCTATTTAAGAATTCTGGTTTAAATGCTGTTTTTAGCTCTTCTAATACTATTTCTTTAATTTTTTCATATTCTGCAAATGTTGAGTTTGCCGCAGTATCAAATCCAACTCTTCTTTGACTCTTTATTTTTTGAGCTCCTACATTAGAGGTCATAATAACTATTGTATTTTTAAAATCTATAGTTTTTCCTTTTCCATCTGTTAGTCTTCCGTCTTCCATTATTTGAAGCAAAATATTAAATACATCTGGATGTGCCTTTTCAATTTCATCTAATAATACTACTGAATAAGGTTTTCTTCTAACAGCTTCTGATAATTGTCCCCCTTCTTCATATCCTACATATCCTGGAGGCGCTCCTATCAATCTTGAAACAGAATGTTTTTCCATGTATTCAGACATATCGATTCTAATTAAATTACTTACCTTTCCAAACATAACCTCAGCTAAAACGTTACAAAGCTCCGTTTTACCAACTCCAGTAGGTCCGCAAAAAATAAATGTTCCAATTGGTCTATTAGGATTTTTAAGTCCTACTCTTGCTCTTTTTACAGCTCTGGTTAATGCCTTTATAGCTTCCTCTTGACCAACAACTCTTTTTCTTAATGTATCTTCTAAATGTAAAAGCTTATCTGATTCTTTTTCTGTTAATTTCTCTACTGGAACTTTAGTCCAAATGGCTACTACCTTTGCAATATCATCTTCATTAACTATTTGGACCTCTGTACAACTATGAGCTCTCCATTCATTTTTAATTTTTTCAAATTCTTCTTTTAATTGTTTTTCTTTATCTCTTAGGCTTGCAGCTTTTTCAAAATCTTGATTTCTTATAGAATCTTCTTTTTCACTAATAACTTTTTCTATATCTAATTCCTTTTGCTTAATTTCTGGTGGAAGAGTTAACCTTGAAATTCTAACTTTGGCAGCTGCTTCATCTATTAAATCAATTGCTTTATCTGGCATATATCTATCACTTATATATCTATCTGCTAAATCAACCGCCATATATAAAGCTGAATCTGTAATTTTAACTTTATGATGAGATTCATATTTGTCTCTTAATCCAAATAAAATATTTAGAGTTTCATCCTTAGTCGGTGGTTCTACATTAACAGTTTGGAATCTTCTCTCTAAAGCAGCATCCTTCTCTATATGCTTTCTATATTCATCTATTGTTGTGGCACCTATACATTTTATTTCCCCTCTAGCTAATGCTGGCTTTAGTATATTGGAAGCATCAATAGCGCCCTCTGCTCCTCCAGCACCAACTATAGTATGAATTTCATCTATAAAAATTATTATATCTTCTTCATTTTTTAATTCATTCATTACCTTTTTTAAACGTTCTTCAAACTCACCTCTATATTTAGCTCCAGCAATCATTGATGTAATATCTAATATCAAAAGTCTTTTATCCCTTAGGCTCTCTGGTGCATCTCCTGATACTATTTTTTGAGCTAATCCTTCTATTATAGCAGTCTTACCAACACCTGGTTCACCTATTAAGCAAGGATTATTTTTTATTCTCCTACAAAGAATTTCTAATACTCTTTGGGTTTCTTCATCTCTTCCTATAACTGGATCTAATTTTCCTTCTCTTGCACTTTGAGTTAAATCTCTACTATATTGATCTAATACTGGTGTTTTGTTTTGCTTTTTTTCTTTTTGTATAGATTTTTTATTCTCTCTAAGTTCATTTCCAGATATATATTTATCTAACTCTTGTTTAACTGATGCCAAATCAATTTTTCCACTTGTTAAAATAGTATAAGCAACTCCTTCTCCTTCATTTACAAGCGCCATTAATATATGTTCTGGATTTATAAAACTATGACCATATTTTCTTGCTATATCTAAACTATCATCAAATAACCTCTTAGCTCTTGGAGTTAATAACATTTCTCCATTAGAAACGTCATCATCTCCAAATCCCAAATAATCTTCAGTCATCTTTCTTACCTTATCTATAGTAATTCCTTTACCAGCTAAAAGTTGACCTGCATATCCATTTTCTTTTAATATTCCTAACAAAACATGTTCCGTACCAATGTACCCGTGTTTAAAATTTTGAGACTCCTGTTGTGCTTCCACCAAAACAACTTGTGCTCTTTCTGTAAACCTCCCAAAAATCATAGTGTCACCTCCAAATATAATTTAATATAGATTGCTATACAAATTATTACTATATTCTATAAATATGACCCAACCCTCTTTACCATAATTATTTTCTTATATCTATTATAATTATTATGATAAAATAACCATTATGATACCCTTAAGTATTTCTGCTCTTAGCTTATTTCTATCTTCAGCAGCTCCTAACGTTCTATCGTTTATAGACATCTTAATAATTTCCAATTCTCTCTTAGTTATTAATTTTGTATCATATAAATGTTCAATTAATAATACCGCTGCATTATAAGTTAAACTATTTCCAATTGCTTTTTTTATTTCCTCTAATTGTTTTTCCTTACTATTATATTCTACTCTTCTGATTATTATATATCCTCCGCCACCTCTTCTACTTTCAATTAAATATCCCTTTTCAGTAGTAAATCTAGTTGTTAAAACATAATTAATTTGAGATGGTGCACAATTGAACTTATCTGCTAACTCATTTCTTTGAATAATTACCTCCTTATTTTTTTCATCTTCTATCATGTCATTAATAAATTGAGCTATTATATCTGAAATTCTTGCCACAATTTCACCTTCCTAAACGTACTTTGACCTTATTTGACTTTAATTATATATAATTTTTTTTTTGATGTCTATGTAATAATTCCTTTATTTTTAGGTAAATATACTAATGTATGTTAGACTATTAATAATTGCTATTACTACCTCCTATTGTCTCCGAATTTATTTTTTCTAAACCCTCTGCAATTATTACAAATTAAATATTTTTACATAAAAAAAAGAGCCGTCAAATTGACGACTCTAAAATTTTATTAAGCTTCAGCTGGAGCTCCTACTGGACAAACATTTGCACAGTTTCCACAATCGATACAAGTATCTGCATCAATAACGAATTGAGTATCCCCTTGGCTTATAGCATTAACTGGACATTCTGCTGCGCAAGCACCACAGTTAACACATGAATCATTAATTGCGTATGCCATTAAAAACACCTCCCCCAATATTTAATTAATACCACTATTATTTTATCATACAAGTTTTTCTTTTTAAAGGGAAAGTTAATATGCTATTTCTCCATGGATACTTTTTAACTAAATTACCATATATCCTGAATTCTCAATAGAAGTTATTATTTCTTCTATAGACACACTTAAACTATCATATACTATACTAACTTCTTTTTTATTCAAATTAATTTCACAGGCAAGAATACCTTCATAATTACTAACCACATTTCTAATATTAACAATATCATTATGGGTAGTTAAATTATAAATTCTAACTAGTGATTTCATTAATTTTCCTCCTTAGTTACCCTTTATAAGATCTTTAATTAGTTTTCTATCCTCTTCTGACTCTATCTCTAATTTTATATCATCGTCATCTATAGAATCCTCATAATGACCTTTTATAAGTTCAACATTTTCTATTTTGAACTCTTCTAGAATTTCTTCCTCGCCTTTTCTAAGCTTAACTTTAACACTTTCTTTAACTGTATTATTTGAGAATACTTCTCCAGTTCCTTCACTAGTCTTAACAATTGAGCCTACTTTAGGCATTCTCTTTCTAATATCCTCATAAGTGCTTTGCTCATAATTTAAGCAGCACATAAGTCTTCCACAAATTCCTGAAATTTTTGTTGGATTAAGAGATAAGTTTTGTTCTTTTGCCATCTTTATAGAAACAGATGCAAAGTCCCCTAAAAATGTTGAACAACACATTGGTCTTCCACAAGGCCCAAGTCCTCCAAGCATTTTAGCTTCATCTCTTACACCAATTTGTCTTAATTCAATACGCGTTTTAAATATTGTAGCTAAATCCTTAACTAATTCTCTAAAATCAACTCTTCCATCTGCAGTAAAATAGAATATTACTTTATTATTATCAAATGTATATTCTACATCTATAAGTTTCATAGTTAACTCATGTTCTTGAATTTTCTTTAAACAAATCTCAAAGGCATCTTTTTCTTTATCCTTATTCTTAAAATGCTTATTAATATCTTCTTCTGTAGCTATTCTTAAAACACTTTTTAAAGGTGCAACTATATCATCTTCACTTATCTCTTTTATTCCAATTACACATTCTCCAAATTCAATACCTCTTGCAGTTTCAACTACTACATAAGTATCTTTTTGTATATCCATATCTGCTGGATCAAAATAATATATTTTTCCAGCTTTTTTAAATCTAACCCCGACTACTTTTATCATTATTAACCCTCCATAAAGCCCATTAACATTACACGTAATATCATTACCCAACTAACATTACTCTTAATGTTTTTCCTTGCTTCTTCTATCGTCATTATCATATTATTCAGCTTTCTAAATGACATTTCTTTAGTCATCTCATTTATATCATCAAATTTATCTCCATTTATGATAAAATCCTTATTTTCAACTTCTTTATGTATTAATATATCTCTTATAAATCCACCTAAAATATTTAATACTTCTTCCTTATTATCCTTTAATCCACTTAGCTTTTCTTCATGTTGTAATATAACTTCAACATTGTTTTTATTTAAATCTTTTATTAAATCTATTAATTTACTTCTAAGTTCCTTTAAATTATCATCATTAAAATATCTATCTATTCTTCCTGGAATTCCCTCGCTAAATGCAATAGCAGATTTTATTTCATTTTCATTATAATTAAACTCTTTAATTCTTATGTATTCATATAACTCTTCTTTAGTTAAAGGAGTCAGCTTATAAATTTCACATCTAGATTTTATAGTGTCTAAAATTAATTCTAAACTTTCACATAATATTATTATGTGAACTCCTATTGGTGGTTCTTCTATAGTTTTTAAAAGCGCATTTTGAGCTTGAGTGGTTAATTTATTTCCTTCATGTATTATAATTACCTTTTTATCTCCCTCAAATGGCTTCTTAGATACTTCTTCAATTATATCTCTTACATCATCTACTCCAAAAGAAGATTTATTACTTCTATAATTTATAATATCAACATACTCTCTATCAAGCTCACCATTTAATATTAATTTAGCTAATATATTTGCCAGTTTGCTTTTTCCTATACCATCTTCTCCTGCTATGAGGTGAGCATGAGAAAGAGTATTATTTATACATCTATTTCTAAAGTTATTAATTAAAGTCTCATATCCTATAAATTTTCTCATACAATCACCTCCTTATTAACTTACTTATACTTTATAAAACTGATCAACGTCTAAAACAAATACTGTAGCTCCACCAACCTCAACTTCAATTGGATAAGGCATATACATTCCTGAACCACTTCCAATAGTACTTGGAGTAGGTGCTGACACCATCTCTTTTCTTTTCTTGCATACATCTTCAATTACTTTAACAACATCTTTAACGACTTCCTTTTCAACTCCTATCATTAAAGTTGTATTACCTGATTTTAAAAACCCCCCAGTTGTAGCTAACTTAGTTACCCTAAAGTTATTATCAGTAAGTTCCTCAATTAAATCTATAGCATCATCATCTTGAACTATAGTTAATACCAACTTCATACCATATACCTCCACTAATAAGTTAATAATTTATTCTATTATATTTTATCATAAATACATAATAATTTACTAAATTTTATCTTTAAATAATTTATTATATGAAATTTTATCCTTATACTCTACTATTCTTTCTCGTAATTTTTGCTATTTACGATTATCTTACAAAAATTTGACTTTATCTATAAATATAATTCAATAATTATTTATTTTTTACTATATATATAAATAATATACAAAAACATATATCTTTCTATCGAACTTTTTTTCTTTTTAACTAAAAAGTTGTTTAAAATTAAGATTATTTTTCTTATTAAATAACTTAACTTCAAACAACTCTTATTTCATTATATTAATTATTAATCATTAACTCTAACATATCTTTTTTTATAGTGTTTATACACTCTGATAAATTATCATTTACATAAGATTTATTGATATTACATGCTTTTAATTTTTCATGACTAAAGTCTTTGCTATCAGCTAAGAATCTTCTACATAACTCATCATAATTAGGAGATTTCTCTTCTCTTTCTCTCTTTAAAGCTCTTTCTAATCTAACTCCATCATCTAATTCAATATAAAATGGAATTACATTTTCTTCACCAAAATATAATGCAATATCTTTATAGGCCTCTAATGTAACTATTAATAGATAATTATTTTCTTCTATATTAACTTGTTTATCATCTATAGTACAATAATACCATACACCATGAACAGTGTTATAATTTCTTTCTTCTATCACTTTGCCTTCGTTTCTATACTTTTCTAAAGTTATTTCATCAATGAAGTAATATTCTCGTCCATTACATTCATTACTTCTTATAGGTCTTGTAGTATATGATACAATTGCTTTTAGTTCTAACCCTTTATCTTTCATTAATTCTTTAAATATCGTATCTTTTCCAGAATTACTCTTTCCCATTAAGCAAAATATTTTGCCCATGTTTTCATCCTCCTTAATAGTTAGAATTGTTTTTTCTTAAATTATATCATATGACTATAACTTTAAGTTAATCTTTCATTTGCTTAACTAGATTTATTATTATAAATCTTTTAAATTTAAAATGTTTGATGCCATAGCTTTTTTTACTTTATTTTTTATAATTTCGTATTCCTTACTATTAACATCTATGATATTCATTTTTTGTACACATTCTTCACAAATGAAACTATTCATTATTTCAATTCCACTATTTTGGCTTTCTTTCTCACATATTATACAATACTTTTTAGGTTCTCTCCATATATCTTTATTATTAATATCCATAATACTCTCCTCCCTTTATTAATTAATTCTGTCCTATTATTTACACTCTATACTTGTCTAATTATATTTTTCTCTATTTTTTTACTTCCACTAATATTAATATATTATATTTTCTAATTACTAAAACAAAAAGTGAGATAGTATATTACGAGGGCACTGAAAAAGTGCCTTTCGGAATAAAAGACCTAAAAAATTTTTTTTAAG
>OOCW01001011.1_pt1 | contig 22543 bp, 20 predicted proteins | sample 1671201 | NCBI WGS metagenome assembly OOCW01 (sample SAMN06348132, study PRJEB24527) | human gut metagenome | biome: human gut; feature: ankylosing spondylitis patient; material: feces | host: Homo sapiens | place: China | collected 2015-10
TATCCTTTACATAATTAAAGATTAACTAGCACATGTCGTTAATATCTAATACTTATATTTTTATATAAAAATAGGGTTACTACTTAGTTCATCATCTCATAGATGAACTAAGTAGTAACCCTTTTAATTTATAAATACCTTGTATGCTGTAAAACATATTACTCTTATATAAATTTTTATATAGAAGTTTCATTTACATATAATCAATTTATTTTTTAAAGGAAGTGATTTAAATTATAGTGCATCCACCCCACTTATACAACACCTTTGGTGTAAATAATACCTAGTAATTTATAACAAGGTAAATTGTGGCTAAATTGCTCATTAATCCTGTATATGCCCAATAAATTAATCTATGTAATTCATCTACAAAGTAGTTTTTAGTGATTTTAACTCCTGTTTCTTCTTATGCATTTCTCTATTAGCTTTTGCTAACTTATTCCTTAATCCACTTCTTTTCTTTCTAATTTCATCCCATTCATAATCTTCTTCTAATGCCTCTAGATGCTCTTCCATCTCCTCAATGCGTTCCTCAAGTTGCTCAATCTCTTCAATAAGCATACGTTTTCTTTTTGCGTTTTGATTTTTATCCCCTTGATTTAAAGTATTTGTATGCATGCTCCTTCTCCTTTAAATATTATTTACTATACTTCTTTATTATTTACAGATTAGCACCATATTAAATGCTTTACTAGAAACTTTAACTTACTTACCATTATTATTTAATGAACTTAGACATTCTATTGGTAATGTACCTCTAAATCTGTATTACATTGTTACATTATCTACTATTTCACTTTTCTTAAAACTATTTCTTTTTACGTCCTTTAATAGTATTTTCATGTTTTCTGCCTATATTTTTTATATATGAAGCTACTATTTTCTCAAAAAAATTTATCTCTCTCTACGCTCTTCAAATCCACTCCTCTCAATGTCTCGCCTTCTATTTTTCACCAAATACCTTGATACTCATAACACACATTCATTTGCACAAACACTCATTTACATCTTTATACAAAACAACCTTTAATGGTTTAATTATTATCTTTTAAAATAGTTTCAAACAACCTCATTTTACTTGAAACTAATACTTAAATAGGGAGACATGTATGAGAATTAATAAGTTATTATCTACTATAGCTTGCGTTGCTCTTTTAAGCACAACTTTCGTAGGTTGTGGTGCAACTAAAGCTCCAGAAAACAACACACAAACTGAAGCAACTCAAACAACTGAACAAACTAGTGAAGTTACAGAGTTAACAACTGACGTAGTTATCGTTGGTGCTGGTCTTAGTGCTGCTATGTTCGAAGCAGTTAACGCTGCTCTTGCTAGCGCTAAATAATTAATATTTATAAATAAAAAAGTCTAGTTTCTACCTATTGGTAGCTGCTAGACTTTTTATTTATATCAAATTATTTTATATTAAAAAATGTATATTATTTCTATTCTAATTATTTTATTTTTATGAATATTGACAGACTTTTTCAAATATGATACTTTGGTTACATACTAATTATTTTATTTTTCCCTAAATTAAATCTTTTTATAGCTATATTCAACAATCTTTTTATCTTAATCAAAAGGAGGTCCTATATATCTATATATTTATCAAAAGAAATCATATTATAGGGAAAATCAAAAAAAGAATAGGAGACACTAAAATGAAAACAAGAAAAAATCTTTGTAAAAAAGTCAGTCAGTTATTTTTATGTGCCTTTATGTTACTTTCATTATCAGTCGCTACATGTGCTGCCTCTCCTGCCACCTTAAAAGATACTTATGGTAAACTCTTTGGTCGCATGGGAACTAGTATCAATTTATATGAGTTACAAAACCCATCTATTCTAAGCCATGTTAAATCACAATACAACAGTATTACTTTAGAAAATGAAATGAAACCAGATGCTATGCTCGGTTATTCACCAAGTCTTATCTCTATTGATGAAGCTAAAAGACTTGGTTACTACATTCCTTCTGGATACACAGAAACTTATGTACCAAGAATCAACTTTGATAAAGTTGATGCAACATTAAAGATCTGTTCTGAAAATGGTATTGGTGTTCGTGCCCATACACTTGTATGGCATTCACAAACACCTGATTGGTTCTTTAGAGTTGGTTTCTCTAAAAACTATGGTTATGTAAGTCCAGATACTATGGATAAACGTATGGAATTCTACATTAAAACTATTATGAATCACGTATACTCAGGTCCTTACGGTAAATGCGTTTATACGTGGGATGTTGTAAATGAATATTTACACGCAACACCATCTGGCTGGGAAGCTATTTACGGTAAATGTGGCACAAGGCCTCCTTTCGTTAAAAAAGCTTTCGAATACGCTTATGATTGCCTCAAATACTACGGTCTTACAAACTCAGTAAGCTTACTTTATAATGACTTCAATACATATATGGAAGTTAATGATGTTATCTCGCTCATTAACTACATTAACTCTAACGGAAAAATCTGTAGTGGTGTAGGTATGCAATCTCACTTAAGCACAAAATATCCAAGTGTTGATTACTATACTGCTGCTTTAAAAGCATTTGTTAATGCTGGATTTGAAGTTCAAATCACGGAATTAGACGTTGTAAACACATCTGACGAGGACCAAGCAACTTACCTTTACAACCTTATGAAAAACATCTTAAATATCAAAAAAGCAGGCGGTAAAATCACAGGTATTTCTTACTGGGGTATTTCAGATGAAATCACATGGATTAAAGGTGAAAGACCATTATTATTCTCTCGCTTAGGAGAACCTAAGCCAGCTTATTATGAAGTTTTAAGAGCTTATACAGATGTTATGGGTGGCGGTTCTTCAAATCCAAATCCTAACCCTCCTACTAATACAGGTGCTTTAAGCGACGGTTGGTACTATATTAAAAACGTTAATGCTCAAAAATATCTTCAAGTAGCTAACAATGCTGGCGGAAATGGTATTAATGTTGAAATCGGCACAGGTACAGGTGTTAATGGTCAAAAATGGTACCTTACAAATACAGGTGATGGCTATATCACACTTAAAAATAGACAAGGTTTCATGTTAGACGTAGCTTATGGTTCAAAAGATGATGGTGCTAATATCCAAACATATTCTGCAAATAATGCTGATGCTCAAAAATTCAAATTAACAAATGTAGGTCCTTCTACTTTTGGTATCTTAACAAAAGTATCTAATGACCAAAAAGCATTAGACGTTTATAACTTCGGTACATCAGACGGTGCTAATGTATGTCAATGGGCTTACTACACAAACAAAAACCAACAATGGGTATTTGAACCTTGTAATTAATTGAATGCAAACTAAATCCTTTCTAAAAACTTTCATATAAAAAGGGAATGACAGCAAAACTGTCATTCCCTTTTTACTTTATAAATAACTTAAATCATATGGAGTAAATATATTATTTTAATGTAGCATTACTAACTGTTAAACCACTTCCACCACCAAGTTGGCAGCCAAATGTGTAGCTTGCACCATTTGCTAAGCTTGTTTGCCATGCTGGGCCTGTAACAGTATAAGTATTACCACTTTGACTTACAATTGTTGCATTCCAAACAGATGTAATTGGACGACTTGTTGTAAATGTACAAGTCCAATTATTTAAATCTTTGCCTGTAGTATTTGTAACTGTAATATCAGCTACTGCACCACTTCCCCAGTCAGATGTAATTTTAGCACTAACTGCATCTGTAGCTGGTTGTACTGGTTTTTCTTCTTCTGGTTTAGTTGTTGAACCTGTGCTTGAACTAGAGCCATTACATGGTTCTAGTACCCATACTTGATTAGGTCCACCCCAATAAGAATATTGTTGTACATTTGCACCAGGTGATGTAGATTTATCTTCTACATCTAAACCTTTAGTATCTGATGAACATTTTGTTACGATACCATATTGGCCATCTTTTTGTGTTTTAATTAACTTGAATAATTGTGCTGTTAGACCGTGAGGTGTATATACTTGAACATTTGTACTGTCCTCATTTTCACCATTAACTACGTCTAAAGCATATCCTGTACCATTCTTAAGTGTTACATATCCATCTCCAACATTTTTTAAATACCATTTTTGGCCTTGTGCACCAGTACCTGTTCCGATTTCTACATTTTGACCATCTGCACCTGTATTACCTTTTACTTGAAGGTATTTTTGTGAGTTATTGTCTTTTATGTAGTACCAACCATCTTTTAATGTTGCGTAGTTTCCTACTGGTGTTGTTGGATTTTGTGGTTGTGATGGATTTTCTGGTTGTGGTGATACTGATCCACCAACTACAATATCATTTTTAGTTACATTAGCACTACCGCTACTTTCGTAACCTTCAACTGTTAATGCTGCTTCATACATTTTACCCATCTTAAGTCCCATTGCTTCCCATTTCTTAAAGTGTTCACTTAAAGAAATGGTTCCACTTGTTCTCTTAGATGTACGTACACTCCAATATTGCTTGAATGTTGTGTCGCCTTCGATTGATGGTTTATTTACTCTAGTTGTTTCATATACATCATAAGTACCACCATCCACTGTGATTTGTCCTTTTGGTGTTGCTCCAGGTGGTCTCCAAGTACCCCAACTGTCTACAACGTAGTATTCAACTAAAGGACTTTGAGTCCATCCATAAACACATAAGTATGAATTACCATTTGGTTTGTAATCACATGCATAGTTTACAGAGATATTACCAAGTTCTTGGTAAGTCTTAGTTGAACCAAATTTCTTACCGATACGGAATAACGCATTACCAATGTTACTCCATTGACAACTAAATGTTGTTGGACTATTTAGTGTCATGCTAGTATTTCCGTAATCTTTCCATAACTCATAGTCATAGCCACTTTGATTACCGGTCTTGTTTTCTGTAATTACTTGTGCTGCAAAAACGCAATTAGCTGGTATTAGCGAAAAGCACATAGCAATTACTACTAGTAAGCCCATGATTTTTCTTCTCATGTTCATACCCCCTTTCCGAGTTTCATTCTATACCTAGTTAAGCTGCGCAACAATTGCTTTAACCTATCATGTCACGTTTTACCCCCCAACTTGTCATGACAAGTTAAAAAACCTCTGTATTTTTACACTAATTATCTAATGTTTTAGTGATGTCACGACCAGTTAATGGAAATTTTATAACATATTTTACTTTTAGCTTTTTTATACATGTATTATTTAGCTACAATATAGAGACACTTATTTGACGAAGTACCAATTTTCAAATATAATAACTTAAACACATATTCATATTGCGTGATATTCTCGCACGCTTATAGACTACAGGAGGATGGCAGATATTATGGACTTTTTAAATCAACTTGTCCAAACACTTAACAACATCCTTTGGGGTAATCTACTTATTATTCCCTTGATTGTTTTAGGTGTTTACTTTACTATTCGAACAGGCTTTGTTCAATTTTCGTACTTTAAAGAAATGCTTCGTTTACTTGGTGATGGCATTGGCAAATCTGACAAAAAATCAAATAGCATTTCTTCATTTCAAGCTTTCTGTATCAGTACTGCTTCTCGTGTAGGTACTGGTAATATTGCAGGCGTTGCGATTGCCATCGCCTTTGGTGGCCCTGGTGCTGTATTTTGGATGTGGCTCATCGCCCTTTTAGGTGCTGCTTCTAGCTTCATCGAAAGCACCCTTGCACAAATCTATAAATCAAAAGATGAAGTTGGTTTCCGTGGTGGTCCAGCTTACTACATGGAAAAGGGACTTGGTATGCGTTGGTTAGGTATTATCTTCGCTGCACTTATCACTATTAGTTTTGGACTTATCTTCAATGCGGTACAATCAAATACAATTACAGCTGCTTTTAGTTCTGCATTTGGCATTAATAAACTTGTGCTAGGTATTATTATTAGTATTGTAACTGCCATTGTAATTTTTGGTGGTACTAAACGTATTGCAAAAGTATCTGAAGTAATTGTACCAATCTTTGCCCTTTTATATGTTGCTGTTGCTGTTCTCGTCATGCTTCTTAATATTAAAGAGATTCCTGGTGTTTTTGCACTTATCTTCGAAAATGCTTTTGGACTTCGTGAAATAGGTGTAGGTGGTATTGCCGGAACAATTATGTATGGTGTTAAAAGAGGGCTCTTCTCTAATGAAGCCGGAATGGGTAGTGCTCCTAATGCTGCTGCTACTGCTACTGTAAGCCACCCTGTAAAACAAGGACTTATTCAAGCCTTTGGTGTATTCGTAGATACAATTATTATTTGTAGCTGTACAGCATTCATCATCTTACTTGCTGGTGATTATACAAATACAAATTTAACAGGTATTGAACTTACTCAAGCTGCATTAACAGCTCAATTTGGTAATTTCGGAAGTTATTTCATTGCTATTTGTATTTTATTATTTGCATTTAGTTCTATTGTTGGAAACTATTATTACGGGCAATCTAACATTGAATTTATTAAATACAATAAAACATTTATGAATATTTATCGTGTTTTAGTTATCACAATGGTTTTAATTGGTTCAATTCTTAAAGTTTCTATCGTTTGGGATTTAGCCGATGTCTTCATGGGACTTATGGCCATTATCAACCTTATCACTATTACTATATTAAGTGGTCAATCTATTGCTTGTTTAAAAGATTATAAAAAACAACGTCAACAAGGTATTCAAGATCCTGTCTTTAAAGCTTCTTCTATCCCGGGACTTAAAGTAGAAGACACTGAATGGCAATAAACTTAATAGATACGAGGCATGAAAAGGAGCTGCTTGCAAAATAAACTTTGCAAGCAGCTCCTTCTACTTTTCTCTCGCTTAAGTTATCCGAATAGAAAATAAGCCTATTTAATCTTTTAGTGGAACTACAATCTCGTCTTCTCTATCTACATGCATAATGCCCCACATACCTTCCTCAATATCCCATCTAATATTAGCTGATTGATACATATAATCTCCTGGTTGCCCTATACCTGCTGTTGCACCAGCTAACATTTCACTCTTATACGTACCACCTATTGTTATGGCACCTCTTGCACCTATAATTGGCGAATTAATATTTTCACTTTCACTTTGATAAGCATGTTCATGCAAGTAAAAGCTCGTTGCTCTTGGCTTTTCTGCTGGCATTAGCAGTTTATAGGTAACAGGATCACCCGGATTTGCATAGAATATTGGTGTTGATATATCCTCTAAATCAATAGATCTAAATACTTCTCCTATATTCGGATTTTGTAATAATCTATTATAAAATGGTTCACTTCGTAAATTATATCCTTTCATACCTTGGTCTTCTGTATCAAATTCTTCATCAGCTGGTCCTAACTCTGGATTAAAGAAGAATTTTGGAAGAAGTTCACCATTTTTATCTTCCATATAAATACCATTGTGTATGAGTAACATAAACTGCCTGTAATCTGGTAAAAATGGATTGTGAATAATAAACTAATCCCCTACATCACATTTCTTGCCTGTAAATGGATTATAATGTTTAGATCCCATTTCTGCTACATTAATACCACCAAATAGGCCATGTTTTCTGTGATTCATTACATCTCCCATATCTACTACTATAGCCTGAGTCGTCGTTTCTGGATAAAACCATCTATAGGTAATAGATTCTCCTACACCTATTGTTTGATCTGGATTAAATCCTACAGTAGCCCCATCAGAACCTAATACGTCATATTCTGCGCCTTGACTATTCATAGATACTCTTGGACTGTAAGGCCAAGGCACTTGAACTGGTACTTCTGGAAATTGTGGTACATCTCTATAGTCTACAAACACCATACCATATGGGTCATTATCACCAAATTTGTTATACATTATCTTAGATTGAATTGCTGCTACCTTATAGTATTTTACCTTCGTACCTTTAGGGAATGGATTACCTGGATTAGTTGCCCTAGGTGGTTTTTCTCCTGTTTTTTGAGGTAATGGCTCTATTCTACCAGGTAAAAGTGGTCTATCGCCAAGAGGTGTTAAGTTAGGTATTCGTTTGCCTCTTACTCTAGTAATTCCCCAAGTACCTAGCCATAAATCATCCATACCACCTGAATAATAAAGGACATCAAAGTCTCTATTGCCACTTAAACTGTCTAATGAAAATTCAAAGGTAAATGTTTCTGAAATACCAATATGCTGTTCTTGTATAATTGGTGAATCTACATCTGTTCTGTCTCTATGCCACATATAACGATTGAAGTTAATTGCATGAGATTCTTCATGAGCACCATCAATTAATCTTACCCTAACAGGATCTCCTGCATATCCCTCAAATACTGGTGTCTTTGGATCCCCATGTACATAAGAACTAAATACATAGGCAGGATCTCCCTCTCTAATTTGAAATGGTGCACTTCTATAGTTAAAGGCTACAACACCCATATCCTCCATCATACCTGGCTCCTCTGGCGGATTAAGTGGCTCATTATTATTATCATAAGCTGGTATCCAGTCATGTACTGCTAAACAGAACTCTCTGAAGTTAGGAATAAATGGATTTCTAATAGTTACCTGTGTTCCTGCTGTAGTAGGTATTCCTGTATGAGAGTCAAAGAAACTTGAACCTTCTGGCTCGATAATCATGCCGCCAAATAAACCATGTAATTGTACTGAATTTGCAAAAAGGTGATCATGGAAAAAGCAAACTTTAAGTTCTACATCTGCATACCATCTAAAGATTACAGTTTAGTTATGCGCTGCTCCAGTAAAGTAATTCCAACCCGTATTGGCACCATCAGATGATAATACATCAAACTTAACAAAGTGTACATGAGTAGATGCAAATAAAGTATGCACTAAAATTTGGAAAGCATTAGGGCCTAACTCCTCAGGAAACTTATTTGTAAAATGAATTTCTATACACTCTCCAGCTAATGCCCTAATAAAAAGTGGCTCCGGATTCTTGGTACCGTTCATAACCGCTTCTTCATCTTCCGCTAATACATAGAACCTACCTTCAGGATCATGCCAATTGGCTTCATTATAAACAATATTTCTTTGAATGCCTACAATATCATAACGACGTATTGGTGCATCTGGTGGACATGGATTAACAAAAAGTGCACCTTCCTTCCAATTATCAGCTAAGGCATTTTTCTCTAACTGAGTAATTGGAAAATCTCTATCATATCCAATAGGTGGTACTGGGCTTCTACAGCCTACCTTTCCTGGAATAAAAAATGGAAAGCCAGGACGCTCTGCAGTCGGTCTTGGTGGACATGGCCTATCTGGAAGTGGCATTAATCTCGTAATCGGTGTACCATCTGGATAAAACCTACTTCCATCTTCTAATACATCGTGAATACGTTGAATTCCCCACATACCTTCATCAAAGTGAGGATATAGGTGGCAATGGTAAATAACATCCCCATATGCTTTTTGTAAACTACCTGCACCATACAAAATATCAAATCCAATTGTCTCTCCTGGACCTAATGCACGGGAATCATTTAAGAAAGATTCTTGTACAGTAGGTTCAGATAACCATTGCTGCAAATGTAAATGGAAAATATAGGTTTCCTTTACACCACCATGAATTGCATACCATCTTACAGGGTCTGCCCTATAACATCTAGGAAGTACCGTAGGTGGTGGATCACCAAATACCCATGAGTCATGATGCACTTCTTCACCTTCGCAGTAAGGACATACTACGCCTTCCATAATAAGATTCATACGATTACGCATAGGTTCTGCACGATAGTTAATAGAGCGCGTCATAGAATGAAAACCTGTCATTGGATCTACTGGTGTTTCTCCAAATCTATTCTTAACTGGGGCTTCATCATGAAAGATTGTAACGAATTCCCTAAAATCCGGTTTAAAAGGATGATGAATATCTGCAAAGACACCACTCTTAAGTGGACATCCCGTTTGAGGATCTGTCCAGGTACTTCCTGGTGCTTCTACAACAATTGCACCAAATAAACCATGCAAATTGCTACCTATTTCTGAGCTTAATGGATTGCCTAAATCACTAAAGTGAAAAGCCCCCTGAAATTCTGCTTGCCATCTATACACAATGCTTTCATTAGGCTGAGCTAGTGTGCTCACATTTCCCCCTACAAAAGCACCATCAGATTGTTGCACCTTATATGGCAGTGCTTTTACATTCATAGATGCTGCAAAACATAATTCATTGGTAAATTTAATTTCTACTGTATCTCCTTCATGCACACGTATAACCAAAGGCTGCACTAAATTGACAAAGGTTCCTGGGCACTGCCTAATCTGCTCTTTTACTTTCTCTTTATTTTCATCTAATATATACATAAGTCCATTCGGGTCCACATCCCCATACTTATTATAGACAATAGGAACTTGAATGGCTGATATATCAAAATGTCTAATCACCATTTACAACGCCCCCTATCTGCCTAAATAGCTGGTATTTCCCCTGGTACTTGTTCTACAAAAAATGCAGATATATGCTCTAATTGAATGTTAAAAAGTTGTCCTTTAAGTGGTGCAGGTACGCCAAATTCAGCCGTTATACTAATGCATGATGTCCCTACTTCTTCTAATGTCCCTACTATAAAGAATGGAAATGCTTCTGTCATAACAAGAATCTTATTACCTTCACCATTTATTAATTTATCAAATAATGACTCTTCCACTTTTTCTCCCCCCTATTAATAAAGTGAAAATCTAACTGAACAATCATATGGTGCTAAAAACCATACAACGTTTACTAACGGAATAACTAAATCTGTTGGAAAAATAAATTCCGGTGCATTACTCATTTTAATATTTACATTGTGAAGTACTACATATTCACTTCCAACTTCAATAATTTGACCACACATAATAGGTCTAAATACCTGATTTAATATATTAAGTTGTGCTGCATCTAGTACGATTAAAGCTGATTCCCCCATATGCTCTGCTAACCCCGCAGCTAATTCCTCTCTTACTAAATTTCCGTCTAATTCTCCACCTGACAAGCCGCCGCTCACTTCAGGTAATCTAGATCTTCGTGACTTAGATGGATCTGGTCTATGTGGACGTTTTTTTTCCTTTCCGCAACCTTTACTACGTGATTCTTTCTTCATACTCTCTCCCCCTATTTATTAATGTTCATGCACATTATGATCCATATAAATTTCAATTTCACCTGATGTTAGCTTTCCACCTAGATTCATTGGCAACCTTTCTGCAGGTGAACTATAAACATACAGCTTTTCTGACATTGCTACTTGGTGCTTCTTTGAAACAGTAACCATAATATGTCGATGTGCACTCATGTCATAAAATAGTGCCAGTGCAAAATGATACACATAATTTGTTATCCAAACAAAAAAAGGAGTTGTCCACAAAATCTTGTAAACAACTCCTTTTTCTATTCAGATTCAAATAGTTATTAAAACTTACTTACCTCCAAATACTTAACTGTGCATTTTACTAATGATAATATATGTATCTGGGTAATGTGCATCTTTTATTTTAGCTGAAGATTTTATAAACTTCCATTTAGCTGGTGCATACTCTTTGGCTACATTATTTAAAACAAACTTTTTCTTTTCACTGATATTATCTTCTGCATTTGCTACAGTCCCTAATAATGTCATAAAATACATGGGCTGCTGATATAAATCATATTTATTAGGGTCTCTAGGATTAACCACTACACTATAATAATCCTTCAATTCTACGTCTAGATTTTCATATTGCCTTTTAGTCAATGTTACTGGCGAGACATCTCCTTGTTTATAGCACACATCTCTGTTTTCTGATGTCTGCGCAAATACCTGTACAATATCTTCTAGCTCTTCTGTTGTAGGGGTACGATATTTCTTACCTACTTTATTTTTAAAATCTGCTCTTTCAACTTCATTTAATTTTTTAGAGATAGTACGTCCATATCTATCAAACCTCCATTTTTTGGGTGGTAGGCATGGCACAAGGTCTTCTTCATTCACTATATTAAATATGTATGGACATAACTGCCTGGCATCTGCACTTGTAGTTGTATTGGGTGAAGCAAAGGTATAGGCATATATGTCTCCTATATTACTTTGAATATACATTTTATTGGCTAAAATATTGGCTATAGCACCACCTCTAGAATGTCCTGTAAGGAAAACAGCTGGTTTATCTGTTACATTTTTATCTAGCTGCATTTCTATATACTTATTAATCTCTCTTAAAGCTCTAGTTGCTGCTATATCAAATCCCTTCGTATTATTAACATTTGTCCAGTCTTCTTCAAGATTATATTGGTTTGTACTACCTATATCGAAGTTACTTATTGACTCACTTCTCTCAGCAGTTCCTCGTATAGTAATCATGACAACCTCTTTGATTTTTTGATCATATTTAATAAGCTTATGCCCTATATAGGCATGTACCCCATGTACATCTGATTCATTGCCTTGTATATCAATGTATTCATATCCATCCATATAACGTGCTAATGTTTCTTCCATAGTCTTTCCATTAAAACTATATCCATCATATACTAACGCAGACCACATAGCCGCCGTATGACATAATTCTTCATTAAAACGCAAGTTATCTTCAAAAAACCATGAATAATCTAGTGTGTAAGATGTCATATAGCTTGTATCTGAATGCTTCTTAGAAGTTTTAAATAAACCTGTCTCCTTAATAACATTCTCACTTTGTACAGTTTCACAACTTGCTTCCTCACACCTATGTGCCTGTAAATTCTTAATAACTATTGCTGGGGTTACTAATTGCATAATCATAAGTACAGTAATTGATATAAGTATTATTGTTCTTTGTTGCCTATTCCTAATATATTTTTCCATCTTATCCCCCCAATTAAAAATATAAGAATCATGTCTTCCTAAACATTTATTTATAATTATATATTAATATATATTTAATATTTTAAAAGTACTTTAGTGCTTTATGTTGAATAAAAAAGCTGAAATGTTAAAGGCTCTATACACCTTTAACATTTCAGCTTTCTTATAGCTATTATTTATTATAAATAGAACCTTTCACTAAAGCATATTGGTAATCTGACATATTTTTAAACTCAGGCTCACCAAATATAGCAGATGTTTCATATGCTTCACGCCAGTTTGCAATGCCACTAATTCCTTTGCCTTGTATTTCAAATTCAGCTTCTTCTTCATTATATCTACTATAATATACGTTATGACTAAATTTTACATTCTTTGTATAAGTCCTTTTGAATGGACTATTAATAAAAGGTTTTCTCTCATTTGTATAAAAAATATTATTGGCAACCTCTAATCCATCTACAATAGATATAACAAGTTCTCCATTTTCTTTTCCATTATTCACAACTGTATTATTATAAATCTTTATATTTTTTGCCTTGCCACCACCAATGTAATAACCACCTACAGTAATACCATTTTCTATATTATTGTAAACAAGATTATTTCTTACAATAATATTCTTTGTAGGATAATCTGAAGGTTCTTCTGCACCCACCTCTATCCCACCTGCACAATCATAAATAATGTTTCTATCAAATAAAATATCTCTACCTCCATCCACATAAAGACCATAACTAGTTGCATTAGGACTATTTTCATTTGAAATCACATTTCCTATAGCTTCACAGTATCGTGGCTGATCTAAACTCATATCACTGCAATAACCGAAGTTACCAGCAAAATCTATTCCTATATTTCCTGTATTTCTTACATTATTATTGATTACACTTATGTACTCACAATTCCCTGTTATAGAAATTGCTTCACACCAACCAGTGTTACAATCATACACTTCATTGCCTTCTATTAAAATGTTGTTAATGCTCTTATCTGCTCTTCCTCCATAACATATAATTGCATTAGCTCCAGAACTTGTTGAACTTGGCTTAGATGCATATAAATCATGAATCTTATTATTCTTAATGGTAATATGATGTTCTCCATCACCTAAATAGAAACCATAAATCCATTTATTTTTATTATTTCTAAACTCTAAACCCTCTATATGAATATACGATTGACCGCCAAGGTTCATCATAATTTCCTTATTACACTCACTGTAATCAAATATTACTTCCTCTCCTGGATAATTACAAACTTTAATATATGCATTTTCTTTTCCTGATTTTTTGAATGTGATAGCCTGAGTATATACACCTCCCCTTATATAGAGTGTTTGTCCTGGGCTAGTATTATTTAGAGCTTTTTCTATACTTTTATAAGGCTTTTCAATACTTCCATCACCTTGTATATCATCCCCTTCTACACAGGCAAAAATAGCTCTTTCATCTAGCTCTCCATGCGCTTCTTCCTGTCCTATCTGCATTTCTTGGGCCGTTAAATTAATATGATTTTTTAAACTTAAACTAGCCACTACTGCCACAATCAAACACATCCATATTACCTTCTGATTCTTTAAAATACTCATGTACACATCTCCTTTAACTACATATCTCCCCCGATGATACATAGTACTTTAAATTTCCATTTATGATTGTATAATACTTAAAGCTTTTTAATCAATATAAATCTTTGTGTTACATTTTTAACCATTTATATAAACAAAAAGGTTATTATAATATAAAATAATTTATATTATAATAACCTTTTCTTCTATATTAATATTTACTTTTCATCAATATAACTAGCTGCTACTGAGGCTTGTTCTAATGTTCTTAAATGTTTAATTTACATGTTATCTGCTAAAAGGATATATGTTTCCATATAGTGTGGGTGAGAAAGCCCAGCAATACCTGAAGCCATTAATCTTAATTTAGATGTCTTATAAGCATTTGCTACATCAAATGCAACAAATTCAAGTGGCCCCATTGTCCCTGCTAAGTTTAATCCAGCAGCTGTAATAAAGTACATTGGCTTTTGAAGCATTTTATAATTGTAAGTTGTTTTACCAAATACATTTACTGATTCATAAAGTTCGATTTCTGCATATGGCATACATGCTTCTGGAATAGATGCTAATGCTTGTGCTCTCTTCTCTACTGATGTAAATGATTTCGTTACTGTATATTGTGATAAGTCTTCACCATAAATATGTGCTTCATTTCTATCACTAATGATATCTCCTAAAGCATTAAGTGTAGATGTAAGACCTGATGCAGATTCTGTTGTATATTTTTCCCCTACCATATCTTTCCAAAGAGGTTTTAAGTCTTCTGTCATATCTACATTAAATGTTTGACCATATTTTGTGAATCCCCATGCTTCAGATGGTACAGCTGGTACAAGATCATCTTCATTTACAATGTTAAAAATACTTGGATACTGATTTGGTGCATCTACATCTAATGTTGTATTAGGTGTCGCAAATGAATATGTATATGTATCAAAGTTTTGATCTTCTAATTTTTTACCTACAAGGTTAGCAAGTGCCCCTCCTCTAGAGTGTCCTGTAATCCAAAATGTTACATCATCACCTTTTACCTTGTATTGATTCATGTATTCATTTACAAGTTCAACGATTCTGTTAGCTGCAATATCGAATCCCATGTGATTTTGTTTTTCTGTCCATTCTGAGACGTTACCAAACTCTGAGTCTTGACCCATTGCAAAGTTACTAAGCCATTCCATTTCTCCCCTTGTACCACGAATACTAATTACAACCAGTTCTTTTTTATCTTTACCTTTGCCTATTTTTTTGTGCGCAACATTAAATTGTGCAACATGTTCATCATCTGCAAAATTTCTTAAGTTATATTCTTTAACATCTTTTAACTTATGAGATTCAAGTACTTTTCTAATACCTGATATATTGTTGATATCCCCATCTTCACTATCAAATGCATAAGCATATGTTGATGCACTCTCTTCATTTACTTGCAGGTCAATTTGTGAAGAGTAGTATGAAAGTGCTGCTAAAATTGATGATGCTTTTGCTAACTCTTGATTAAATGCAGTATTATCTTGGAAGAACCAGCTCTCATCCCATTTATATGAAATGTCAAAGCTTTGTGTAATTTCACCATCTTTAGTTACTGTAATTAAACTTTCTTCTCTTTCAGTATATGTCTGTTTTTTACGTGTCTCTGCAAAAGCTGTTTCTAATGCAGATTCTGTTGTTAATGGCGCTCCTTGCTTAGCAATAATTGAGGCATCATTATTTGCTGTTTGTGCAAAAAGCTGTACTGGAGCTGAACTCATTGTCATTATGGCAACTAGTCCATATGTAAGCATTTTTTTATTAATCATAAAATAAATTCTCCTATCTCTTTCTTATCCTCAAAAACATTATCACATTCGTCATTTTACCACAATATTTCCCATTACTTAATTTAGTTAAAAAACACTTAATTTAGTTAAAATATTATAAAGACAATAAAAAAAGAGAACTTATATAATTATTATAAGTCCTCTTCTTCGTAAAAATTAATTATTTACCAAGTACTTTATTTACAGCTTCAATAATACGTTCTGCTTGGAATGGTTTTACAATGAAGTCTCTTGCTCCAGCTTGGATAGATTCTAATACCATTGCTTGTTGTCCCATTGCTGAACACATAACGATCTTAGCATTTGCATCAAGTTCTTTGATTTTTTTAACTGCCCCAATACCATCAAGTTCTGGCATTGTGATATCCATAAGCATAAGGTCTGGTGTATGTTCTTTATAAGCTTCGATAGCTTTTAAACCATTTTCAGCTTCACCTACTACGTCAAATCCATTTTTTACTAAAATATCTTTTAACATCATTCTCATGAATGCTGCATCATCTACTACTACAATTCTATTTGCCATTTTCTTTTCCCTTTACTTATTTATGTATTTATAGTTTAGTTTGGTCTAAATTTGCAATAAGTTCTTTTGCAAAATCTACTGATATAATCTGTGCAATGTTACTATCTAATGTGTTTTCAATTTCCATTTTAAATGAAATCACAACTGCATCATCAATATCACTTGCAATCTCTTTCATCCAACCCTTTTTATCTTTGATAATCATTGCATTTGGTGCACTAATATCCACTAATGTATTTAACATTTGTGAAAGAGCTGTTGACGAAGAACCCATCATTTGATTCATCGCTTCCGAGACAGCACTTAAATGTAATTCTGTGATTGGCCCTTCTTCTGCAATTCCAGGTCCCATCATCATTAAATTTGTAATAATCTTTACATCATCTTCTTTTAAAACAAGTAGATTAGTACCTTTTACCCCCTCTACTGATTCAATTGCTGTAGCTACTGCTTCATTTGCAAAGTATGTTTCAATTTCTTCATGCCCTAAGATACAAACATGGGGTGTTGTAATTGATACTTTACGATTATTTAAAATCGTAAATAATGTACTTGCCGCAGTACCCATGCAAATATTACTTACTTCCCCTAAAATATCTTGTTCTCTTAAAGATATTTTAGTATTCAACTTATTATTATCCATGTTATTTAACCCTCTACATTAAACTCCTCTGTTATATACAGCCTTAATAAGTCACATTTTACCATATTTTATGCATTTTGGAAACAAGAGATAATAAATTTATTAAAAAAAACTTTTCCTCAAAGATATATCGACCATAATTGGTTTTTTCTACAAGGAAAAGTCATTTTTATTATAAATTTTTATTGTTTTACAGCTAAAATATATACATATGCAGCTTCTTTTTTAGAGATCTCAAATTTCTTCAGCACTTCATATGCTTCGCGTGCTCTTACTTCACGTTCTACCATTTCTTTATTTCTTGTGTACATCACAATAAGCGCTTCATCTTTTAATACTTCTAAAGCTTTATTAAAGAAATCATGATAAAGCATCATAAGCTCATCTTCACTTTTACGCCCTGTTTGTGCTGGCATATTCGTAAAGATTTCATCAAATAAATAACCATGTTTAAAGTCAAAGAAATCACGGTTAATAAAATTAATAGGCATATGCGCTGCTCTTGAATTAATAATAGCTTTATCAATAGCCTGTCCAAAGCTATCAATCCCATACATTGGTGTAGCTGGCACTAGCTTGTTACGTTCAATAAGCATTGTCCCTACGCCACAGAATGGATCTAAAACCTGTGCATTTTTTACGAGATAAGGCTCTGCAAGCTTACTTACAAGAGCTGCTGTAACCGGTGAAATACTTGCTGCCACTGCTTCTTTTCTATAACTAAAGCGCTCATCTTTAATTGTATAAAGTTTAAGAAGTACATTGAATACACCATCTTTACCTTCAATTAAACGAATTTCAAACTCATAGCTAGAAGTTGAATTAATAAGCTTTCTACCTGATTTTTCTTCTAACTGACTTGCAATCTTTTTAGTAAGGTCACTTTTCTTATCAAGCAACATTTTGCTTTTAACTTCTAATCTAAAGTAGTATGGGGTAATCCCTTCATGTCTTTCATTTAAGAACTCTAATAAACCACCTTTACAAAGTGCCTCTGCAATAGCCGCTGGCTCCATTGCTACTGTAGGTACATTTCTAAGTCTAAATAACATTTCTGTGTACGTACGAATATTTAAAATCTCATTTAAATCTCTTGTACGTACCATAACACCTGCATTAAATACTTTAGCATTTCCGTTTTTAATTTGGTCTAATGTTACTTCTCTATAATCACGATTTGTTAAAAGAATTAAATCAGAAAGTGCATCATATCCTGTGAATTTATGCATTCTTGGCTTTTCTACTTTTAAAAGCATTTCTGTTAAAGCACGTTTCTCTTCATTGATATGTTTCATACTTGTTTCTTCAAACTCACCTGTTGTAAGGTACTCTAAACGTGCTTTAAGCTTATCACTTAAATCACTATAATCAAATCCCTTAAGTGCTTCTAAGTAATCCACTTTTACAAATAATTTATCTTCACGTTCATAAGCTGAGTAAAGTTTACTTCTAAACTCAGGCACTTTTAATTCACCCATAATTAAAGCCACATTTTTACGTGTTTTAGCATCTTCATTTTCTAAGAGGTCTTCAAGTAATGTATAGTCTCCTCCTAAGAAATATTGAAAAGCAAGGACGTTATTTTTATCCTTTAAAAGCTTCCTAAGCTCAATTAAATTTTTACGTACATCTTGTCCATCAGCAATTTTATTATATATTTCTCTAAGCATCTCTTTTAGCAGCAGCTCCTTTTCTATCATTCTTCTCATTACACTAACATTTTTTATAACTTTAAGCAAGCATAATCCCCTGAAGGTCTTAATATCTGATCATTTCTCTATACCTAAATAAAAAACACCCTCAAGATTGTTTGGGACTCTCTTGAGGGTGTTAATCTATTTTTAAATGAGGAAATTTAATTTTTTATTTGGAAATTATCTAATCTCGCTATATGGGATTTTGGTTAAAATGATTACATTCTTTCGTGGAATGTACGGCTGATTACGTCTAATTGTTGCTCTCTTGTTAATTTAACGAAGTTTACAGCGTATCCTGATACACGAATTGTAAGTTGTGGGTATTTTTCTGGGTGATCCATAGCATCTAATAATACGTCTTTGTGAAGTACGTTTACGTTGATGTGTTGACCTGTTTGACGGAAGTAACCATCTAAAATACCAACCATGTTAGTAATTTGTTCTTCTTTTGTTTTACCGATTGTTGAAGGTACAACAGAGAATGTGTAAGAGATACCATCGTTTGCATCTTCGAATGGAAGTTTAGCAACTGAAGCACATGCAGCAAGTACACCTTTTGTTTCTCTACCGTTCATTGGGTTAGCCCCTGGAGAGAATGGTACACCAGCTTTACGTCCGTCTGGAGTTGCTCCTGTTTTCTTACCGTATACTACGTTTGATGTAATAGTAAGAACTGATTGTGTGTAAACTGAATCTCTATATGGTGTGTGTTTTCTGATTTCTTGCATGAAGTCTTTTACAAGTGATACAGCAATTGAGTCAGCAGCATCATCGTTGTTTCCGTATGCTGGGTATTCACCTTCGATTACGAAGTCTACAGCTAAACCTTCTTCATTTCTTACTGGTTTAACTTTTGCATGTTTGATAGCTGATAATGAGTCAGTAGCTACTGCAAGACCAGCAATACCACAAGCCATTGTTCTTAAGATTTCTTCGTCATGAAGTGCCATTTCGATTCTTTCGTAAGCATATTTATCATGCATGTAGTGAATGATGTTAAGGGCATCTGTATATGTTTTAGCAACCCATTGTTTTGTGATTTCGTAGTTAGCCATTACTTTATCGTAATCTAAATATTCATCTGTCATTGGTTCGATACCTGGTACTACTTTGATACCTGTTTTTTCATCTACACCACCGTTGATCGCGTAAAGAACAGCTTTAGCAAGGTTAGCACGTGCTCCGAAGAATTGCATTTGTTTACCGATTCTCATTGGAGATACACAACAAGCGATACCGTAGTCATCACCGAATTGTGGTCTCATTAAATCATCATTTTCGTATTGGATAGCTGATGTATCGATAGATACTTTTGCACAGAAGTCTTTGTAACCTTGTGGGAAGCTTTCACTCCAAAGTACTGTTAAGTTTGGTTCTGGAGCTGGTCCAATGTTGTAAAGTGTGTGAAGGTAACGGAAGCTGTTTTTAGTTACAAGTGATGCACTCATATCTTCAAGCATACCACCAAGTGATTCTGTTACCCATGTTGGATCTCCTGAGAATAATTCGTTGTATTCTGGTGTTCTAAGGAATCTGATGATACGAAGTTTCATGATGAATTGGTCAACGATTTCTTGAACTTCTTGTTCTGTTAATTTACCTTCTTGTAAATCTCTTTCAGCGTAAATATCTAAGAATGTAGATGTACGTCCGATTGACATCGCTGCACCATCTTGTTCTTTTGTTGCTGCAAGGTATGCAAGATATAACCATTGAGTAGCTTCTTGGAAGTTTTCAGCTGGTCTTGATAAATCAAATCCGTACATTTCACCTAACTCTTTAAGTTCGTTTAATGCTTTGATTTGTTCTGCAAGTTCTTCACAATCTCTCATTGTTTCAGCTGTGAACATTACTGATTTAGCTTCTTTAGCTTTCATTTTTTCAGCAATAAGTCTATCAACTCCGTAAAGCGCTACTCTTCTGTAGTCACCGATGATACGTCCGCGTCCGTAAGCATCTGGAAGTCCTGTTACAACCCCAACTTTACGAGCTGTACGGATGTCTTTATTGTAAACATCGAATACACCTTGGTTGTGTGTTTTTCTGTATTTTGTGAAGATCTCTTTCATTTCTGGATCTACTTCGTAGTCATATGCTTTAAGCGCATTTTCTACTACTCTCATCCCACCGAATGGATGACAGCTTCTTACAAGTGGTGCATCTGTTTGAAGACCAACGATTTTTTCTTTTGCTTTGTCAATGTATCCTGCTGCGTGAGAAGTGATTGTTGCTACAGTTTTTGTATCTGCGAAACATCCTCTTTCTCTTTCTTTAAGCATAAGTTCGCTAAGTTGTTCCCAAAGTGCTGTTGTATCAGCTGTTGGACCTGCTAAGAAAGAGTCATCTCCTGTGTATTCTGTGTAGTTATTAACGATGAAATCTCTAACGTTAATTTCTTCTTGCCATTTGCCTTCTTTAAAACTTCTCCAATAAGTCATGTTTATGTAGAAGTAAATACTTTACTTCTACTACACCCCCTTTGATGTAAATTTCTAGTAAGTGTTGCCAAAATACTTTATTTACATATAGAATTATGTATTTTTCAACAACAATAAAGTCTAAATAATTTGTATACAGTATACAACTTACTTCGACTTCTAGTTTAACATAATTTATGTTAAGTAGCAATATATTATTATGCACTACTTTTATATCATCTTCTCATTTTTATTAAACGCTTCAGTACGATGACTTATACGCTTTGCATAATCAATGATTTTACGCTCATAAGTCTCTTCCATAAGTGGTGAAGTAATGAGGAAATCTGCTGTTGATTGATTGGTTGCCCCTGGAATATCGTATAATGATGCAATACGTAAAAGCGCCTTTACATCTGGGTCATGTGGCTGAGATGCAAGGGGATCCCAGAAGAAAATCATAAAATCAATCTTACATTCTACAATACGTGATCCAATTTGTTGATCTCCACCTAATGGACCACTATTATAAGCTGTAACAGGTAATTGTGTCTGCTCTGAAATCAGCTTCGCTGTTGTACCTGTTCCACATAAAAAGTGTTTACTCAGTGCCTGCTTATTATTTGCTACCCAGTTAATTAAATCTTGTTTGCGATTATCATGGGCAATAAGTGCAATACTTTTTTGTTTATGCATGGTTATAAGTGTATAATCTTTATCCATAGTTGTCTCCCTTAGATGTAATTTCTAGTGCCTTTATTATTTCCTTTTATTATAATTATATAAAACATACTGTAGTTTGACTATACCTTTTTGCAAATCTTATAATCTTCTCCAATTGTATCTATAAATATGCTTTTTTGTTTCTCTAGATTATAGGAGATTGCAAGGCGCTTCTTAGCTCTTGTCATGGCTACGTAAAATAGTCGCATCTCTTCAGTAAGTTTATTTTCTTTCATGCTACGATAAGCTGGAAAAATATAATTATTACATCCAGCAATATATACCTGATCAAATTCTAAGCCTTTGGCTTGATGGACTGTAATAATCGGTATTCTTCCTTTAAACAAAGCACTTTGCTCTATTTCACTATAATGAAGGGCAGAAAAGGCTAATAAATTAATAATA
>OOCW01001013.1_pt1 | contig 22502 bp, 15 predicted proteins | sample 1671201 | NCBI WGS metagenome assembly OOCW01 (sample SAMN06348132, study PRJEB24527) | human gut metagenome | biome: human gut; feature: ankylosing spondylitis patient; material: feces | host: Homo sapiens | place: China | collected 2015-10
CAAATGAAAAACATCGATTGTTTGAATCACTTACTTGAAACAGAACATCCACTTATTTATCCTGAACTTTAAACAGCTTTTCAAACCTTTAAAATGTATCAAACTTATATCCAAAAACACATTAACAACTCCCTATACAAATAGTCCAATCGAATGAATCAATAATAAAATCAAAATCATTAAGCGAACTTTGATTATCGTAGCTTCTATCACTAGGGTTCCCCATACTGCAAAACAAGTTTCCTCCTTTGATGAGGTATTAATCACATATTCTTATGATTCAAAATTTAACTCAAACAAAAAGAAAGATCCTAGCAGCATAGCCACTAGGATTTCAATTCAGATATTCATTGTAAACAGGTTACAAATTAGTCAACAACACTATTTAACAAAGAACCAATATATTAGGCAATCACCTTTTTAAAATTAGTCACGATTAAATAAATCACGTGTATACACTTTTTCTTCTACATCAAATAATTCTTTTGATAAGCGATTTGATACGATAATATCACTCATTGATTTAAATTTATCTAAATCTTTAATGACTTTTGAATTATAGAATGTCTCTTCTGTTAATACCGGCTCATAAACGACAACTTCAATGCCATGACCTTTTAATCGTTTCATGATCCCTTGAATGGAAGAAGCACGGAAGTTATCAGAATCAGTTTTCATCGTTAAACGATAAATCCCCACTGTTTTAGGATTTTTCTTCATAATCATATCAGCAATATGATCTTTACGTGTACGATTTGCTTCAACAATCGCTTCAATGATGTTATTAGGAACATCAGCATAATTGGCACGAAGTTGTTTCGTATCTTTTGGTAAGCAATACCCACCGTAACCAAATGAAGGGTTATTATAGTGTGTTCCAATACGAGGATCTAGTCCTACTCCTTCGATGATTTGTTTTGTATCTAAACCACGGATTTCAGCATACGTGTCTAATTCATTAAAGTAAGCGACACGCAACGCTAAATAAGTATTTGAGAATAACTTGACTGCCTCTGCTTCAGTTGAGTTTGTAAATAAAACAGGAATATCTTCTTTAATGGCACCTTGGACTAAAAGATCTGCAAATTTTTTCGCACGTTCTGACTGCTCACCAACGATAATACGTGATGGATATAAGTTGTCATATAAAGCTTTTCCTTCACGTAAAAACTCAGGTGAAAAGATAATGTTATCCGTCTCAAACATTTCACGAACTTTTTCCGTATATCCAACTGGAACCGTTGATTTAATCACCATCGTTGCTTCTGGATTAATTGACAGTACATTCGCAATCACAGCCTCAACTGAACGCGTATTAAAGTAATTTAATTCTGGATCATAGTTCGTTGGCGTTGAAATAATAACATAATCTGCATCTTTATACGCAGTAAAAACATCTGTTGTTGCCACTAAGTTTAATTCTTTCGTTGCTAAATACTCTTCGATTTCTTGATCAACAATCGGAGATTTTCTTGCATTAATCAAATCGACTTTTTCTTGAATAATATCTAAGGCAATCACCTCATTATGTTGTGCTAATAAAATCGCATTTGATAACCCAACATATCCTGTTCCTGCTACAGTAATTTTCATGTTCTCGTCATCCTTCCTAGTCTTTCTTTTCATCTTTAAAAGTCTGTAAAGCAACTTGATGCGTTAAGTCTTTAATCTTTTCTTGGAGTTGACTCACCTTAACTGTCAATAAAAATACCATAATGAATAAGAAGAAAATCACCATAAAGAAAATACTATTGACAGAAGCTTCAAATCCAATCCAATGTGATAATTTTGATGGTAATTGAGGGAATAAAGAGAAAATGAATAGAATAAAAATCCCAATCATCCAGACAATAATATCATCAATACGCACATTTGATTTTTTTACTTTTCTAATAATATACCAATATGTAAACAGACACCCTACTATTAAAATTAATTGTAGTTGTACTGAAATGATTGTTCCATCAAACATGAAACTCTGACCTACTTTCTAAAATATTGTATGAATAAAATACTAATAATCATTCGAGACATATACTTAATGCTATTTGTTAAGTTTAAGTAACTTTCTCCTTCGATTCTCTCATCCATTTCAACTTGAACTTCTTTTACAACTGCTCCTTTTTTAATTTGGTACGCAATTGTATCAGGTTCTGGCGGATAGTTCATATTAAGAGCGAACTCTTTAATTAGCTTTTGATCGATTGCTCGCATCCCACTCGTTGGATCCTTCACTTCTATTTTAGTCACTAATTTAATGAAAAATGTAATTATTCGTGAGCCAAGCATACGCATAGTCCATGGTTTTTTCTCAGTTACAAATCGAGATCCAATAGCAATATCAGCCCCATCTGCAATGGCTTGAACCAGTGCCTCAATATACTCTGGACGATGTTGTCCATCCCCATCATATTGAATTGCTACATCATAATTATGCTCATGCGCATATTTATATCCGGCTTGAACAGCCCCTGCTAAACCTAAATTGATTGGCAAATCAATATAATTATATTTATTTCGTTCACAAACACCTTTTGTATCATCTTTTGAACAGTCATTCACAACGACATAATCATACTGAGGATAATTTTCAACTAACATATTTACAACACGTTCAATATTTTTTTCCTCATTATACGCAGGTATTATGATTAATGTATTCATTTATACACCTCATTCTCCAAGTTTCTCCATTGTTCATTCATCATTTTATCACAAATAGATATCATTTTCAGTGCAAACTTCATCTTTTATCTTATTTTTATATATAATTTCTTAATTTAAAGCATTATAAATTATTAACAACAATAAAAAAAGTGTAGACAAGTTCAATTTGACTAAAAATTATAACAAATAGCCAAGATAGAATTAATAAATTCAATGTCTCACAGAAACAAATGCTGAAATACTGAATGTATAGAAAACTTCTTCCATCATCTTAAATCAGAAGTATGGCATCTAACCTTAAAAGGAGTTACATACTTAATATCAAACTTCATTGACTATTATAATAAAAGGCTCTGTTTTAGAAGAGTGTTGATATTGCACTAAAATCATGAATTCTCTGTAGATAACACAAATTCATTGGCTTATTAAAGTTGATTATATCAATGATTTGAGCTATCAACATTTATTTAAAACACAGCCTAATAAAAAAGAACTCAAAACAAATACGGCATGAGTCCAATTGAATATAACCTCTATGCCGTATAAACTCTATTTTTATTAACTATCTACTTAATTGCTACTACTTCACAGACTCTTTTTGTTATGATTTTTTATATTTTTCAATAATTTGTCTAAGATCTTTGATGTTAATAATTCTATTAATAAATGGAAGATTAACGACAATAAAAACGCCTAAGAATACAATATTAATAATATAGATTGACGGATTGCGCACAATGACATTTGTTGCCGCAGCGACTAATAAAACAATCATATTAATGAAATAGAATTTCAAGTCAAATTTATACCAGTATCGTCTTGAGATTAACGTCCTTGCCCAGAAGAAAGCAATGTAAGCAATCCCAGTCCCCATCGCAGCTCCAACCCCTCCGATATAAGGTACAAGTGCGAAGTTAATACTTAAGTTAGCAACTGCTGCAATTAAAGACACCCAAATGTTAAAATGTGTTTTACGAGAGAACGCAATTCCAAGTGTTGTCGTTTCGCTCATCGTATACATAATTGGTGAGAAGAGTAGAAATGGAAGAATGTACTGAGCTTCTGAATATTCAGGTGATAAAATCATAATCATGATTTTTTTGCACAGTAAAACTCCAATAAAGATCATTCCCATAAAAATTCCTAATCCATAACTTACTTTTTCAAATTGTTCTTTTTCAACATTTTCTTCATGCCAACGATAAGCCATTGGTACCCAGAATGTCGCAAAGATTGATTGGATCATATTTAAAGCGGTCACTAATTTCATTGCTGCAAAGTAAATCCCAATTTCATTAATGGTTGAGTATTGATTTAGCACAAGTCGATCGGATGAATTTAATACCCAAACGATGATCACAGAAGGTAAAATTGGCAATCCAAATTTCAACATATTTTTGATTAACGCCAAATCAATATTATCATTTTTAAAGTCAAATTGATTTCTCGACATAATCATTAAAATAATGCATGAAATGATCTGTGAAAGCATCGTACCGAGAACAATTGAAGTATATGTTCTTTGGTAATACAGTAATAAACCAATCGTTAAAATCATAATGAAGATTCGCGTTAAAATGTTATAAAGCGAATATTGCATTCCTTTTTCCTGCATACGAATGTTTAAAAGCAAGAAACGCTCAATCACGATAAACGGAAGCCAGACAATTAAACAGTTCATGAGAACGTAATTGACCTCACTAAATAGATAAATTGAAATAGGCTCCATAAACAAAATAAGAATGACAATAGCTACGCCTGAAATAAGCAGCGGCAGTAAGCTTGAGTTTAATAACAACTTACTTTTACTATATTTTTTATTGTTATACTCACGAACATACGCTTGATCAAGTCCTAAATAAATAAAGGACGTAATTAATGTTTGAAGTAAGGTAAACATTGTTGTTAAACCAAACTGTTCTGGATCAACGAGCCACGTTGTGACGGGTACGGTAATAAAACTAATTAAAGCTGCCCCTAATGGTCCAACTGCAAATTTTAACAAACTACTAAAAAAATTATCTTTTTTCTGCATTGAATAATACTCCCTTTTTTAATGGTTCAAGTGAACGTTAAAGCTTTTTCATCACATCTTCCTGATTAATTATCCTCGTTTCAGTCGAAAATCTATATAAGAACCGAAATGTATTTCACATTAAATTTACTCCAATCAAAAGATTCAACTTTTTATTTAATAATGGCACTCCATTTTTCTCGAATCGCATCAATTTTAAAATCTTGACTGCGCTTGAGACCTTTTTCACTCCATACTTTTCGTTGTTCATAAGAGTCCATTAATACTGCCAATTCTTTATAAAACTGCTCCGTATCTCCCATATTTACAACGATACCATGTTCATTTTCTCCTAAAATTTCAATTGCGCCCGAATGATTAAAACTAACAACGGGTAATCCACTTGAAATAGCCTCAATCATGACTAAAGGTAACCCTTCCCATTTTGAGGTTGAAATAAAAATACTTGCGTTTTCATAGTATTGTTCGATATTTTCTTTCACACTACCTTGTAACATAAAAACATCTGTTAACTCGTGAGCAGCAATTTGACTCTCAAACCACTTGCGATCATCACCATCTCCTAGCACTCGGATAATCCAACCACTTCGCTTTAATTTTTTCCCAATATCAATTAAATAATCTAATCCTTTATGTTCTCTATTTAATCGGGCAACAAATAAAATCTCTTGGTTCGTTAAACTTGAGCCATTAGTTTTACCAATCGTAATCGGGTTGTAAATAGTTACCGTATGATCGTTACATTGCGAATATGCAACTTGATCCGTTTTCGTTAGAGTTACAATTGTTGCCGATTGATTGAACGCTTCCTGTAATTCCGTTTTAAAATTTTTATAATAATTATTAAAATACGTCTCATAGTTATTATGAACCCATGAAATGATATTTAAGTTGTTTTCTTTCAATTCCTTACACATCTGATGAACCATCATCGAACTATATCCATCGACTGCAATAATCGTACTATAATTCTTTTTTAAAAAAAGTGATTTTAAATACTGAATTTCCTTTGGATATTTAATCGTAATTTTACTATTCAGTTTAAGATGTAAACCGCGTTTCACCTTTTGTAAAAACGAATATGTAATCCCACTTTCAATCAAGTTTAATTTATCACTCATTTCATATAAATTCTGATTTTCGTGAAAAACAACTAAATCAACATCATAACGTTCTGCCAACTCGTTGGCAATATGTACTGTAACCTTTTCTAAACCTCCCATCGTCAGAGATCGAACAATAATTGCTATTTTCATTTATAAATCAACCTTTCCACTTAGATAGTTCAGAACATAAAAGACTATCAGATTTCTCATAAACACAACTTATAAAAATAAACACTATATCCAAACTAAGATATTTCCACCTTCACTATAACCATCTAAATATTTAATAGTTATGCCACCCAAGACAGACGATCTACACTGTCAAAAAACTTATCTGGATTGATATAAAAGTGACATCAATCCATAATTATACCGTTTGGCGGTTATATTTTGAACATCTTCATCGTAAAATCATAGATTATCTACAAAATTTATATTATTTAACGTCTGAATTGAATACTCTATTTCTTTATAAAAAAGTGATGCTATTAGTAGCACCACTTAATCAGGATGATTCGTGATTAGATAATCCTCGTATATAAATTAAACATTAAATAATTTTTAGAGAAATACTCAGAGATAGCCTATCTTATAACTAATCTAATTTCCGTAATAACTTATAAACAAGTGGAGAAGTATTCACAAATTTAATACTCTGTTGTGTTAACACATTATTAAATATCCAGCCTGTTGTAAACGTCATAAATACGACACGATAAATTAAACTTCGCTTTAAATATTTATTTTGTTTTAAATTAGGAAATTGATTTAAATATCCCGTTAACTTTTGATAGATCTCTTTTTTGTCCGATTTTAATAATGGAATTTTCGTCATTTGATACAAAATATTTTGAATCGCAATAAACTCAAACTCTTCTTGATAAATCTCATAAACATTTTTTGATTCATAAAAGTCTTTGATAATATTTAACGCTTTAATCGTGTCTAAAATGCGTTTATCATATGAACGTGAAATCGTATTATCATGTAACACGTAATTGTATAATACGTCTGGAATACCGATGATTTTCTTAGCCCCGATTAATAAACGTAAAGTTGTTGATAAATCTTGACCAATACGTGTGTCTTTAAATAGAATCTCAGCATCTGTGAACAGCGCTTTTTTGAAAAGTTTATTCCAAACAGCTGGTTTTAAAAATAAAATCTCTGGATTTTCCGTCACATTTTGACCTTTAAAAATAGATGCTTTTCTATTTTCACGTACAACTTCACCATTTGGTGCAACATCGCGGTAATTACAAATAACAATATCGGCCTGATTTTTTTTTGCAGCTATATACAATTTTTCAATCGTATCCAACTCGATATAATCATCAGCATCACAAAAATATAAGAATTCTCCATTCGCAGCATTTAATCCTGTATTACGAGCTGCAGACCCTCCCATATTCACCTGATCAATTACTTTAATACGTTCATCAGTTTGAGCAAATGATTGTAAAATTTCTAAACTATTATCGCGCGACCCATCATTGACATAAATGATTTCAATGTCTTCATACGTTTGCGCTACTAAGCTCTCATTTAATTTATATAAATTATTTCCAGCATTGTATACTGGAACAATAATCGATACTTGGCTCATCTTTAACACTTCTTTCTATAACTCAATTAAGTAATCGCGATCTGTTCTCGCGATTACTTTTTTCCCTTGCTTGAATAGTAATCGTAAAAACTCTTTATTTTCATAATATCTAGGGAAAACAATGTAATCATAATTTTCAAGTACGTAGTCTAATAACGCTTCACCATTCGTCATCTCAGTTAGCAAACCATTTTCATCAATAAATAAATCGTTAGCAGACATTGAAGCATTTAATAATAGCATCACCTGATAATTATAATAATCATCCTTCGTATACTCACCATTTTCAGTTAAACGACGATGTGTATATGTGTTATAAGGTAAAATAACGTGTGGCGATAACGAACGTAGACTTCTTAATTCATTTGCCCATAAATTATCGCTAAAATACATCGCAACTCTTGCATTCTCTGGTACGAATTCATTTAACATTTGAGCATTATCATTAGTCGCATAAGCGATCATATTTTTATAACTGAATCCATTATTCAACACTTTACTACTAATAACTGAATTCGTTTCGGTATAAAATTGAAATATTAATAATGCAATTAGCCCTGACATCGCCATCGTATACACCGATTGTTTCGGCTGTAACAATTTAAGTTTATCAACAACCGTCACAATAAAGATCGCTAATAATGGGAAAAGGGGTAAACTATAAAATAATCGATGGTACACTGATGCACTCGTCATAAATGTCGCAACAAAGGCACAACTAATTGGATTTATAAATACGACACAAATATATAATGGTACTTTTCCAAATAATAATTGATTCGTCTCATCTTTATTTCGTAAATAGAAGCTTAAACCAAGCACGGAAATGATCCAGATAATCGTTGTATTCATGTCTAAGCTTTGTGATAGTCTTGATAAGAATTCACTTGCGCTAAACACAGTTACACCTAATCGGCCACCTAGAAATTGTAATGCTAGCGAGACAAGTGGAATTAACAACGATCCAATTAATAAGCTATACTTCATTAGTGGATAAATAAATTGAACTTGCTTCTTATACATTAAAAATATAATTAGATAACATAAAATGACCGGTATCACTAAAATCGAAAACCTCGCTAAAATAACAAACAGAAGTAACGGCCATGTCGATAACATTAATAATAAAACATCATCAAATCGTTTGCGTTTCGACCATAACAAGAAGAACAAAATCCCAGCATATTCGATTCCAATAATAAAGAAACCTGTTGATGTTAATGACATGATTGCTAAATTTAAAAGAATGAGTATCCACGTCATTGACTTCTTATTTTTCGGTACGTTAAAGAACTCAATCAGACACGTATAAAGCATCGGAACTAGGGCTAAATAAGCCAGCACCTTCCCTGTATATGGTAAACGCTCAATCATATCTGTACTAAAGAAGAAGAAATAATTATCACTAATATTTACTACAAATACGAAGGTAACAAACAGCCAAAATACGACTGATAACATCGCTTTCTTTTGATTAAACAGTTTCATCGCTAGCTCAACGATACACATCATAATCATCACAAATGTAATCAAAGTCATTCCATGATTAATATATAATAACCCATTCATCGAGAATAAATGAATGAGCATACTATGAAACAACTCATATGTTACATATAAATATAAACCATTGAACGGTTCCTCAATTCCTGACCAAGGATTTAAACTATAAATATGATCTGTATTTACATTTTCTAAAATATGTGGAATATAAAATGCAGAATCTGACATGCGGTCAATCCTATACTGTTGCATCACATTCATATAAATAAAAATCGCCCCAGCAAACAATAACCCAACACTAATCCATTGCCTTTTTAATTGCAACTCATACTTATTGTCTAAACAAAACAACTTCGATATCTGAATTGGTTTCTTTAAAATTTCAACTCGCCAAATAAATAAAATAACCGCCATTGTGATGAGATACATCATTGTAAAAACATTTGTGGAGACATGTAGCATAATCGCAGGTAAGCCTACAACTTGACTAACTGCCAAGGCAAACACATACCCAAGCGGAATATTAAACCTAAATGATAAATTAAAACGTAAGGTCATCATCTTTCCAATCATATTAAATAAAACTAACAAGACTAAGACGACGAATCCAACAATAATATAATCCATCTAAAATTTCTCCCTATAACTTCTTACTTCTTTTCTTAAAATAAGCCCGCAACACTTTAATATATATCACTGGCATGATTTGCAATGCTAGCTTAGAAACTTTATAAATTAAAATATTTGAATGAATCGTACGATGTAACTTTAATTGTTTAATTTTTTTCTCACTAGCTTTCATCGTTTCTTTGTTATTTTGCTTTGCATAAGATAATAAAATAATAAAGCTTACATACGTACTACACATTTGTTGATAAGCCTTTGATACATGCGTTGATTCATTTAAAAAACTCATAATACTTTCATAAATCGTAATTACATCATTAAATCGTTTTGCCTCTTTACTTTTATCATTTGAAATCGAACCCGAACGTTGTAAATACATATGGAACATTAAATCTTTTGAGACGACACGCTTCGCATAAGAAAATACACGCAAATTAAATTCTTCGTCTTCATGATAAATACCCGGGAAGAAAAACAACTCATGTTGCATTAAGAAATCACGTTTAAAAATATTAATACATGATGCCATTGAGATTTTATCTTGTAGTAAGCCTTGACATAAAAATTCTTGTCCCGTGTACATTCCCTCTAATTGAGCTTTATTTGCTTTTGTTGTCCCATCTTCATAAACATAACAGAAGTTTCCGTGAATAATATCGTAGTTCTCATGACAATATGCTAGTAACTCATCAAAAGCTTCTGTATTAATCCAATCATCACTATCTAAAAAATAGACATAATCACCGCTTGCTTCTTGAATTCCTCTATTACGCGTACGTGATAATCCTTCATTCTCTTTATTAATTAATTTGACTTGATCATACTTCCTTTCAATTTCCTGTAACTTATCCCAAGAATTATCTGTTGAACCGTCGTTCATACAAAGAATTTCTAAGTCTACATTTTTTAAATTTAAAAGACTGTGTATGGCCTTTTCAACTAAATGACCTGTGTTATAAACAGGCAAGATAATACTTAGTTTCATCAACCTATCTCCCTACTTACTATAAATTGTTATTTTAATACACCATCAACAAGTATATCAGATAAAAGAAAACTCATAAATAAATATTGGCGATAAAAACAGATTTCTTAAAATATATTTATAACCACATTAATATAAGCTTTTTATCTCATATTTCTCAGAAAGATGCTATCACGCAAACTAAAAAACTTTTTCCAAAAAAATATAACTTTTAAATTGAAATTCATACATAATATTTCTAGGTAACAAAAAAAACACCCCTTTAACATTTAATATCCTTATTATAGATATTAAACTTACCGTTAAGAGATGTTTCAGTACGATTGAATAATATTATATTTTGCGAATTAACCTCACCATAACAGCATGACTAAATCATCAAAAACCTTATATTGATTAGTTACTTTCATATCCTCGTCCATTGTACCAAGTGAAAAACTTCATCACAAACGGTCGAGTGATAGAATTCGTAAAGAAAAACTTCAAATGCGGAATAAGTAAAAATACAAACATTGAAAGTTTATTATAACGCTTGTTTTGATTTAATGAATCTAAATTTAGATTTGCAGCTAAATCAGTAAACACCTGTTTTCTAAGTTTGACATCTTTAATGAAAGGCACTTTAAAGATTTGCGTTAAAATATGATTATTTTTCAAATATTGCAGTTCGTCTTTATATAAATCATACACCTGGATTTTTTTATAATATGCTTCCATAATGTTAAATGTCTCAATAATTCCAACAATACGAGCATCATAACTATGTGAAATACTCCCTTCATTCACATAATAGTTATAAATATTTTCATCCACACACTCTATTTTATCTACATGTGGTAGTAACATTTGATAAAATAATAAATCTTGTCCAATTTTAACACGTTCAAATAATAATTGGTGCTCATCAATCACCGATTTTTTAATTAATTTATTACCTGGAAACGGCGATAAAAACATACATGCTTTTTTATCTGTTAAAATTTTTGAATCAAAGGTAATATCCTTAGAACAATGACGAGCTAAATCAATTTTTTTATAGTATCCTAATACTAATTCAGCTCCTGTATGCATTACTTTGTCATAGAAACGTTCTAATGTTGTTGTCTCTAACTCATCATCTGCATCACAAAAATAGATATAACTTCCTTTTGCAGCTTTAATCCCTTTATTTCTTGCAACTGGTGCTCCAGAGTTTTCTTGATGAATCACCGTAAAATGTTGATACTGTTCAGCGTAAGAATCTAACATCTTTGGCGATTTATCTGTCGATCCATCATTGACTAAAATGACTTCAAAATTCTGATATGTTTGTTCATTTAAACTTCTTACCAATCGATCTAAATAAACCTGCGCATTATAAACCGGAATGATGATTGTGATACTTGGATTCAAATTAATTCCACCTTTACTACTACTCATTTATTTTAAAAAAACTCTATTTTAAATAAGTTCTCGTACCGAATTGCTCAATCAGTATCAACATTTTCTCAAAACAGAGTCTCTTCATTTAATCACTTCATTAATTAATCGATATTTTAATTTTAACTCTGTCCGTAGGAATCTACAAGATAAAATCATAACAAATATTGCTACATCTAACGTTCTCGCTATCCCCATTCATACATAAATAAAACATCCTTTCTTTTAAATAATAAAGAAAGGATGTTTTTAAACAACTCTATTTTAAATAAGTTTTAAACGTTATATGAGGTGTTTAAGCCACTAACTCACTATTATTAAGCTAGCTTTAAGATGCTTAATTTAACGATCATACTTTTTTTAAAATATAGTCTTAGGAATTATTTTATTACTACTTTACTTGCTTTGATAATTTAACGCTATTGCTATTGTATTTAAGGAACTCATATGAATAACCTCCTACCGTTTTTGTTGGAATGTTATCATAGAATTTTAATTCTTCACGTTGTGTATACCCATTCACCGTCATTTGATGGTAAATACGATAAGTACCCCAAGGTAAATTACTTAAATCAATTGTTCCTTCATACCATCCGTAAGCATAATTTCCACCTAAGTTATGCGGATCTTTTGCTAACCAACTATTGTATATTGGCGTCAATGTGTAGACGTATTGTTTCCAAGGGCTACTCCAGTTTTCAATAACTAATTCGTGTTTAACGCTACTTGCACTCGTCATTGATAAACCACCTAGTTCACCATATCCTGTGATTTTTAACTTTTCACCGTTCCAAGTAGCTGAATCTAAACGTCCAACATATTCACGTGTTGTAGAAGCTTGTTTAGTTAACATTAAACTTGAGCCATTATATTTACTAAAACTATATTCTTTGAGATTAACGATTTTTGATGCAAGATCGTTATAGAATTTAAGCTCTTCACGTTGCGTATACCCATTTACCGTCATTTGATGATAAATTTTATACGTTCCATTTGGTAAACTGCTTAAATCGATCGTCCCTTCATACCATCCGTAAGCATAATTTCCACCTAAGTTATGCGGATCATTCGCTAACCAGTTGTTATATGTTGGGTTCAACGTATACTTATACTTCTTACTTGAATCGGTTGAATTTTCAAAAATAATCTCGTGCTTAACTACACTTGCACTTGCCATCGGTAAACCACCAAGTTCACCATATCCTGTTACTTTTAACTTTTCACCGTTCCAAGTAGCTGAATCTAAACGTCCAACATACTCATATCTATCTATTTTTTTAGATAACTTTAAACTTGAACCATTATACTTCTCAAAAGTATAACTATAATTAACGTAATTAGCCGTTGAAATTAAATCGTTATACCATTTTAACTCTTCTGTTCTTGTATAACCATCTACTGTCATCTGATGATATAGACGATAGTTTCCAGCTGGTAAACTACTTAAATCGATTGTTCCTTCATACCATCCATAAGCATAATTCCCACCTAAATTATGTGGATCATTTGCTAACCAGCTATTGTATGTTGGATTTAATTTGTACGTATATTTTTTGCTTAAATCGTCTGCATTTTGAATAATGATTTGATGAGTTACGCTACTTGCGCTTGGCATTTCATAGCCTTCAATATCACCATATCCAGTGACAGTCAATTTTCCATTAGCAAACTTAAAAGAGTCTAAACGACCATTATAAATAATATCTGTATCAATTTGTTTTGATAAATTGATATTCGAATTATTGTATGTCTTAATGACATGGTCATAACCTTTAATTGATTGAGAAACATTAAATGTTGTTGTTGAGCTTAATTCTACCATCTTAGTCGTTCCATCAATAGTAATCTCGTGATATATACGATAGGTTCCCGACGGTAAATCTGTTAAGTCAATACTTCCTTTATACCCACCATAACTGAAACTTCCTAAAGAGCTATCTTTATTTGTATCTAAGTTATAGTAATATTTCTTACTTGAGTTATCCCAATTTTCAATGACTAAGCGATGTGTCACTTTACTTGAACCTGATGTTCCAAGCCCTTGAATATAGCCATATCCACTAATATTTAACACACCATTTTCCCAAGAAAGTGATTTTACATTTCCTGTATAATCCCCTGCAACTGGATTCGTGTAATTATTATGGTTAATACTTGTAATGGCACTTTTTGCAATGTATCCATAACTTTCAGACCAATCATACGTTGCGCTAAATAATGGACTACCATTAATAATTGGCGTATCTGTTTGAATACGATAATAACCATTTTCTTCTCCAGTAATTAAAACAGGATAGTTACCAAACTTAAGATTACTTTTCTTATTCATTGTCTGATAATAAGTTTTTGAGCTTGATGAAGCTTGGCTCTTAATATCAATAGCCGAATTTGACTGTTTAATTCCAATTGAATAATAATTATAATCTTTTAAGCCACTCTCACTATCAAAACGATAATACCAACCAGCAATTTTCTCACCCCAGAATGGATCAGACGCATACTTTACATTCATTCCGCTTCCTTTGTTTCCAACGTGAGATCCAAAGAATCGATAATCATCGATTGGGTCAGTATATCCCCAAGATAAATAACGATCTGCATGATAATAAATTCCATTTTGTACACTCGGGAATGTGGTTGCATTTCCGTATGGATTAGCATCTGTTGCATTCATTCCGAATAAGTTGTTTTTCGTAACACTAATTGAACTACGTCCCCATCCACTTTCATGGATTCCCATTGCATACTGTAATGCGCCGTTAATTCCATAAGCATCTTGAACGTTGTAAAAGTATTGTCCTGTACCCACTAACTTACTTTCATTACTTGCAACAGGCATTGCTAAAGGAATGCTCGTATATCCGTAAGATTTCGTATAATTATCAATTTCTGATGCTGTATACAAACTCTTTGAACGGAAAGGTAAATACTGATAATAATTATAGAATGGATTACTTGCATTTACAGCACCACTTCCATCCACTTGAATGTCTTGCCATCTATTAAAGAAATACACACCATCGTAACTATAATATTTGACATTAGACTTCATCCAATCTGGTGCTTTCCCAACAATAATTTTTGAATAATTATTCGATTTTGTCACATTATTAGTAATATAGTGAATTAAACTTCCACTTTCATTTGCATAGTATGACGGCGACTGAACAGTTGCTGTTGAACGTGCCAGCATTGGACTAGCTTCGCTATATTTATCTAAATAATCCGTATTATAATTTAAATACGGAACATCTAAAACTTCAGTATACTGTTCAGTATCATTACTACGTGAATAAGTTGAAGCATCTGGAATAAAATAAGCAACTGTACGAATTTCATAGCTTACTTTTGTTCCATCATTATTTAAGTCCAAATCAAAATAATGTGACTTAGATTTAGCAACTTTCCCTTCATATCCTGACACATAGATATAGAAGTAATCACTATCTTCTCCTAAATAAAGTGCATCATCAACATAGCAAGAGTTAACATATGTCGTTTGTGCAGAAGATGTATTACTTAAAGGGAGTAAATCGTGGTTGGGCTGGCATTGCAGTGCCGACATAATTTCAGATGTCGTCTTTCCTTCTTTTGATTGTTGACCATCTGGTACGACTTGATAAAGTTGAACAAGTCCTGTTCCAACTGCTCTCGGTCCTACTTCTTCACTTTGTAAAGAAATAATCCCTTCGTCTTCATCAGATGCTTCTCCTAATTGATCTGACATTTGACTATCTTCATCAGTTACAGTAGATTGTTCAATACTGTCTGATAATGTAGAATTTTTGTCCTCTTCTTTTGTCATTGAAGAATCAAAATTCTCATTTTCAAGCTCTTGATCACCATTTACTTGTCCTTGATTACCTGAATCTGTTGGAATTTCTGCCTCATCTGTATTAGATGTTACAGACTCTTCACTTAATTCACTGTCTGTCGTTGAATCATTTTCTCCCAAAGTGATTCCATTAACAAATTCCATTTCACTGATAATTGATTCAGAAGCAGAATTAGTATCGACTATTTCTGTTTTTGAATTAATAGCTGCATGAATTGTTAGCGTAAAATCAGCAAAAATATTAAAGACAAGAGAAAAGGCCAGCAAGACTTGAAGAAGCTTAATTCTTCCCACTCTCATCTTTACCTCTCCTTTTATAGTTAATCACTATTAATTATAAAAAAAATAATGGCATTTGTCATTAAAACTCGAAAAAAAGCGTATACAAAAAAATAGTCATATCTATATTCTTTTACAAATAACACTTCCTTCTAATTCTTCTAAAAGTAACTTTCTTGTTTGTCCAAAAGAAGTTTCAAATTTAAATACTTCTAAGAATAAAAAAGAGAAGTAGATTTTCATTGAATCTACCTCTCTTTTAAGTTTATACCTATATATAAAACGAAATGAATTTCACAATGATGAATGTCTCTTAATTATTCACTTTGATACTAACATGTCCTATAGCCGGATGTTATTTTTGGATGTTATAAAGTCGATAAGATGAATTCTCATAAATTAAATCATATTCACTTCCTAGCACCTCTAAAACGAATGGAGCCATGTCTTGTTGAGTCATAATGTAGTTCACGCCATAATGTTCAATAATCTGAACAAATGCTTGTAATTGCTGTTCATCTACTTCATAAGATTTCTTAAGCACATCACGTAATAAATAAAGATCTGCTTCTTTTTGACGAGAACTTTCATCATATAAGTGACGATCTTGATTAACTGTATATAACATCTCATAGTTATGCGCCATATAATTTAGCTGCATATGAGCGGTTAATACAAGCGGGCGTTTTATTTCGCCACCTTCAACATGATCCTCTAAGAAGTTTGATACCTCAATCATATCTTGTTCCATACGATAGAGATGATTATACGTTGTAACATTACCGATTTGATTAAACTCTGTTTTTAAGTAGCCAATCGTCCTTAAACCTAAGAAAGCTATAGCTAAGCAGGGTAATAAAACACTCAAAAACCTTACAGTCTTATTTTCAAATCCGAAGGATACTAAGGCTGACATTAAAACAAGTGATATCACAATATCATGAATACGTGTATAAACAATCCCTGTTAAAGCAGTACTAATTAATCCACAAACGAGAGGATTGTAAAAAATAACGATTATGATTAATTGTGTCGTCAATAACCATTTGAGTTGTTTCGATAAATGTTTCCACCTAAAGAAGGCATAAATATTAATCCCTAAAATTATCCATCTCATCATTACTAATATGAACATTGGCCAATCATAAGGTGAATATAGATAACTTCTTTTTAAACTGTACTGTTCTAAGAAGAAGTCTATGAGCTGGCTTGGTGAAACTGATCCCGATGGGTTAAGATGCGGAATCATTATAACCGAAAGAATCACCATCAAACTAACACCAATGATAATTAAAAGACGCATTAGCTTGCTATACACAAATTGATTTAAAGCTGATTTTGTTTTTTCTGATAATTGACATCCTAAAAGAATGAATAATAATGTAAATAAAGCTATACCTGGTAACCAGGAAACACGAGATTTCATAAATAAGGCAATATAAATGATGAGTGGTAAAGTACTAAAAACAAGGGGGACAAATAAATTTTTACGATGAATAAATAACTCATATACCCCATAGCTTACCATTAAAATAATGCCTAAAAATAGTACAGTTGATTGAAAAGCAATAGCGCCTAACCAAAGTAGCCCACATAACCATAGTGATTTAGCATTCGGCTTTTGGAAATACTCATAGTAAAAAATTGTTAAATACCAAAATACGAGGGGACGAATGTTATTACCATACGTATTATAGCGAATAAAATAGTCAAAGTGGTCAAATAAAACCCATAGCGTCACAAATGATGTTATAAGCATCCACCACTTCTTTGAGAAGCTAAAATAACAACTGATATTTATAAACGAAAGTGCCGCGGCAATCCAAAATAAAGTTGGCACAAACCATGCCATCATGACAATACTATCTAACTGAAAGACACTCGTTAAATACGTTAAAAATAAATAAAGCCCTTGATAAATATACAGTGATTGCAACGGTTCAATTTTCCCACTTAGCGGAGAAATCATATTAATCTGTACAGCACTAATATTATTTTCAACGAGGGTAATATAAAAACTTTGATCCGCATTCGTATCATTAAATGAATTAGTTGAAAAACAAATGATAAAATTAAAGAGAATAAATCCTCCAATCAGTAGATACTCGAGCCAACATTCAGACTTAAATTTAAAAATAGCCTTTCGTTGATCCGGGGACATTCGATACAACGTAAACACTATCCCGATACATAAGGACACAATAGTAATAGTGTAGACAACACTAACGGTTTCCATTGAAGCATAAACATATTGCAGCGGGAATGACACCAGTTGGATGAGTCCTAAAATGATAAAAAAACCAATCGGCCATTTATATTTAATTTTTTCTAGGGAATTTGAAAAATAAAAAGTAGCCACATGCCCAACTAGCTGACTTAATAAAATAAAAAGTATAATTAGTAATAACAATGATAGCATAATAATCTCCTTAATCAATATATAAATCCAGATAATTTTTTTACATCATATAAAACTAAAGCCCTACTAGAGGAGGATACATTTTCTTCGAAAATGCCAGGGGCCCCATTCCCTATCAGCGGAGGAAAGCTACGAGTTCGTAAACTCACTACGTAGCATAGGTGACCTCCGGACGATAGTCTGCCTTTCATTCCCTGCCAGCGGAGGAAACATGCTTCGCATGGCAGGTGACCCACGGCATAACTTTCAAACATTTAGATTGCCGTAGTAAATGTAGATTTTATTTCTGTTTGTATATAGACTTATTTATTATACTCAATAATTAGGAAATGAATCTCAAAATTGACAATCATTTCTCTTATTATACTACAATCTAATTTGTGTTTCTACGCCTGCATTAAATAGAAAAAGCACCCAATTAATCATTGGGTGCTTTCAGAATTATTTAAGTTTATTTATCTCTACTTGAACGCCTTGTCCAATTGCTTGATCTACACCGCTACGTTGTTTGATTTCAATGGTTTGATATGTTTGGCTTGGTGCCACTACTTGCAATAGTTGTGGTGATACAAAGGTTGTACTCAAAGCCTCTCCATCTAAATAAACATGACTTTCTGAAGAGAAGCCATTACCGTGAATTAATAACAAATTGCCAGTTTGCTCTACTGATTCAATACTAAGCGCTCCTAATCCAAAGAAGAGATTTGAACTAGATGGAAGCAATTGATTTTCATAAAAGCGGCCTTCACCGTATAATAAATCTTTTTGTACGGTATCTAGGATGCTTTGGTAATCATCAGAATCTGCATAGATGTCATGAATCTTGTGCATCGCGCCTGAATCAATTCCTAATAAATTAAGTGCATATGCTCCTAATTGATAAGAGGTCATGTTTTCATAAGGTAGAACAGGCTCTAACGGTGCATTACTATAAATTAAATAGGGTGTTTGATATAAATCCACATCATACATACTTTCATCTGTAACAGTTGACAAGTTTGGTAAATGATCTGAGAAGAAGACAAGTAACGTTGGTTCATCCGAGTTGTTCACATACTCAACAAGACGTTTAATTTGTTCATCTAGGCTATGCATACGGTTAACATAGTCCTGTAATGGTAGACGGTATTCTTCACTTAAGTCACCACTGACGATAATTTCTGAATCAGTACCATCAGTTGTACTATACGGCTGATGCGTTCCTGCTGTTACAGCATAAATGAAGTCGGGCTCTTCACTTTGTTCTAACGCTTGAATGACATAATTAAATAATAATCCATCATCTGTTTTATCAATTTGATGAACCCCGTGATCCCCTGCCATATATTCAAGTGGAACATAGACATCAAAACCTAAGTTTCCAATCGCTAAATGACGGTTATAAAAGTTCCCTTCGTAGTTATGTAAAAACGTCGTTTGATAACCTTTAGTGTTGAAAATTGTCGCTAATGATTGAACTGGTGTTGTACAAAGGAGCTGATCGTATGGAATTTCTCCTGGTTTTAAAGCGGACATGGAGATCGAAGTTAACACTTCAAACTCGGTCATGACTGTTCCCGCTCCAAATGTCGGAACTGTGATATAGCCGTTGGGTGAATATTCCGTCAATGCACGGAACGTCGCAATCGGATCTTCACTATACTCAGCCCCTTGAATTAATAACGGATCCATAAACGACTCTAACTGAACGACAATTAAATTGTACGGAGACTCAGAGTCGATCGTTGAACTCATCTGTGCTTCTACTGCTAAAGACATTGCGTTCATAATCTCATCAATATTTTCATCATAAACTAGTTGATTTGACCCTAAATAAGGATAAATCGAATTTAAGATGGAATATGAAAATCCATACGTTTGATAACTTTTCATATAGTTTGACTTAATCGGCGCCATCCAATCATTTCGCTCGACTGTATACAGTCCTAATGTAGTACATGAAAGAATAACTCCACACAGAACGTAGTCTATCTTTTTGACAGAAGACTTAATCTTCCATAAGAAGCCTATGACAATCATTAATATAACAAGTAGGCCTACAAAAGTAATCATTGTAGCCGGTGTAAAATATAAATCCACTAACTTGACTGCCTCTTTAATAAGAAAGACGTCCGAAAACATCAGTGGCGTTCCACGGAAATGAGCCACAATAGCGTTTGCTAGTGATAAAAAGCTCCATACAAACGTAATTAAAGAAAACATAAAAACTTTTTGTTTAACTAATAAAACAAGGCTCATACTGGCTAGTACGATACCAAAATTAACTACAAAATAAAAGGTACTTTCGTGTATAAATTGCAAAACATTATGCAATGATTTTAATTGAACCCATTGCATCATAAATGTTAATACAAACGAAACTAAAATCCAAACACCATAATACCAATTACTACGTAGCAACTGCTTCGTTCTCTCCTGATTAAGCATTTGAATCCCTCCCTATATTAAAACTCAATCTGCATATAAACTGAAATGTTTTTGGGATTGTTAGAATCAGTCTTAGTTATAAAAATACTTTAGTACTAAGACAGCCTATAGTCCACCTGCCATTTCCAATGGAAATGTATCCTCCTCTGGCAGGGCTTTAATTTTTACCATGTAAAAACTTATCTGGGCTTATATATTACTTTAATGATAGTAATTTTTAATACGTATTCCTACTCTATTTTTATCATGAAAAATGAAGCTAAACAATGAGAAATAAATGGGAGTCCATATGTCCCAACCGAATTTTCACTTCTTATTTTATTCGTGGAATAAAACAGATAGACTTAAGTTTAAACCCTTTTCCTTAAAAAATTCTTAAAGTAAACTTCCCCAATAACTTTATATCTGTTGTACACTTTAAAAAGTTTTACTACTTCTTATATACTCGAACTGTGTTAATCATGTTTAATGATTTTAAATCTCATACGATCAATATAGTTTTCCCTCTTTTTCTCTCTAGAAAAAAAGCAACACAAAGTTAACGACTATCTTAAACCATCTACGCCGATTCGCTCACTATAAGGACCCCCGTACTGTTTAAAATATGAGTCATTAATTAAAGTGCTGCTAACATTTCTATTAAAAGAAATTATTCTCCACTTATCAACAATTGGATGATCATTGCAATTAACAAAAGGCTCGTTGTCCCGATTCCAGTGAGTGTATATTTTTGTTCAAGTGGTATGACGCGTTTGGGCTTTTTAGGTTTTTTCTTTTTCTTTGGTTTAAGTTCAATCTCTAATTCTTCTTCATTTTCCTCTTCTTCTTGTTGATGCTTTTGTTCATAAAAGTATAAAGCTAACTCCATGGCTAAATGATATCTTTTACGCGAGAAATTCTTTTTCAAATCTGCTAATAAATTAGGATACATTTCTTCATCCCAGTGAGCCGGTGTGTAATCTAACATTTCATCATTATGTTTTTGAAAAACGAGGGAATCGGTTAAAGCTAAATGGTAGCAATCATTTAAAAAGTCTTTATCATATGCGTATATGTTTAAGTTTTCAGTTAATAACTCACGAGCCTTAAAAATATCTCGCTTTTTCAAACTGAGTGATAAGATTTCAAACCGAGCTTCTTTTTCCTCAGATGTCATCACAACTCCTCCTTTTTGCAAATAAATCCTTATCACATTATATTCAACAAAATCTCGACAATATGACACCTCCGCCCATTATTAACAAATAATGAATCCCAGTGATTATCATAGATAATCTAGCCCTTAATTACTAAGGGGTTCCCTAGGCTAAGGGGTACAACTGGAATATTGTGATTTTAGCCTTCTTCCTTTACTAGGGTTTTAAAATTCCGGCTATTAAATTTGGGTATTAGGTTGAAGGGGATGAAGGATTGTTACAGTATCAAGGACGTCTTTTGGCTTCTTTTGAGATGACACCAAGAGTTGAAAATGAATAATTTTTTACATAGAAAAGGAGGAAACCACATGATTTCCTCCTTTTTTGTTGATGAACGGTTTTATCATACCTGCCTATCACGCTACTAATAGTATATGCGTGGCTGTCTTTTATCATTC
>OOCW01001026.1_pt1 | contig 22275 bp, 24 predicted proteins | sample 1671201 | NCBI WGS metagenome assembly OOCW01 (sample SAMN06348132, study PRJEB24527) | human gut metagenome | biome: human gut; feature: ankylosing spondylitis patient; material: feces | host: Homo sapiens | place: China | collected 2015-10
ATTTTTGTAACAGTTTTGTAGCATTTTGTCGTTTATTTTTATTTTATATTAATTCTATTCAAAACTAAAAAGCTATTTCATATTAAGGTAAATTATATATGAAATAGCCCCTTTATTAATATTTAAATTTTTTCATATTTTTTTCATCCTTTAAATATACTAGTCCATTTCCCTGTACAGTTCTAGGATATTCCAGCACTCTTGTGTGCTTTATCAATTGTGCATATAATTCTTCTTGTGTTAAATTTCTTTGAAATTCATTTTTAGACCAATTTTTTAATAAAGCTAAACTTCCTGTAACATGAGGCGCTGCCATACTAGTTCCACTTAAAACAGCAAATCGATTATTAGGATAAGTCGAAAGTATATCAACTCCAGGTGCAACAACATCTATAGCTGTATTAGAGTTAGAAAACTTAGCAGGTACACCTTTTTTATCAACAGCTCCAACAGATATTACATCTGGATAAGCTGCTGGATATGAATATTCAAAACTATCAGCATCTCCATCGCCTTCATTACCTGCTGCACAAACCACTAATATATTACTATTAACTGCTTCTTTTATTACCTTTTCTAGTTTAGGACTATTTTCTGATAACCCAAGTGACATAGATATTATATCTACCTTTTGCTCTACTGCATATTTTATAGCATTTATTACCCAACTTAATTTTCCTGTTCCAGTTCTATTTATAGCCTTTAAAACGTAAATTTGCGCATCTGGAGCCACACCTGTTATATTACTACCATTTGCGCATATAGTACCTATTACATGAGTTCCATGTCCAACTCTATCAATCACAATATTAGGATTTTTTTTATCTTCATCTGTAAAATTTCTTACACCTATTATATTATTTTTTAAACTTTCATGATTTATATCACACCCAGAATCTATCACTGCAATTTTAACTCCAGCACCTTTTTGTGACTCTTGCCATATACTTTTTGCCTTTATCATTTCTACTCCATAGATGGATTTTGTTCCTATGCCTCTAAACTCTTTATTTATTGTAAAAGGTATTAGCTTTACATCTAAATCTAAAATTTCTGTTTTCATTCATATCACTCCAAAATATTGTATATTAAATTATATATTTTTAGAGTGATTATGGTGATTAATATTATCATTTAAATATTTTTCTATATTTTCTAGCATTTCTTTTTCTTCTATAATATTTAAATCTATATTATTTATGTACTTTTCTTTACCATTAGCTTTATATACACCATTTAATATATTACCTTCAATTACTACATCAATTACAACTTTAGAGTTTAAGTAGTAAGTCCCTACTTTTCCTTTTTTATCATTTTTCCATTCACCAATATATTTATATAGACTACATACATATGTGCCTATACCATGTCGCTTACCTATTTTAAAGTCCCCTTCGTATATTCCTTCATTTTTATATCTATATCTTCCATTACCTTCAAATAAATCATCCTTAAACTCACCTTCATATACAGTATTATCTATAGACTTTAATATTCCATATCCTTTTTTTAACCCATACCTATATTCACCTTCATATGTATCTCCACTAGTGTTTATATAGCACCCATGTCCATGAAATACATTGTCTTTAAATTCCCCTATATATTTATCTCCATTTGAATAAATATATTCACCCTTTCCATTAATTTTATCATTTAAAAATTCTCCTATATATTTATCTCCATTTGCTTTTATTAATTTCCCATCTCCAGATTTTAAATTATCTTTCCACATACCTATATACTTGCTTCCATCTTTATAATATAATACACCCTTACCTTCCTTTTTATTGTTAATAAAATGACCCTTATATATGTCATTATTTTTGTATGTGTAAGTTCCTATCCCTTCAGCTACTCCATTTCTAAAATCTCCACTATATGTACATCCATTGTTATAAGTATATTTACCTATGCTATGCATTAAATCATTTTTCCATATACCTTCGTATCTTTCTTTATTTGCAAATATACAAACACCAAAACCCTGTCTTTTACCATTTATAAATTCTCCTTTATACAAATCTCCATTATCATATTTATAAACTTTCTCATTAGTCAAAGATTTATCTACTACTTTATATGAATTATCTTTATTTTCATTTTCAGTCTGTTTAAGCATTTTGCTACTGCCTCTCATACTTAAACTATTATTTCTCTTATTCTTACTTTTAGTTCTTGAATATTTTATAACTGTAAATATTATAAATATAGAAGATAATAATAGAAAAACCTTAAATATAGTAAAAAAATACACCTTTATCTCGTCCATATTGAGTATAATCTCCTTTTATTAAATTAAGATATATTAATTTATATTTTTTAGATTTATTTATTATACTTATAAAAATTCACTTCCCTTGAGCAACATGTCTGTAAAGTATTTTGCTCACCCTACAGACACATACATTGCTTGACCTACTGCGTGAGCTAAGCATTTTAAAACATCATTTTTACGTTTATAAAATTATTGATATTACTTATATTCATAGGCTATACATAAAACTTTTCATGCTATAACTTACCTATACATAAAAAGCTATTAATAAAATATTTTATCAACAGCTTTCTTCTAAAATATATTCAAAATCTATACCTTCATATAATAAATCTTCATTAAATAATAATATTATATTTTCAATTTCTTCTTTATACTCTGTAGTTTTAACCTTATATAACATCAAATCGTCGAATAAATCCTTCATATCAAAATAAAGATTTTCTAATAAGAAAAAATATCCTACTTTTAAGTCTTTCAGATTATTAATAACTTCTAATTTTCTATTTATATCTCTTAATATTTCTATATTATATATATCAATCTGTTTTATAGATTCTATATATATACGAATAGTTTTTAGTATCTCTATAGATATATCCTTATGTATTTCATCACTATTATTTCCATTTAAATTTATTCTATATTCTTCAAATATGTATTCTAAATTTTCATTTATAACTGTAAATGGTGGTCTTACAATATCTTTTATCGTTAATATATTCCTAGTTTCTTCACTATTTTCTAGTGTTTTATCTAATATAAATAAATTATATGCATCATATAAAGGGTCATGTGCATCTCCATAAAATTCAACATTTGCGCAATCTAATAAATTTTTAAGTGATACATAATTAATACATCTTATTCCGTAATTTATATATTTATCTTTTATATCTACAAATAAGTTTTTTATATTATTTATAAATCTAGGATGATTATATTTATTCGAACTTTTTTTATCTGTATTGTTAAAGCACATTAAATCTAAGTTCCCAAATGTATAAATTCCTTCTATTTGATAAAGCTCTCCTAACCATTTTTTAAATTTCCTCATAACAGTTTCATAAGAAGGAGCCTTTGATATATCCTCTTGGCTTATATTTGTAAGTTCTTGTATATGTGGAAATATATTTAAATTAGTTATTGGTTTTACTAAAGATTTAAATTTTTCAATTTCACCAGTATCTGTATCATATTTTATTGCTCCTATAGCTATTATATCCGCATCTAGCATATCCTTTTTTGTTTTTGTATTTGCCATATTCATTTCAAAATCTATATATATTTTTTTCAAATAAATCACCCCTATTTATCTAGCTATAAATATATTTTACCATTTTCTATAATTATTTTTATTGATAATTTAAAATAAAAATTCGCTTCGCTCATTTCGCCAACGATATATCCTTGCTACCTCTACGAATATATCAATTGCTCAAAAATTTATAAAATAAAAACACTGATATTTTACCAGTGTTTTTATTTTATATTATTATTTTTCATAATTTTCTAAGAATGAATGTTTAACTCCATCTTGTTGCCAGCCTAAAACAGAATCTATATTAACATTTTCAGCTGCCTTAAATATAGATTTCTCAACATCTTTAAAGTTTTCACCTAAACTTTTTATAAGATCTTTTATTTCATATCTTTTATTTCCAGTCTTTTTCGCTGCAACCATACATGCACAGTTTAATGGCCATATACCACTATTTTGTATAAACCTAACTATATGTTCTTCTCTTATATAGTAAAGAGGTCTTATTATTTGTATTCCATCAAAATTTGTTGAATTTAATTTTGGTAACATTGTTTTGAAGTTTCCTGCACATAATAAGTTTAACATAGTAGTTTCTATAACATCATCATAATGATGTCCAAGTGCAAGCTTATTACACCCTAACTCTTCTGCCTTTGAGTATAATGCTCCTCTTCTCATTCTAGCACACATATAGCAAGGATAATCTTTAGCTATTTCATCTGCTATTTCAAAGATTCTAGAATCAAATAAATGTATTGGAATATCTAAGTATTCACAGTTATCTATAAGTAGTTGCTTTATATCTTTATGATATCCTGGATCCATAGCTATAAATTCAACTTCAAAGTTAACTTGTCCATGTCTTTTTAATTCTTGGAACATTTTAGCCATAAGTAAACTATCTTTTCCACCAGATATGGCAACTGCTATTTTGTCACCTTCTTCTACTAGATTATAGTCTCTTATAGCTTTTATAAATTTAGACCATAAATGTTTTCTATATTTCTTTATTATACTTCTTTCTATATCCTTTAATGGCTGTCTTTCATCAAAAGGAACTATAATTTCACAGCCTTTTCCTGCTAATTCGCTCATTTTATCACCTCATCCTTATGTGAACATGCAAATTATTTTATCATAAAATCTATTATGAATTCAAGTAATACACAAATTAAATACTTTTATTTAACATATTTATTAAAAATCATTAATAATATTTAAGTTATTCAAGTAACCAAATTTGCTTGTACGAATACTATATTATTAGATATTTATTATCTAAATTTTTACTGGGAGGAATTTTAATGGAGGATAAAAAAAGAGGTATATCTAAAAATTGCGGTTGCGAACTTGCTAGACCTTATGTAAATGACCAAACATTTACAAAGATGTATTCGCTTTCTGCTGCACTAAACAAAGGAACTTTATTTCCTGAATTATATTTGATGGATTCACTAATGTACAATAAAGAATTATATTCTACACCTAAAAAATTACGTGGGGGTAAAAGATAATGGCTCAATTAAATAGATCTGAAATAATATTAAAAATCCAAGAATTAAGTTTTGCTTGCGTAGATTTAAATTTATATTTAGATACTCATCCAGATGATGCAAATGCTGTAAATATGTACAACTCTTTTTCAAAACAATTAAATGAAGCTATACGTAATTATGAATGTAAATATGGACCTTTAACTAATTTTGGATATGGTAAAAGTGGCTGTCCTTGGCAATGGGTTGAACAACCATGGCCTTGGGATAGAGAATTTAACTGTTAATATTAAAATATAGGGGAGGATTAAAATTTTATGTGGGTATATCAAAAAACTTTACAACATCCTGTAAACATAAAAAATATGGATTTAAAAATGGCTAAGTATTTAATAACTCAATTTGGTGGACCTAACGGGGAATTGGCAGCTTCACTTAGATATTTAAGTCAAAGGTATACTATGCCTACTGGTAAAACTAGAGCTCTTTTAACTGATATAGGAACTGAGGAACTAGCTCATGTTGAAATGATTGCTAGTATGGTTTATCAATTAACAGCAGATGCTACTCCTGAACAATTAAAGGCAGCTGGACTTGGTACAAACTATGCTCAAAATGGATTTGGTATATATCCTTCTGAAGATAACGGTACGTTAAGCCATCTATTAGATATACGTTTATCGTACCGTTATAAATTTTTACAGTCAATACTTAATAAAGATTAAGATTTATCTTTATTTCATCCTCGGTAATTAAAATCTTATTTATTAACTGTTGTAATATTAACTTTTTTTCTTCACTATTAGCTCTGTCAAATATATACTCAAAATCTTTATACTTATCTAATAAAGACATACAATTAAAAGTAGTATTATTAAAATCATCTAGTTCTATTTTATAATCATTTAATCTTTCTTGCATCTCTTTAACTTCTGATTTAAGATTATTTATCATATCACTAATAGTTTTCATATCCATATTACTTTCACCTGCGAATATATTTTCAAGCTCTTTATTCGCATTCCTAATTGCCTTCTCTTTCTTAGCTATTTCCTTGTTAAGCATATCTATATCATCATTTATCTTAGTTCTATTTTGTTCAATTTCCTCATTATATTTCTTTTCAAGTTTTTCTATTGATAAGTTATTCATTATAGATTTAACATTTGAAATAATTAGAGGTTCTATAGCTTTACTATTAAAATTCTTAATTAGTTTAGCTTTCTTTAATCCACAATGCCTACACCTATACGTATGAGTTTTTGAACCATTAGCACTTTTTACATAGTCTATGACAAGCTTTCTTTCAACACCATCTTCACACCTATGGAATAGTAATCCTTCAAATAATACGTTACTTCTATTTGTATATCTAACACTACCCCTTTGATTTCTATCTTTAGCTCTCTGTTGTGCTAAATTAAATACCTCATCATCTATAATTCTATACTGAGGAAAATCTATAAGCTCACCTAGATATTGCTTTTTACCAATATAAATTGGATTTTTTAATACACTAAATAACTTACTTTTAGTCCACTCTTCTCCTCTTTTTAGCATACCTATATTTAATTTATCAATTGTTTTTTGAGTTCCTTCTTCAATATAGTTTTTAAATATAAACTTTACTATATTACTTTCATATTCATCTATAATTAGTGTTTTCCCATCCACCTTATAACCAAAATTAGGTGTACCGCCACTATATCCAAACTTTTCTATACTAGATTTTTTTCCAGCTTTAACTCTATATGAAGTTTTTTTACTTTCTTGACTAGCCATAAAAAGCTTTATAATCTGTATTAATGAGGCAGTTTCATCTCCTTCTTTATTTAATAAACCTTCTGTAACTGAGTATATTTTTACACCAGCTTTATTCATCTTTACTATAAACTCTATAAATTCTACTTGTCTTCCTATCCTATCTAGATTAAAAACAATTACAGAATTTAATTCATTATTAGAAGCCATTTTCATAAGTTTTTGTAACCCTACTCTATCTTCTAATTCTACTTTAAACCCACTTACTCCTGCCTCTTCAATTACTTCATCTACTCTTATATTGTTTGCTTTTACATATTCATCAATGCCCTTCTTCTGACTTTCAAAATCTTGCATATCTGTACTAACTCTAAGCAACACTACATTTTTTTTCATCTGTCTTATCCTCATTTTCTAATCTTTTTATTACATTGCTTAATATGCAATAAAGCACATCACTATTAGCATTTTCTCCCTCAAAACTTATACTAACTTTCATATTATCTATATTTACCCTTTTCAAACAATCGCCCCCTTAGAGTCTTATTAGCATAAAATATGCAAATAGACTTAATTATGTGCTTGTATAACTTATCAGTAATAATTAATCTAAGCTCACCTATATTAATTAACCAGTTACACTATATATATGGGTTCTCTTGTTCTAACTCCATTTTGTTAATTTAAACTCCTTTTATAGTTTTTAAAGTCTTTTAAATGTGTTATTATCTTTACTTTTAAACACATTTTCATTTAAATATGTAAATATTCCATTAATTTTATTTATATAGTGTTATATTTTTAATTTGGTACAATTATATTTATATTTAATCTCTCTACTATTTTTATTAAATAAGTTGATTAAATATTATCGTAAAAAAAGAGAGTAATCTCAGTGATAACTCTCTTTGTATTATATTTTAATAATATACTCTTACCATTAGTCCAACAATGCTTGCCAGCATCTATTTTTATATGCAAACTATCTATCTCTTAATGTAGTGTAATAGTATAAACTCAATATAATTTACGTAATATCCTTAAATAAAATAAGGTGCGAGTTTTATTATAAACTCACACCTTATTTAAAATATCACCTTATTATTTTATACACCATCTACCGTAGGTACTTCATATACCCTATTTATGTGTATATGTGGTACTTCACTTCTAACTAGAGGTATAGTAGTGTTAGACTTTAATAGTAAACTTTTAGCATTAGTCCACCAATAGTTACCTACATTTATTTGTACGTTTAACCCATTTATACCTGAATCGTTACCTAATTCATGACCTGCTACCATAGCATTTAGACCTAATATATCCGCTATTGCTAATCTTAATTGTGCAGTAGAATCTGCATCCTTAACACCTTCAAATATTACTTGATAAGCAGACCATGCTTTCCAACCATCTCTATCACTTAAAGATGTAGCATTTATTTTACTTTCAACATGAGCAACTGCACTACTATACATTGCTAATGTCTCTGCTTGGGCTTTTGTTAATTTACCACTTGTTATCCCATCTATAACATTTTTATTACTTGCCTTCCACTGACCATAAGTAGTTTTTATACCATTTTGGCTTAATATAGAGTCTACAAAATTATCCGCTTTACCCCCATTTAAGTAATGTTGCATATACACCCACTCAGGTTGCTTTCTAAAACTTATAGTGTTTAAAGAACTTTTTATATAGTTTATAACCTTATCATATTGCTCTTGATTACCACTACCGTATGTATGCATAGCACCACCTGTAAGACCTATATAACCAGGATTAGGATTACCATACTTAACGTATAAATCACCACTTATTTCATTACTACTATCAGCACCAAAACCACCACTTTTTTTTGGATATTTTACATTTTGCTCCTTAGCAAACTGTATAGTAGGTAACTTCATACCATCATTTGGCTCTGGCTCTGCAACTGCATTTATTATACCTACTACTTGTCTTGTAGCAGTAGCATTAGCACCTTCACCTACTTGTACTACCTCTTTTACTTCTTTTGAATCTATTAATGTTCTTTGAGATGCACTTAAATCACCACTTGATATTAATACAGGGTTTTTCTCTTTACCAGCTAAAGACCCCACTGCTAAGGCATCTACTAATTGACTTTCGTTACCACTACCATCTTTTGCTACATATACTTTATTTATATTAGCATTTGGGAAAAACTCACTTATTACTTTTGCATTTGTATCTTTTCTTGTATCCCCAGCTAATCTTACTATCTTTTTATTTGTAGTATTTTTTAACTCAGTTTCTACCCCACTTGATATCGCATTAGTACCACCTACTAAATACACAACGTCTGCACTTGTTTCTATGTATCTTTTTATACCGTTTAAATTACTACCATTAGTGTATAAGATTACAGCATCCTTAAACCCAGCAGGACTTGCAACTGAAGTGGCATCGGCTAACCCTTTTATACCATTTGCTACAAATACTATCTTTTGACCTGTATTATTTTTAGCAGCGTAGATTTCTTTTAACTTATAAGCCACTTTTACAGATGTATCTACTCTATCTATACCACCTAATCTCTCTACTTTAAACCCTAAAGATATTAAGTTTTGTTCTTGAGCATTAGATATTACACCCTCACTACCTATTAATGTTATTTCTTTTACCCCTAACCTTTTTAATTCAGTTAATGTATCATTATTTAACTTATCTTTTTCAGTTAGTAATATTGGTGCATTATACTCCTCTGCTAAAGGTGTCGCAGTTAATGCATCAGGTAATGCAGTACCATTTATTAAAATAGCTTTAGTAGATGTAGACCAACCAGCCTTACTTACGTTTACTGCAGTCTTATATCTATCTTCACCTGCTAACTTACTTTCTTTTACCCCTCTAGCTTCTGCTCTTGATAACATCGCCTTATTAAATTCTTCTACTTCAGTAGCATTATATATATTAGAACTTATCTCTTTAATATTTGAATTATCTAATGTAGATTGATTTGCAAATACCGTATTATTACTAGCCACTATCATAGATGCAATTATAATAGCAATTGTTTTTCTTCCTCTTATCATTTGCTTTACCCCCATTAAAAAGTTTATTTTACTTTAATCATTATACAGATACTTATATTCAATTTATGTCGAATACTGTAGTGGTAGTAAATTTTTAATCATATCAATAAAGAATATGCAATTTATTCTATATTTCAAAGCAAAATAAAAAGAGCTATACTAGCTCTTTTTAATAATATAAATACATAAGTATTTAGTTATATATAATGCCTTCTGATATAAAAATTTCAGTATCCTCAGTCGTTTTTTCTTCTTCACCACCAACTACATCGTATACCTTAGTTATCACCATAGAGGATGTTACTACTTTTTTCTTTGACATAGTATTTACCCCTTTCTTTCAATATTTCAGTTTAATATATACACATCTCTCTCCTATTTCCCATATGTAACGTTTATTTATATATTCTCATTAACCTACATAAAAATAGCATTCTGAAATAGAATGCTTTAATTACATATATTAACTTTTTAATGGTAACTGCAGAATACACTTAAAATCGATTTATTGCCATTTTGAGCAATACCTAATATAAAAATAAACTATTTATACCTTATAGAAGTTTTAAAAGGAAATAACCCTTAAATAAAAAGAGTACCCAACCGAGTACTCTCTGTGATATAATCAATATGTTGGTGCTTCAGATACAACTGATAATTTTTGGAATACATTGTCTGTTGCGTTTAATGTCGGTTTTATACCATTTACCCACCAGTAACCACCGACTTGCACCATAACGTCTTGATGTCCTGAACTACCACCAACCATAGTATTTAAACCTAAAATATCCCCTATTAAGGATAATCCTTCCGACCTGGAGTCACAATCTTCTAACCCCTCGAAGAAGTAATTATAGGCACTATATGGCGAACCGTCACCAGGGTCAGTAGTTTTTAAACCATGAATTACATGGTTTACTGCACTATTATACATACATAACTTCTCTGCATCTTCTACACTCACTATGCCTTTTTGTAACCCTATTATGATATAATTATTATTAACTCTCCAAGTCTTGTAAGGTACATTTATACCATTCTTTGCAAGTATTGGGTCTACATAATTATCATCTAAATTTTTATTCCCATTATTTATGAAATGTTGTAAATACACCCAGTCAGATTGTAATCTAAAGTTTATAGTCTTTAATCTATCTTTAACAAAGTTTACTACATAATCATACTGTGATTGGTTGGCAGAACCATACGAATGCGGCACAGTCTTTGGATTACCCCATTTAACGTATAAGTTACCTTGTATTATATTTTGTGGTGAGCCATTATAACCACCTCTACCAGTCATTAACATATTACCTTCTTTAGCAAACTGTATAGTAGGCAATTTCATACCATCTTCAGCCTCTGGTTGAGCTATGGCATTTATTATACCTACTGTTTGTGCATATGGTGTAGCATTTTTACCCTCACCTACTTGCACTGCTTCTTTTACAGTTTTAGAAGATATTACACTTCTTTGACTATCCGCTAAATTATCACTTGCTAATACAACAGGCGAATTGTTTTTACTTGCTAAACTTCCTACTGCTAAACCATCTACTAAATGATTATCTTCACCCATACCGTCTTTTGCTACATATACCTTATCTACCTCTTTATTAGGGAAGAATTCATTTATTACTTTAGCATTTGTATCTTTTCTAGTCGCACCAGCTAATCTCTTTATACCCTTATTTGTAGTATTTCTTAATTCATCCTCTACACCTTGACTTATAACATTAGTACCACCTATTATATATACATCATCACATGATGTTTCTATATAATTTTTTACACCACTTAGGTTAGTACCATTTGTATATAGGATTACTGCATCTTTTATACCAGCAGGCGAACTTACACTTGTAGCATCAGCTAACCCCTTAACACCATTTGCTAAGAATACAGTCTTTCTACCAGTGTTACCTTTTGCTTGATATATCCCTTTTAACTTATTTGCTATTTTTAGTGAAGTATCATATCTATCCTCTCCACCTATTCTTTCTACTTTAAATCCTTCTTTTACTAATTGCTCCTCTTGAGCATTACTTACTACGTGTACACTACCTATTATAGTAACTTCTTTTACACCTAATCTCTTTAACTCAGTTAAAGTATCAGCATTTAGCTTATCCTTTTCAGTTAATAATATTGGTGCATCATACTCATCCGCTAATGGACTAGCACATAATGCATCAGGCAGTGCAGTACCATTTACTAATAATGCCTTATTAGCACTATTCCATCCAGCTTTACTTATAGCAACTGCAGTTTTATAACGGTCACTACCAGCTAATTTAGTTTCTTTTACATTAGTTCTTGCAGTTGATATACTTTGCTCTATAGCACTTGCCAATGACAGATTTGAACTTGCTATCATTAATGTTGCAATAGCTAAGGCAATTGTCTTTCTTCCCCTAATCATTGATACCCCTCCGTTAATATAAATACTTCTTTATGTATTATACCCCTAAGTATATTATTTTTTTGTCGAAAGTTGTATGTAAATCAGTAATTTATTAGATACCTTACATCTTAGTAAATAGTAAACACATCTAGTTTTGTAAAACCTATAATATAAGCTTTAGTATATCATCTAAAATAAAGAGGTTAGGTAATACTAACCTTTTATTTTACCTTTCTCTTTTGCTTCTCTTACATACTTATATATAGTGTTCCTACTAGTTTTTGTAGCTTTTTGTATTTCAGCAATAGTCCAAGTTCCTTGGTTATACATCTTTACTATAGTATTTTTAGTCTCATTAGTTTTACAAGGTCTGCCATTAATAGCTTTACCACCATTTAATCTTTTCTTATGAGCTAAAGTTTCCCTAGTTCTTATACTTATTAAATCTCTTTCATATTGAGCTAGTGCACTAAACATAGTAAGCATCAGAGTTGACTGTGGATTATCAGATGTAGTATCTAACCAGCTCTCTTTTAAAGATTTTAAATATACCCCTTTATTTTTAAACTCATTAACTATATTAAGAAGGTCTATAGTACTTCTACCAAGCCTGCTCATATCAGGTATTATTACCGTATCACCCTCATTTACATCTGATAATAGATTATCTAAACCTTCTCTATTTCTTTTAATGCCACTTATAACATCTTTATATATTTTATCCTCATCTACACCATATTCTTTTAGTTGCTCAACATATTTATCTATATCTTGTTTATCAGTAGAAACCCTACAATACCCCCTAGTAATAGCTACTACATTACCATTTTTATCATTTTCTTTATGCATACGTACCTCCTATGTCAATTCCAATAAACGAACGTTATTTGGTACATATTATAACATGATTTAAAATATACTCAAGCCCTTGAAATCACTATACCAAAAAACACTACCAAAAACTTTTATATAAAAAACCTATTTTTTCTACAGCTTATATAAATCTTTTAACCTAATTTCTAGCTCTTCTTTACTTTTTATATCACCACTTATGTATGCTCCTACCATCTCTTTCTCTAGTGCATACTCAGCTCTATCAGTTTGCAACACATACAGTATATGTGATATTTTTTCCATATCTAATTTTTTAAGTATATTATTTATACTTACTTTTGTTAATTTTTTTAAAACTGTCAACTCTTTCATACATCCTAATAAGTCTATATCCTCATATTCTTTTACTGATAATTGCGCTCTTATATCAGATATAAATATATTAACTACACCATCATCTTTCAGTTTTATATTTTCAATATCAAAGTTAGCATCTAAAAGGTCATCTACATTGTTTACACCTATTACTTCTTGAAACTGCTTTGATAATCTCGATATCATCACATAAGCACTCTGTTTACTTACGTTAAACTCTTTTGATAAATCATCATAGTCATACCCATTTTCTATAAAATACTTTAATTTCTTTCTTGGCTCTTCTCGCTTAATCCAACTATAGCTTTTTAATACCCCTAACACTTTACTTAAGATTTCTACTCTCGATTTACATACATAGTAGTCATTACTGTATGCATTTAACCTACTAAGCTCTATGCATATCGACTTATATTTTAAATCCAACAGTTTGAAGAAATTCATATACCACTACACCCCTTACATCGTTACTATTACTAACATATATTTTTTACACTTAAAATCAGCTGTTTCTATAAAACTTGTATAACAAAATACTTAACATTGTATAACTGTTAATTTAAGTACTAAGTATCCTGTTAGATATCGTTAATTTTAAGTGTTATCTAATATAACCACTTCTCAATAATATGTAAGTTAGTGTTAAGTTAATTGTTAGATATATGATAATATTTTAGTATCGTACCCATTTATACATTTCTATTTACAACACATACACCATCTTTTATATTAAACTCTTTAGTTTTTATAAATAGTCTTATTTAGCATACATTATCATTAGCTCCATTTATACCATACTCTAAAGTTAATGGTTTATACTCTCTTTTTAATATAAATAAGTCTATAATCAATATATTAAAGTCTACATCTCTTATAATAAACTCTAGCGTTCATATATATTAATGAACACTAATTATATAACTACCCATTTAATACATTATGTATTAGACCAACACTACAACTAAATTGCTTCGCTAACTGCCGAATACTCATATTCTCTTCCCTATTTAATCTCTTTATTTCATTCACTTGCTCATCAGTAAACTTCTTTTTTCTACCTACTTTTTTATGTTCATTTATTATTTGTGAACATCTTTCTAATTCTAGTTTTAGTAATGCATTATCAGTTTTTAACCGTTCATTTTCTACCATTAGTTTATGAACTACTTCTTCCCATCCATCTACATTAATTTTTTTATTATCCTCTTGCTCCTTAGGTACTACACATTTAATATTATCTTCTTCTTGATTTAATTTAAAGGTACAAGTATACCCCTTATCTACAGCTATATAACCATCCTTAGCTACCTTTATAAAACCATTCCATAGGCTCTTAAAGTTACTTTTTATACTTAAATTTCTATCTTTACTATAACTATAAGCATACATATATATATTATCTTTTGTCTGATGTATACCCACTTCAATATCTTCATTTATATTATAAACTTCTCTTCTAGTTTCTTCTTGCTCCAAAATAATGCTATGCTCTTTTAATATCTTATCAATTATACCCATAGTTGCCTCCTTTTAGTGTTCATAAATATTTATGAACACTATATATTATATCATAACTACTAATTATGTAATACCCATAAAGTCATACAAAAAAAGGATTAGATGACCTTGTAAGACCTTCTAATCCTTTACATATATTTTACCTATACTTTACTTTTATTGTGCTTTGAAATACTTGCTATTGTTGCAATTGTAAATACAACAACTAAGTATAATGGCCCTGATAAAATACTTGTGCCTATATCAAGCAACAATGACCATCCCAATGCTATACCCCAAACTAATACTATAGATATAATAAAACTTATAACTAAATCCACAACTACTTGTAATATATTATGTTTATTTGTTATTGCTAAAATTGTAGTAAATATCAATGTTAATATACATATAATTAAGTCTATATCCATATCTAAAAAAACATCTAAGCCTAAAACTAACACTGCAGTCCCTAGCCATAATAATACTACATACTTAATTATATCCTTTATTACTTTCATAAAATATAAATCCCCTTTTAAACTACCATTAGTCTTCTATGCTTATTTTATTTAAAATCTCTTTTAATTCTTTTATTCTTGGCATTAAATATTGCTTATTAGCATCTAAGAATTGTTCTAATATAGCTAAATCAGATGGGTTTATTACCACTTCATTTAATGTTGTTTTAGCTCTATTTGAACCATCTTCTTCAACATACATTGATAGTATTAATATTGCTAAGTCTAATACCCTATGTAAAGGTAACTCTTCGCTTTGTCTAGTCCATTTTTCACCTGTATGTCTCCAAACCTTAGCAGCCATTTCATTGCTATCCCACTGCGACTTACCTAATGATAGTGCTTTTGCATCACTATTATTTGCATATCTACCATCTATCCTATCATAGTTATCTACCCCTATTATTGGTTTATGTGCTAAATGCTCTGGTACTCTCATTCTTCTAACACTCCTTTTTTTATTATAGTTATTAACTATATTTTAGTAAATCAATCACTAAATGTCAGTAAATATTTTTACTAAACCCCTTAATAAATAAGTTAATTATGTACTTACTTGTTGTCTTACTATCCAATAACTTCATCTACATTAAAAAAAGGACTGTATACCTTTTTACGGTTACAATCCTCCCATCTATATTTATATATTATTTAATACATCTAAAACATTTTAGAAGCCTTCTATCCTTTTATTTTTATACTTCTAGTATCTTAGCTAATAGCGAATATCTTATTTGAATATTGTAATTACGATAATCATACATCAGCATTTCATTTTGAAGTAATACATCTACAACAGTTTTATCTTTTATAACTAAGTCTTTTATATTAACAGACTCTTCAGATTCGTATACCCCTATTAACATATCTATTACATTATTTAGTATTGCATCATCTACATTATATTCTTGCTTTAATATATCTTCTATAACCACCATAGGCTTTAACTTTAGCTTATTTTCAATCAAATAATATACCTTATCTTTACTGCCTACAGACATATAAGCATATCCTTTTTCCTGTAAATAAAATTCTACATCCATAGTTCCTACTAAACCTTGTAATTCATTTTCTCTAAATATCATAAAAATACCCCTCCCTATACTAATTTATATATAGATAACCTATAGGTCATGGTACTTGTCTTATTTCTTTATTTTATCTCTCTATACAATGCTACAATTTCTATTATTTGGAATATATTGCATCTGTATCTTGTGTAAATTAAGTGATATCCTATGTCTTGCAAAACAAGAATATAGAAAGTGAGGCTTAATATGAATATACTAAAGAATCAATCAAGAAAAGAGGCTAGTATACTACTTAATGGCATAACATACTTAGTAGAAAAAAATAGCATACCTATTGATAAACATCAGCTATTTAAAGAGTTTGAAGAAGGAAATCTAGTACTAAGTCTAAATGACGCAGATAATACATTACATATATACTCTAATTCTAATAATGACTTTAATATAACCCTACACAACACTACAGCAAATGATTTAAAAAGTGAAAGAGCTGTAAGCATACTTAGATACTCAGTAAATAGTATTAATAAAAAATAGCACCTATAAGTGTGCTATTTTACTTTATAAAAAGTACCATCCTTTATTTATGGCTTCTAAGAAACTTATTATCTCAGCTAAGTAAACTTCTTCAAATTCAATATAGCTATCTACATAACCTACTCTTCTAATACATATAGCATCTTCACCCACATAATCTATTCTAAAGTAATCATTATTAGATTTATTTTTTATAGCATCTAATAATAAACATACTTCTTTAAACAACAGTACTTCAATATAACTTTGATTTTCTGCCTTTTTTAATAGTATTTTATTCGTTTTTCTATACGCCTTAGCTTTAAAATTACAGTTAAAAGAATTCAATGTTTCCACTTCTCTCACTTTTACATATCCTCCAACTACTTTACTTAAATTTGTCTTATTATAACTCTAGTAACTGTTTAAATCTATTGTTAAATTCTATTGTATATAAAATCATATAATAATACCCATCGGTATAATAATAAATGGAGGTTAGATTACCTTCTAACCTCCATTTATCTATATTTTAAACATATCTACTCATGGACTACCTATCGTTTACTTCTATATATATACTATTTTAATTTTAGTTTCTTCTACCTCTTCTAGTATTTCACTTTTATGAGATACCCCTAATACTATATCACCATAGTAATCTATAACTTCAAGATTTATATTACCTATAATTAACTCACCGTAATCATTATCATCAATACCACATATATGATTTAAAGCATCTTGATAACTATTAAATTTTAGTTATTCTACCATTATCTATTTCAACGTCTTCTACCACATCTTCATAATCTTCATTATTTTCTAATATTATTTCTTTTACTTCTTCTAAACTCATTATTTCTCTACCCCTTAATTTCATATTTATTTTAGTCATTATTAGTTAATGCTCTTATACCTTTGGTAACTATCTTACCATCTGCATCTGATTCTTTTTGTAGATGTATAAACTCATTCTTATTTTTACATTCTCCACTAGACCAAATACTAAAGCTCACATCCCACTTTCCATATACTCCGTTGAAATTATTTGCACTAAATACCATACCACCTTTAAAATCAAACTCACTAAGGAATATGTCTCTAAATTTGCGATATTTCTCTCCCTGCATGTATGTTATCGGACTAAAAATTGCGGTGTGTACACTTAAAAGGTTATATCTCTTCTTAATATTTATTATCTGTCTCAAAAACTGACTATAGAGCTGATACGTACATATTCCTAATCCTTCGCTCTGCATCTGTTTACCAATCTTAGTGGTAGGTGTAGGGTATATTATCCCTTCTATATCTATAACCTCTTTATCTGCCTTGTAGGGTGGATTGATTAAAAACAGTATAGGTTTATCCTCTTTCAACGCTTGAAGTAACTTAGAAGGGATTTTGTGGCTTTTTTCTATATCTTTATTTAAGAAGTCTAATTGAAATTTTACCCCATTTTCTATATACTTTAAATCTTCTTCTTTTAAAGTACTGCAGTATAGCTCTTTGAAGGTTTTTCCAGTAGTGAGGTTCCCTCTACCACTGGCGCAATCCCAAACAACATACTTCTCTTTCCAGTTAGTAGCTAGGTTTTGTTCTATTATCTTGGTAGCTTCATTAACCCAATTAAGTCTCGTATAGTAGGACCCTTCTGACCTTCTATTAGCAATATCTTGTAGTTTATCAGATACTGATACCAACTGACTTACCTCTTCATCAGTATATTTACCTATTACTACATTATTAATAAACTTTTCATAATCTCTCTTATCTATATAAATTTTATCTCTATAAGATAGAAAATATCCTTTTTCATTTTTTGAGTACCCCTTAATAGTTTCATATATCACTAAGTCTAAAAAGGTACTTACCAATACACCATCTTCATACTCTTCTTTTTTTAACACTACTTCGTTTGCAAATCGGTTATATACTCTTACAATATTACTTTCTGTAACCACTATTTTTTTATATTTATTTTTTTCTTCTTCTCTGTCTATGATTATTAGCTTATTTTGTAACCTTTCAATCTCTAGTTTCACATATACCGATAAGTATGCTAACCTCTTATTTTCATTTTTAAACCTTAAAAGCTTTTCTCTAGTACAACTAACCACATCATCATATATCACCTGGAGCTTTCTATCAGGTATAAAGGATAAGTCTACCCCTAAATCATATTTTTCTAAAATTTTTATCTTAGTTTGTATATCTTCTATACCCATACTATTATTATTTGGTATACCTTCCATATCATCACTATTAGTGTTTTTTACCATGTTATAATCAGAAAAACGACCTTCTTGTACTTCTAAGAAGGTTTTTAATCTACCTATATCATCTATCTGCTCTACTATTTTAGAATAAATATAAACCTCTACCTCTCTATTAGCATCCCATAACACCTTCTCAAGCGTTGTAGTAGCAGGTAAGGCTATTTTCTCTCTTCTTAGGTAATATATAAGTTCATACATCATTTCGTATTGTGAGCTATTTGTTAAGACTATCTTAAAGGCTTTACCTTTAATCTCATCCGTTAATTTAAACTTCTTATACCCCATCTCTTTCATTATAGATTTAAGGTCCTCTAACCTATTTGTTTTACTATATTTACCTATATCTACCTTACTATCTACACCTATTTGATTACATATATACTCTATTAAATTATCAGGTATCTGCCAAGCAAATGTTGACGTGGTAAACCCTCTGCTCTTTAAAATATATTTTTGTAATAGGTATCCTAACTTATTGTAGTCTTTATTTATCCTACTAACTTTAACCAAGTCATCATTATTTATTGTAAACTCTCTTACTAATTCCTCATCACTATAATTTAAATTAAATATATCTTCTTGCTCCTTAGCTGTTAAAATCCTTCGTCTCATTATTTATATTCCTTTTCTTACAAACATACCATTAGTCGTTATTTTTTTTACTTTTGCATGCTCAACTGATATAACTCTTAATACCATACAAGCATTGCTAGATACTACAAATACCAACATTTACAGTATCTTTAAAATCCTATTACTATAATCGTCTAATGCTATTCCTTATCTTGTTACTATTCATAAACCATTCTTTTTTCAATATTTCTAAGCTTCTTACTTAGTTATTACTCTGTAAAATAGATTTTTAAAACTATCCTATACATATAATTAATCTCTTAGATTTATCTCTATGTATGTATTTTATTTTTATAGTCATACATATCAATTTTTCTACTCAGTATAAATAACATTTAACTCCTATCTAAATACACTATATTTGTATATTTAGCAGTATAAAAATTTTTTTTATTACTGTATCCTTCTATATAACACTCAACTCATACCCTTTTAATATCTTTATGATTATCTCTTAAATATGTATATAATTCCTTTAAACTCTCTCATATATATACCTATACTCTTGAATTAATATTTATATTTATATATTTTATTTTCTAACTCTACCTACAAATTTTTATACTCAGTATAAATAACCTTCAACTCATCCCTATAATATATAGGTTATGTATATTTTTACATTATAATTTTCTTTTAATTCTGTGTTATATAATATAACGCTCAACTCATATATTTTTATAATATTTCATGCAATTCTCGGCAAAATCGTTTGCACTGGATTCAATTTTTTCTTCTCCAATCGTAGTCTTTCGCTGTGACAGAACGGATGCAAGCCGTTTCTTCAGAACCAGGCGATCCATTGCCCGCGTAAACAATGCAGTTATCAAAAAGTCTCTCTGTCCTTGCAGCGTCTTGCGTTCTGCCGGTCCACCCGCTATAATAATGTGGAAACCGAGATGAAAAGAGCGTGATATTGTGGAAGAGACCGAGATCAGTCATTTTCTCCACATTCTGGTCCGAATGGGCGAAGCTTTACAAAACAGTGGCGCAGAAGTATTCCGCGTTGAGGACACTTTGAACCGGATCGCAATCGCCTATGGGGCAGAAGATGTGAATGTATTCGTGATCACATCCAGCATCGTGGTCACGCTTACCATGCCCTCGCTGCCGCCGCAGACCGAGACCCGCCGCCTGCGTCACGCTGCCAGCAATGACCTGCTGACATTGGAAAAGCTCAATGCGCTCAGCCGCCGTATCTGCACAGCACCTCCTTCCATAGAAGAGTTTCAGCGCCAGCTGAACGCCATTCTGGCACAGCATCCGGACCCAAGACTGCATCTTACCGGCAGTGTGTTGGCTGCTTCCAGTTTTGCCATCTTCTTTGGTGGAAATCTCTGGGACGGCCTGCTGGCCGGCGGCATTGCCGTTCTGATTTGCTGGATGGAGCGCTATCTCTCGCCTTTTTGTATGAATGGCGTAGAATTTCAGTTTATAGCATCCTTTCTCAGCGGTGTCTCCACTCTGCTGCTCTGCCGCTTTGGGATGCAGTTTCATGCCGATAAAGTTCTGATTGGTATCATCATGCTGCTGATTCCCGGCATCATGCTGACAAATTCCATCCGGGACATCTTACTTGGGGACATTATTTCCGGCTCTCTTCGGCTGGTGGAAGCCATTCTGATGGCCGCCACCCTTGCACTCGGCATGATGGCCGCCATCTGGTTGATGGGAGGAATTTCCGCATGATACAGGTTTTTTCGCAGTTGCTCAGTGCTGCCCTTGGTTCGGTCGGTTTCGGACTGATCTTCAATCTGAACCGGCGCTACTTACCCGCCGCCGGTGTAGGCGGACTTCTGGCATGGCTGGCTTATCTTCTTGCCGCCAACACCCTGCGCAGCGTCTTTCTTGCCAATCTGTTGGCCGGTTTCTGTGCCGCTCTGTATGCCGAAATTCTTGCCCGATGCTGCAATGCACCCTCTACGCCTTTCTTCATCACCGCTGCCATTCCCCTCATTCCCGGAAGCACCCTCTACTACTGCATGAACGCAGTCGTCTCCAATGATTTGTCTGCTGCAGAGCATTTCGGAGAGCAGACCTTTCTGGCCGCTCTTGGAATTGCCGGCGGTATGGCAATCGCATGGTGTCTGGCCGATTTGAGCCGGAAGCTGCACGCACTTGCAATCCGTTCTTCGGGAAAGTAGCGATCTTCCACATTGAAGAATGCCGCTGATGATCGGGTCGTTTGAGCTGTTGCTCTGAAATACGAAAAAAGGCCGCCCGGCATCGCAGCGGGGCAGCCTTTACAACTACAAGGATGTGTCTCTATGAAACTCAAACAATTCATTCAGCAGGAAACGGTCCTCACCGCAGCCGCTGTGCTGGCC